>JAEEGG010002817.1_pt1 | contig 44326 bp, 37 predicted proteins | sample 9134161 | NCBI WGS metagenome assembly JAEEGG01 (sample SAMN16246543, study PRJNA631951) | gut metagenome | biome: gut microbiome; feature: rumen; material: CR-attached | host: Bos | place: Iran: Karaj | collected 2018-10 | reverse complement strand
GTCTTTATGACAAAAAACGTACCAGAAAAACGCACGTCAGTGCTGCAGATTGTGCGTGTCAGGTTTTTTACTCTCAAAAATCAGTTTGCTGCAATTGAATAATCTGATTACCAATATTTTGTGCAAATACCGATTGCGAAGATATTAGTTTTTGCGCAATGTTTTCGATTGTCAGTTTTTTCGGTTCCGAGATGTCAGCAATGGCAGTCATTGTTGACACAATCGGCCGCGCAGTTTCTGCAATATTCTGATTGACAATTGATTCAATATTGTCAGCAAACCAATCGGACAAAATATCAGAGTGCTGCCGATGCTGCGCAACCGCCCAGCCCACAGCGTTGATGGCAGTCAGCAGATGCCATTTGTCGCCATTGGCAAGTTGGCTGAAAAAGTCACGATCAGCAATTTTGTTGACAATATTTTGCGCAAAATTCTCGGCCATATCAATGTTTGTTATTGATTGGCTGATTAGCGTCAAATCGCTGTCGGTCAGCTTGTTGGCATCAAAAAGCATCGATGCCAGGATGCGCGCTTCGCGAATGTTGAGCGGGCAAAGTCGCCGGGCAAGTTCATGGTTGGTGCCCCATTCGGCCGCAATACGCCGCAGGTCGGGCAGCGACACGCCGTAATTCATCAGCCCGCGCACGCCTGATTTGGCCATCTGTGCAGCCACGGCGCCGTTTTGCAGCATTATAGTTTGCTGCAAAATCTGCTTAAGTTCCGCATCGTCAGTATGTTGCAAGTGTGTTGGCAGTCCAAACATCGTTTTTTGTTTTTGGCAAAGATAATGATAGTTGGGATTTAGAGCGTTTTAGGTTGGTGTCCGCGTTTTCGTTTTCAGTTTACGTTAGCGTTTTTTATCTTCGCCAATCGAAAAACAGCAGCACAGCGATGCCGAACTTGCCATTAGCCGAACGGTTGCGTCCGAAAAGTCTGGACGAGTACATCGGCCAGAAACATCTGGTCGGGAAGGGGGCTATTCTGCGCCGTTCCATCGAGTCGGGGCGGATTCCGAGCATGATTCTGTGGGGCCCGCCAGGAGTTGGAAAAACCACTTTGGCCAACATTATCAGCCACTTGCAGGGGCGCGCGTTCTTCTCGTTGAGCGCCATCAGTTCAGGCGTGAAAGATGTTCGCGACACCATCGACCAGGCCAAACGTCAGCAGTTTTTCGACCAGCCGAACCCCATTCTCTTCATCGATGAGATTCACCGCTTCAGCAAGGCGCAGCAGGACTCGCTGCTTGGCGCAGTGGAGCAAGGCGTGGTGACGCTGATTGGCGCCACGACCGAAAATCCGTCGTTCGAAGTCATTTCGCCACTGCTTTCGCGGTGCCAGGTTTATGTGCTCAAATCGCTCGAGCCCGAAGACCTTGACGAACTGCTAACCCGTGCTCTCACAATGGATTTCGACTTGAAACAACTGAAAATCAACGTCGAAGAAAAGGAAGCAATGTTCCGCTATTCGGGTGGCGACGCGCGCAAGTTGCTCAATATCATTGATATTGTTGTTGGGGCACAATCGGGAAAATCTGAAATCACAATCAACAACAAGATAGTTGAGGACATTCTGCAAGAGAACCTTTCGGTGTACGACAAGAACGGCGAGATGCACTACGACATCATTTCGGCCTTCATCAAGTCGATTCGCGGCAGCGACCCCAACGGCGCCGTTTATTGGCTTGCGCGTATGCTCGACGGTGGCGAGGATGTGAAATTCATTGCCCGCAGGCTGCTCATTTCGGCTTCGGAAGACATTGGCCTTGCCAATCCCAACGCCCTGCTACTGGCCAACGCCTGCTTCGACGCAGTGAACAAAATCGGGATGCCCGAATCGCGCATAATTCTCTCGGAATGTGCCATTTATCTCGCATCGAGCCCTAAAAGCAATTCGGGCTATATGGCCATCAACGATGCGCTCTCAACTGTCGGCCAGACGGGCAATCTGTCGGTGCCATTACATCTGCGCAACGCACCCACCAAACTGATGGAAAAGATGGGCTACGGCGCCAACTACAAGTACGCGCACGACTACGAAGGCAATTTTGTTGACCAGGATTTTCTGCCCAAAGAGTTGCGCGGCCGCAAGTTCTACAACCCGCAGCAGAACCCGCAGGAAGAGAACATCCGCACCCGCCTTAAAAACTGGTGGGCGCAGCGGTACAGATATTGATTTTCGCCATCCTTTGACCAACCGCCAATTAAATTTGACCAACCAAGTTCGTTTGGTACGCTTTATGTATTTATGTCGGTGCCGCTATTGGCAAAACAAAAACCGACTGACAATGGAAATCAACAACGCAAATAAAGCATCGCAAGTGCGCCTGGCCTACGCTTTTGTGCCAGTGTTGGTGGTGCTGTCGGTGACGGTGATTTACTGGGGCAATTTCAGCACAAACCTGATGTGGCTGTTTGGCGGCATCGCGGTTTTGCTAATCTATGTTGCAGTGGCTGTGCTGTTCGGCAACAATTTTGTGATAATTTTTGTTGGCCCCGACAAGGTAATTGTCCGCTATAAAGCACTTTGGCCAATCCGTACAGATAATAATTCAATTGAAATCGACGCATCGGAATTTGCAGGTTATGAGATAACCAAAACTCGTTTCCGCACCAATCTTACCGTTTTTAAAAACACCCCTGGCGGAGTTGCAAAATATCCGAATGTTTGTATAAATTTGCTTGACGATGAGCAAATTGAAAAAATCAAACGTGCGTTTGCCATCCTCGAAACGATAAAAAAGAAGAGCAACTGATGGAGCAGGACAAACCTGACTTGCGTGACTGTCTGGCGCTGTGGGCGGTGCCTGGCATCGGCAGCATGATGTCGAAACGTATCATCTCGTATGCTGGTGGAATTAAAGGATTGTTCAATAGAAAAGATGCTGAATTACAGCGTATTCCTGGTGTTGGACAAGTTCTCGCCGATGCCATCCGTGCTGACGATTACTACCGCTATGCCGATGAGATGATGGAGTTTGCCGAGAAATTCAACATCAGCATTCTCACCTGGTACGACAAGGATTATCCAGAGCGTCTGAAGGCTTGCGAGGACAGTCCGCTGGTGATTTTCGTGAAAGGGCAGCGCATCGATTCCAATAAGAAATACCTCTCAATGGTGGGCACCCGCAGCGCCACGCAGCGCGGACAGGCGTTCTGCCGCGAATTGGTTGAGGCTGTAAGCCGCTCATATTCCGACGTTTGCATTGTGAGTGGTCTTGCATACGGAATTGATGTGGCGGCGCACAAAGCGTGCATCGAGTTTGGCGTGCCAACCTACGGCGTGCTTGCTCACGGCCTTGACACCATCTACCCGACAGCCCACCGCGGCATTGCCGCCGAAATGGTGAAAACGGGCGGTCTGGTGACCGAATTTTTTCCGAAAACCGTTCCCGACAAGACAAATTTCGTGCGCCGCAACCGCATCATTGCTGGCTTGTGCGATGCCACCATTGTTGTTGAGTCTGATGTGAAAGGCGGTTCGCTCATCACGGCAGAGTTGGCAAACTCTTATAGCCGCGATGTTTTCGCCCTTCCTGGCCGTCCAGCCGACAAATTCTCATCGGGTTGCAACAAACTTATCAAGACCAACCAGGCGCATCTGGTTGAATCGTTTGCCGATGTGGAGTATATTTTGGGATGGAACACAAAGCCGAAGCCTGTGCAGCGTTCTTTGTTTGTAGAACTCGATGCCGAAAGCCAGAAAATCTACGACGCTCTGCAAGACGGCGAACTCACCATCGATGAAATCTGCCGCAACACAGGAATGACCATGCCCAAAGTATCGTCGCTTCTGCTCACAATGGAACTGAACGGTGTTGTCCGCGGAATGCCAGGGAAACTCTACGCAAGGCAGTGAGTTTTGACTTCAGACAACGGACAACAGTTATTTGGTGTCCCGATAGATATCGGGATGGTGAATCGGTGAATTGACTGTTGTTCAATCGATTATACGATTGGCCGATTAACCGATTCAACAATCTTCCAACTCACATCGAATGCGCAAACGCCAGCGTGGCCACGCTGATTTTAACTTCAGGGTTTGTCTTAAGCAGTGCGTTGGCGCAGCCCTCGATGGTGGCGCCAGTGGTCAGCACATCATCCACAAGCAGAATGTGCTTGCCGTTGAGGTTGACGGCTGGGTTGGCAGCAAAAACGCTTTTCACGTTCTCCCAACGCTCGATGCGGTTCTTATGTGTTTGAGTTTCAGTGAAAATTGTGCGTGTCAGCGCTTTGGTTTCAACAGGAATATTCATCGATTTCGACAGCCCTCGGGCAAACATCTCGCTCTGATTGTAACCTCGTTTGCGAAGTTTATCGGGATGAAGCGGAACGGGAATAATGGAATCGAAATGGCTGAATTCGGGCTGGCGTATCAGTTCATGGCCAAAATGTTTTCCCAGATAAATACCGATATCGCTGCGGCCGTTGTACTTTAAAGAGTGGAGAAGATGCTGAAAATCACTGTCTTTGATGAAATAGAAGAATGATGTGGCATATTCTATCGGAACGCGGCCCCAGAAACTTTTTTCAACCATATTTCCGCGAACCTTGTGGAAATTGGTTTTGGGCATTTTCATGATGCAGTGGGTGCATAGCATTTTTTCGCCCCGAACCAGGGCATTGCCGCAAGCGCAGCATTTTGGTGGCGAGAAGAGCGACAACAAATCGGTGCCCAGCAGTTGTATGGTCTTCAGCCAGCCCATACATCAAGCGGGAATCACTCTGTTTATCTGACGCAGTTTGTGAGTGTATTCGTTCAACTCGTTGTTGTAGATTCCCTGATGGTCGATGCTGTCGGCGCGCACACGGCCACGCGAGGCGTGGATTATGCGGTTGCCGCTCATGATTAAACCCACATGAGTTATATCGCCTGCGTTGTTGTCGAAGAAGGCAATGTCGCACGGCAGGGCATTATCAATGAATGGCACAGCCATTCCCATTGTGGCCTGTTGCGATGCGTTGCGTGGCAACTGAATGCCCACAGTGCTGAACAGCACCTGCGTGAATCCCGAGCAGTCGATGCCCAGCATTGTTTTTCCTCCCCAAAGATACGGTGCCCCGATGAGCGATTCGGCAAGCATTGTCACATTGTTGCGCTTGTCGCTATATCGCTGTGAGTCAGAATAGTAAGAGTAAAGATGATTGCCAACCTCGATGTTGAAACTCGGGCCGCGGCCGTAGAGAACCGAACCAGCGGGCAGGGGCATCTGCCATTGATTGTCGACAACCAGGAAGTCGAGCGGGCGGCTGGCAACATGGCGTTCCGAAGCCAGCAGACGGTGCAACTGGTCGCCTTCAACAGGCATAAGCAGTTTGCTGTTTATCCATCCTTCCGTACCGTCGGAATTGATTTTGATGCGAGCCCAATTACCATCGGTTTCCATTGACCGATACATTTCGCCAAACAGAATCTGTGTTTCCATTTCGGCTCCTTCGCGCGGCTCGGTGCGTACTGGAATAATGCTCTGATTGCAAAAATAAGTAGTGTCCATCTCTCTAAAAACTTGCCGAAAAGATATATAAAAATAATTAATGGTGAATCGGATAATCGATGAATCGACTGGCGGAGAAGTTCAGTTTTCTCCATTTTTTATCCGCCAAAATCAACAAACCCCGAACCGTTTTCGATTCAGGGCTTGCATATTTTGTTGTGTTTTTATCAGAAAATAAAGTTCGAACTGATTGACCGCTCCTGATAGACGCTTTTGATGGTGTTGGCGAACAAGTCGGCAACCGAAAGAACGGTTATCTTGTCGCATTCCTGCTTCAAAGGAATGGTGTCGGTGGTGATGACTTCGGTGATGGGCGAGTCCATCAGGCGCTCGTAGGCCGGACCCGAAAGAATGGGGTGTGTAGCCATCACGCGGACGCTGCTTGCGCCTTGGTCCATAATCACTTGCGCGGCTTTTGTGATGGTGCCGGCGGTGTCAATCATATCGTCGATGATGACAACGTTGCGGTCCTTCACATCGCCAATAATGCGCAACTCGTCAACCACGTTGGCTTTTGCGCGGTGCTTGTGACCGATGGCCATCGGGGCGTTCAAGTATTGTGCATATGCGTTTGCGCGTTTTGAGCCGCCCATATCGGGTGCTGCAATTGTCAGATCTTTAATATTCTGGCTGCGCAGATACGGTACAAAAATCGATGAAGCGTACAGGTGGTCGACTGGCAAGTTGAAGAATCCCTGAATCTGGTCGGCGTGCAGGTCCATTGTGATGACGCGCGACACGCCTGCAGCGGTGAGCAGGTCGGCAACCAGTTTTGCGCCGATTGACACGCGCGGACGGTCCTTGCGGTCCTGACGGGCAAAGCCGAAATAAGGCATCACAGCGATAATCTTGTAGGCCGAAGCACGTTTGGCGGCATCAATCATCATCAGCAACTCGAGCAGATTGTCGCTCGGCTGGAATGTCGATTGGATGATGAAAAGATTTGAGCCGCGGACGGTTTCTTCGTACGATGTGGCAAATTCACCATCGGCAAAGTGCTGAACCAAAGAACGGCCTAATGTTATACCATAACTGTCGGCAATTTTTTCGGCAAGATAACGTGTTGCGGTTCCAGAGAACAATTTTATCGGCGCAGACAACATAGTTGATTGATTTTCAAATGTTTGTTTTTATAAATCACCACTGACAAAATTATAAATAATTTGTATCGCAGCGTTTTTTTTCCGAAACATTGTGACCAAAATATCAACAAATGGTTAAATGACTGAATAACAATCAGAACTCGAACTTGTACGACACTGATGGCACAAATTGATAGAAGTAGTAGTAGCCGGGATTGAGTTCAACCTGGCCGAGGTCGTTGGTGGTGAAGTACGACACGCCAAGCGGATTCTTGCGGGCATACAGATTATAGACCGATATGTTCCAGTAACTGTTCCATTTACGCGAAGGATTTTTCCGGCTGTCGATGTCCAGACTGACATCGAGGCGGTTATAGTTTGGCAGGCGTTCGGTATTGATTTTGTCGTTGTCGAACTGCATAACTGTTTTTCCGTCAATAACATATTTGCCAACGGCGGCAGTGTAGGGGAGGCCCGACGCTATCTGCCATGCCGACGACACTCGCATTCTGTTGTTGATGTGGTATGTGCCTGAAATAATGAATGAATGCTTTCTGATGAACGATGCCGGATAGTTCTGGTCGTTGTTGAGGCCGTAGGTGAGCCATCTCGAGTCGGTGTAGTCGTAGGTGGCAGTCATCAGCAGTTTGTCGGTTGTGACGGAGGCCGACAGTTCGCAGCCGTGAATTTTCACCGACGAGTTGTGAGCGAACCTTTCGGGGTTGATTTCATACAGAAGTCGCACTTCCTGAAGTGTTTCAATCAGATTCTTCAGCCGTCGCTGATAGATGTTTGCACTCACATTCATCCAGTCGGTAGCCTTATAATTGGCGCTGACCGATATGTTGAGGCTTTGTTCGGGCATGAACCGCGAGTTGGCTGGCATCCAGCGGTTTACGGTGATGCCGTAGGAACTGATTTGCATCTGGTGGATGGGTTGGTATTTCAATGATGAGTTCAGTTTTATGAGCATATCCTCCGATGGGCGATAGCATGCCGTAATGTTCCATTCCGGATAGAATATGGTTGAATCCCTTGCGTTGTTGTGGTCGGTTGGTCCGCTGTGGCTGTTCAGCCTGAAGCCGGCATCCATTGTCAGCCGCGCCCCGAGATTGTAATTCTGATCGATGTAAATACCGTGATTATAAATTGGTTGCGCGTGAATGCGGGAGTCTTTGAATGAGATGTTCTCGTCGTCGGGGGTGAGGTCGAAAGGCTCTAGGCTGTAGAATATGGTCTGCCATCCGTATTTCAGACTGACAAGGTCGTTCACATGGTGGGTGAAATCGATTTTTGCCTTTGTGTCCCAGCATATCGACCGCCATTTGAATTCGCCGTTATAGTGGAAGTTAAGCAGATCGGTGCGGTTGAACGACCCGATAACCGACGTGTTGCAGAACAGGTGTTCGCCGAAAATGTGGTTCCAACGCAGAGTTGAAATGTGGTTGATGCGCTTCAGATACATCGAGTGGTCCAGATGGTCGCCGCCCGTGTACCACGACCAGTAGATACGGTCTCGCGGATTGAACTTGTAGTTGAACTTGATGTTGGAGTCGTAGTAGTAGAAGTTGAGTTTGAAGTTGATGGCGTTCATTATCGGCTTGGCAATTTGGTCGGCAAAGGTGCGGCGCACTGCTATCAGAAGCGATGATTTGTCCTTCTTCAGTGGCCCCTCGACAAGCAGACGGGCTGTCAGCAGACCGACGGTGCCTTTGGTGTGCCACTTCTGCATGTCGCCGTCGCGCATGCGCACATCAATCACCGACGATAGAGCACCTGTCTCGCTTGTAGGCAGTTCGTTCTTGTGAATGTTTATGTGTTTCACCACATCGGGGTTGAACACCGAGGCAAAGCCTCCAAAGTGCGATGCGTTGTAGATGTTGGCCTCGTCCATCAGAAACAGAGTCTGGTCGCCGGCACCGCCGCGCACGCAGATGTTACTGGTTGAGAATTCGCTCATCTGCATTCCTGACAGCATGTCGAGGTTGCGCAGCGCGTCGTGTTCGCCAAGCACGTTGGGCATCTGTTTCAGTTTCTCGATGTCGAATTTTGCTATTGAACTCATTGCCGAGGCAATGAAATCGTCTCTGTTTTTGTCAGTTACAACAATTTCTCTCATCTGGAATGAGACCGGCTGAAGTTCAATTTGGCAGACGGTGTCGCAGGTCAGATTGATTGTCGTGTCGCAAGTCAAATAGCCGAGGCTGTTGGTTCTGATGATGTGGCGGCCTTCGGGGAGTAGAATTGAAAAATAACCGTAATTATTTGATATTGTGCCCATTCCAAGGTCGAATACATACACGGCGCCATTCACAATTATCTCGGAATTTTTACTGTCAGTGATGTATCCGGTCAGATGAAACTGCTTTGCTTTTCTTTCTGATTGAAAAAGAACTATCTGATTGTCAATGATTTTATATCCGATATTATGCTGATACAGCAGATTTTCGAGAAATTGGCCGAGATTTTTGCCGTTGTCGATTCTATTGAGATGACGTTTGGGAAGCAAATTGTCAGAATATGAAAAAGATACATCGTATCTGTTTTCAATTTCGGTTATCACCTGTTTCAGGGTTTTTCCTGCCGTATTGATGTCGGTGTTGATGCTGAATGGATTTTGCGCAAGGCCGCCAAATACAAGCGGCATCAGCAAAATTGCCATCATCAGAAGTCGTTTTTTCAGCATCGCGATAAAATAGTGCGGGCGGCAATCTGACAAAGAAAGCCGCCTGCAGTTGTTTTTTTGCAGTTATAGTTATTGTTTCTTTCTCACGTCACCAACAATGTGCAGAATCTGTTGCGAGTTTTTCGGGTCGTTGCAGATTATTGTGATGCTTTTGTTCTGCCGGTTTGTTTTGTCGACCGAATTGAAGGTGATGTCAATTGACGATGATTCGCCAGGCTTGATAACATCAGGTTTGCTGTTGACAGCAGTGCAGCCGCACGATGTTGTTATCTTTCTGATTACCAAGTCGCTCTTACCCTCATTGCGGAATTTGAACGAGTGGTTTACTTTCTCGCCTTGGGTGATTGCTCCGAAATTGAAACTTGTCTCATCAAACACCATTTTTGGTGCCGACTCGAGTTGATCCTGCGAGTATTTTGAGAAATCCTCCTCAATCGTTGCGCTTATCGAAAGGATGTTTTTATTACTGTTGGTGTTACCGTTGATTGAGATGATTACTTTGTCCATCACAAAACCCCAGTCGCTGCGCTGTGTGGCATCGTATTCAACAATAATATTGCCCTGCTGGTTGGGTTCCAGAGTTTCAGGAACGGCTTTGATTTTTATGTGTTTAGGCACGCTAGCGAAGGTAATCTTCAGCGGTTTGTCAGTGAGGTTGGCAATGCTTGCGCTGTCGGTTCTCACTTCGGTATTCTTCACTTTGAGCAGTGAAATGTGGTTCACCTCGAGGTTAAGTTCGCCAATTTTGCGCGGATGCAGGTCGGCTATCGTTTTTTCGCGTTCAATAACATTGCCTTTGAATCTGACGGTTGTGACCTCTGGCTTGCAGTTGGTAGTCACATCAATCGATTTGTTGAACGGACCCGGGCGCCCTTGCGGATTGTATGTTGCAGAAACATAGCCTTTTGCACCTGGCATGATAGGTTCCTTTGTGTAATCGGATGTGGTGCAGCCGCACGATGGTTTAACGTAGGTAATGACAAGTGGCGCGTCGCCGGTGTTGGTCAGTTCAAACTTGTGTGTTACAGGGCCATCGGCCTCTTTGATTTCGCCAAAGTTGTATGTCGATTCTGTCCAACTCACAACCGGACCATTTTGCGCCATGGCGGCAATTACCGAGAATGTCGCAACCAGTGTAAAAAATGCCTTTTTCATCACATGATGATTTTAATTATTAAAGTACAAAAATAAGAATCTTATTTTTCATTTGGCGACTTTTGGATTTGTTGCGCGATTTGTTGTGCAAACCGATGAAAAAACACGATGAACGAACAATGAAAACGATTTTTGGTGGGAAAAAAAGAGCCGCCAACGAACGACGACTCTTTGTTTTTCAGTCGGAAAGACTGTTATTTTTTCGGGAAAATCCAGAGGATAATCAGAATTAAACCACCGATGCCAATGAGCAACAGAAGCATCAACCATGGCGAGAATCCTGCATCGCGCAAGCGGCGTGCGCCCATTGCCAAACTCGGGATGAGAATAATAAGTCCATAAATCCACGTTATAAGAGCTAGCACAGGTACTAATGCAGTTATTACTGTAATTACAATACCTAACAAAATAAGGCACAACCATGTGAGCCAGAAGTCCTTACGTGATGTACGCCCCGAAAAATCAAAGAATTTCGAGAAAAAAGTTTTAATTAAACTAACCATAGCGTTAAATTTTTAGTGTTAAAAATTATCAAACCAAATTTATAAAAATTTTTCTCGATATGCGCAAATATGAATGCCATATTTGAAAAAAAGGATTCAATTTGGCTTGGAAATCAGCGCCAATTAGTCTAATCAGCGTCTTCTGCATTCTCGCCAGAATTGGCTACGTCAATGAAATCCAGAATCTCATCGCGGCCTTCGCGCTTCTCCGACGATGTGATGAAGCACGGCGGCAACTCCTCCCAATCTTCGAGCAGACGTTGTTTGTAAATGTCTGTGTTTCTGTTTAGTGCCGATTTCGAGAGTTTGTCGGCTTTGGTGAAAACAATGGCGATTGGAATGCCTTGCGTGCCAGCCCAGCGGATGAACTCAAGGTCGTTAGCGAGCGGCTCGTGGCGGCTGTCGACAAGGATGAAAAGGCAGTAAAGATTCTCGCGGTTGCGGATGTAGTCGCCAATGAACGACTGCCACGTGCGGCGCTCCGATTTGGCCGTTTGCGCGTAGCCATATCCCGGAAGGTCGACCAGATACCAGTTCTTATTTATGATGAAATGATTGATAGTCTGTGTTTTACCCGGTTTGCCCGACACTTTGGCTAACTTCTGGTTGCCAGTCAGCATGTTGATGAGCGAACTTTTGCCCACGTTTGAGCGGCCGATAAATGCGTATTCGGGCATTGTCGGCGGCGGGCACTTCCGAAAATCGGTGTTGCTCATTACAAATTCGGCAGACTTTATTTCCATTTTGTTGGTGAATCGGATAATTGATTAATCGAATAATCGATTAGTGCGGACGCCACACTGTGACGTCCTTACATTGTTTCGGACACACGCGGTGTGTCCCTACGTTTGTGGACGCCATAATATGACGTCCCTACTTATGCCTTAAAAACTTAAAACTTCAAAAACTTAATACTTATAACTTAAAAACTACTCCTCATCAGGCTTGATTTCGCCCTTTGAGCCTTCCTTCTTCTCTATTTTCGGTGAGCCGGTGTAGAGCAGCGTGGCTTTGGCGGCCAGGTTGGCTACAATCTTGTCCGATGTTTTGGTGCGGGCAATGCCGCCACCCATTTCGGCGTAGAAAACACTGTTTTCCATCTCGTCAGCAGCATACGAACCGCCTGACGATGTCTTGAGCCGCACGGCGCGTGATTTTCCGCTCAATCGTGCAAATCCGCCGCGAGCCACCATCAAATCAACAGAGTCCGATTCAACCAGAAAATCGAGTTCGGTTCCGGCTCCGGCCTCAAGGTGAAGCACAGGCGTTGTGATTGCGCCACTGTTGAAGCATTTGGCACCGCCACCTAATTCAACGGCATCGAGTTTCGGGCAACCGATAATTACCACCACATTGGTCTGGCGCGGAACGACAGAACCCGCGCCAATACGCAACTGGCCATCGACAACCTCGACGCTGATATCCTTCTTGTACTGCTCGTCGGTTTTCACCGTGACGCTTTGTTCCTGACCGAATTTGATGCTCACTTCCATCTTTCCGTAAACCTTGATTTTGTTGAATTCCGGAAGGTCGGTCTGCGCTGCGGTTGACAAAGATGTTGCCAAAGCCGCAATTGTTGCGATGGTTGCTAATGCTTTCATAATGAATATTTTATGGTGTTTTATTATAAAATCAGTGCTCGAACAAATTTCCCCGTGTTTAATTTCAAATCTTCGCAAAAGCCTGTTCCAAATCGGCAATGATGTCCTCAATGTCCTCAATACCAACCGAGAAACGGATAAGGTCGGGTTTGACGCCGGCCTCGAGCAGTTGCTCGTCGGTGAGTTGGCGGTGAGTGTGGCTTGCTGGGTGCAGAACGCAGGTGCGGGCATCGGCCACGTGAGTTACAATGCAAGCCAGTTTCAGACTGTCCATAAAGGTGATGGCCTTCTCACGGCCGCCCTTAACCCCGAAGGTTACTACGCCGCACGACTGGCCGTTGGTGAACTGCTTCTGTGCCAGAGCGTAATACGGACTCGACTTCAAGCCCGAATAGTTGACCCATGCCACTTTCGGGTTCTTCTCAAGATATTCGGCCACAGCCTGTGCGTTTGCGCAGTGGCGCGGCATACGAACGTGCAGAGTCTCAAGTCCCAGATTCAGTAGGAACGCGTTCTGCGGTGACTGAATCGAACCTAGGTCGCGCATCAGTTGTGCAGTGGCTTTGGTGATGTAGGCACCCTTGCCGAAAGCCTTGCTGTAGGCAAGTCCGTGGTACGACGGGTCGGGTTCGGTCAGGCCAGGGAACTTGTCCTTGTGGGCTTCCCAGTCGAAGTTGCCGCTATCAACAATGCAGCCGCCTACGTTGGTTGCGTGGCCGTCCATATATTTGGTGGTGGCATGTGTCACAATGTCGCAGCCGAACTCAAACGGACGGCAGTTGATTGGCGTTGGGAAAGTGTTGTCAACAATCAATGGAACGCCGTGCGAGTGGGCGATGTGGGCGAATTTCTCGATGTCGAGCACGCTCAAAACCGGGTTTGCGATGGTTTCGCCGAACAAGCATTTGGTGTTAGGGCGGAAAGCCTTGCTGATTTCCTCTTCCGAAGCGTCGGGGTCGACAAATGTGCATTCGATGCCCAACTTCTTCATTGTCACGGCAAAAAGGTTGTATGTTCCGCCGTAGATGGTCGATGATGACACAAAATGGTCGCCAGCCTCGCAAACGTTGAAAACGGCGTAGAAACTTGCCGCCTGACCCGACGATGTGAGCATTGCGGCCACACCGCCCTCAAGAGCGCAGATTTTTGCCGCTACTGCGTCGTTTGTGGGGTTTTGCAGACGGGTGTAGAAGTAGCCCGACGCCTTCAGGTCGAACAGGTCGGCCATCTGCTCGGTGTTGTCATATTTGAAAGTTGTGCTCTGATAGATGGGCAGCACACGCGGCTCGCCCTTTTTCGGTTTCCATCCCTCTTGCACGCAGATGGTACCCAGATTATGTTTCTTATTCATTATCAATTTATGTTTAGTTCGATATTTATTGTATCAATCGTTATTCGGCGCAACACCCTTATAACCAACGCAGTAGAACACATCGTAGGCAGGCAGGCCAGCCACTTTGATGCTTCTCACCTTCTTCACTTCGCTGAAATATGGCACAATCAGGTGGAACGGCGTGCTGCTGTTCAGGCGCGGTTTCACCAGAATGCCGTCTTTGCCAGTAAGTTGCTTTGTATCAAGTCCAACATAGCCGAAATGATAAGGCGTTTGGTCGATAATCTGCGGGCCGTAGATGGTGTCGGTGCTGTAGAAACTGATTTTCGAAGCCGTTTTGTAGCCGTCGGTAGCAAAAACGAACGTGCCTGGATTGGCAGCGTGGATTTCGGCCACTTCGTCAGCCAACTGTTTGGAATCCAATCCCAAATCGTATTTTACAAAAGCCGATTGCGGCGCCAGCACAATATAATATATGCATACGGCATAGAGCACAGATGTCGAAATCCAGTGCCATTTCTGCCAGCGCATTTTAATGAATCGCGCCATCAGTACAATGCCGCTTATATAAGTAGGTATCAGCCAGTTGTATTTGACTTCGCCGAAAATCGACACAAGGTAGACACCCATGAAAATTGGCATAAAGAAGCAGAACAGGAACCATATCTCAGGGTTGGTCTGGTTTGGTTTCGTAACGATTCGCCACAAGTATTTGCCGAACAGCCACCACAACCCGACAAACAACACGGGCATTAGTATAATTATCTGTGACAGAATAAATTGGAAGATATTTTGTGGGGTATCGCTGTCGAACGGCTCAGCGCGAAGCACTGAACTTAGCCGGAACGAAACAAAATCGTTTTGTGCGTTCCAGATGAGCACCGGCAAGGCCAGAAGCACCATTATGCCTATCGCGATGTAGGGCCACGGCTTTGCAAGCAAATGACGGTAGCGCCCCGAGAAGAGCAGGAAAAGCAATAGTCCAGCGGGCAGCCCGACGGCTGGGAATTTGCTGTCGAATGCCAGTCCCATAAAGAGTCCTGCGTAAATCCAAAAGCGGTTCTCGCCGTTGAAGATTGCGCGATAGAGTGCCCAGATTGAGAGCGTCCAGAAGAGCGTCAGCACCACGTCGGGACAATTCTGCAGTGAGAGCGATGTTACAAGCATCGACGTGCAGAAAATGATCCAGGCCAAGTATTTACGGTCGCTGCGCAACACCTGCGACGCCAGCGCAAAAAATGCCAGTTGCGCCAGCAGCGTTATCAGAAACGACGCAAATTTGACAGCGAACATATTGTGACCGAACACGCTCATAAACAGCCAGATGGTGTAGCCCACCAGCGGCGGATGGTCGTAGTACGATAGCGAAAGGTGGTCGGCATAATAGGCGAAGTAAGATTCCTGCGGCGTCAGCCCGATAAACGGCATAAACGCTAACCGCAAGATGTTCAACACGATAACTATTATCAACGCTTTTTTCATACTTCGAGATTTGCGGCGCTAAAGTACATAAATAAATGGAAAGCCGGGAAGTTTAGATGCAACGTTTTTGCGTAGAGATAAAAAAAGCGTAAGGCACTGTCGGTCAAGCGGCCAACGTACCCTACGCACGGATTTACTCTTCAATCCTGATAGCCATCGATTTCAGTTGCTGCCAACCAGCCTGGTCTGTCAGTCGGACCATAAAGTGGTAATCACCTGGGTCGATGTCGGCAGGAATGTCGATGTTGATGACTGCCGTGTAAGTTCGCAAGCCTTCGGGAATGTCAAAATCGCTGTTGAACACCCACGGATTCACTGGCTTTTTTTCGGTTTCAATTTCGCATTCGGCCGCCGATGTGCTGTGGGTATGGTGGTCGAAATTGTTGTGAACCTCAATGTTATAGCCACCCAACTCAACATTGTCGGAAAACTGATAGTGGAAAGCAATTACACTACTACGCTTAAACCGCTGACAATCAATAGGACAAGCATCAACACCATCGGCGCTGATTTCTGGCATTGTCATATCTTCCGCTTTGTCGGAACTGCTGCACGCACAGAGTGCGCACAGCAGAAACGCTGAAAAAATGCTTTTTTTCATCTTTTATTCATTATGTGAATGTTCGTGTTCGTCATCATTATCATCGTCATCCTCAACAATTTCGATGTGGCATTCGGCCGTCGTTTGCTGGCCTTCCTTGTCGGTAACCGTGAAGTGAAGGTGATATTCGCCCATAGGCGCATCGGCAGGAATATCGATATGCTCATGAAACTCTATATTCTTGACACCTATGTATTTACCATCGGTAAACGATTTTTCGATTTCAAAACCGCTTCCTTCTTCCTGATGTATCTCGATGTCGATTCGGCTGATCAAGCCTTCGGCCAAAACGTCGGCTTCAAGGTGCAGGTCGTGACCCGGATGGGCGTGACGGCTGTTGTCGTGTCCCACTTCGGTTAGCGTAATTGTCGGTTTTTCTGGTGTTTCGTCATCTTTGTTGCACGATGCAAATAAAAATGCCACAGTTACGAGAGCCGCGATAAGGCTCATATTAAATATCTTTTTCATTATTGTAAATTTTTATTTATTAAACATTTAAGGTTGTTTTGTTTTCCATTTTCAGTTAGTGTTTGTGTTTTTAGTTTGTGTTAGTGCATACATTCAAAATTCCCAACCAACCATAACCGCAAAATTCCGTCCTGCCTCAGGCACGTCAATCAGACGGTAGTAACTGGTGTGGTCGTAGTAGCGCTTATTTAGCAGATTATCAGCGTGAAGCGACACATTTATGCTGCTGCCCGTCAAGCGGAAACGGTGGTTTGCCGTCAGGTTGAGCGTCCAATAGCCGTCGGTGGGCTTTTCTGGCGGAACGATATTATCCTGTTTTCCGACAAAATGCACGTTCAGTCCGATGCTTCCCTCGCCGTGGCGTTTGTGGCTGTATTTCAGCCCCGCATCGGCCGACCACGGTGTTGAGAACGGCAGCGTATAACCCTTTTTCGCGCCCGACAACTGTTCGGCATAGAGATACTCGCCCTTCAGTTCGGCTTCAAAGTGTCGCGTAATCTTGTAATCAGCCTGACACTCAATGCCATAACGTAACACTTCGGCCTGCGTGTAGTGGTAGAGTTGCAACCCTTCCTCGTATTGCGCCGTCGGATTCAGATAGATATAGTTCGGAAAATAATTCACATACGGCTCAACTTGAACCGTTAGCAATTTGCCTGACCTATAAACACTTAAATCCAACTGGTATGACACTTCGGGGTTGAGTTCGGCATTGCCGCGCTCGTAACGGAAAATGTGATAGTTGATGCCGTCAGCGCCCAACTCTTTCGGAATCGGAATGCGGAAACTCTTGCCCACGTTGGCCTTCATCAGCCACGCACCCGCACTGTAAACCGCACCAACCGACCATGTCAAATTGCTGAATGTCAAGTCGATGTCGGTTGAGCGCTGCTTATAGACCGAATCGGTGCCAACGGGCGTCTTGTACCAATCGTTGTAACTGTGGATGTGCGTTTGCGCATGGTCGAAACGCAGGCCTGCATTAAGTTTCAGGTTGTCAGACGGTTCGTACTTGTCAAGCAGATACGCGCCCAAACTTCCTGTTTCGAAATCGGGAATTATAAAGCCCCATCCCGAGCGTCTATTATGCTGATATTCAGCATTTATACCGCCGTTCAGACTATGCCGCCCGAGCGACATTTTCAGTCCGATGTTGGCCGTGTAGGTGCTCTTGTCGAAGTGGCGTTCCATCTCGTCGCTGGGTGTCGGCATATAGCCGTGCGACACCGGTTCCGAGCATTCCTCGCGCCTGTTCTGCTGATAGGCAAGCGACGCATCAACCGATACAACATCGTTCCGCCAACTGCTGTGGCTCAGCACTTTAAGATGGTTCACCCACTGATGCGGAAGGTCGATGTCGCGCGTTGAACGGTCATAGTCGATGTCGGACAACCGCACCTCAAGCCCGTGGGCATTGGCGAAAAATCCACTTTTCGAGTAGGAATCCGACACGCGCAGGTCGGCGTGGAAATTATATCCCGCATAGCCCACCATCAGACTGCCATCGCGCTCAAGCCCCGCCGTATTACGCAATCTGCTGTCTTTCAGTTTGATGTAGTATGAGTAGTACTGAATGCTGTCGGCAGGAATCTTGTAGTCGCCGTAGTTGATGGCCGTGATGTTGGCGCGGAAAAAGAAACTGCTTCGGCGCAGCCCGATTTTTGCTGACGCCCCCAACTGTCCATTGTTCGAGCGACCAAAAACCTGTACCGCACCGCTCACGCTATCGGTGGGTATATGGTTGGTATAAAGGCATATAACACCACCAATGGCATCGCTGCCGTAAAGCAAGGCCGCAGGACCTTTAATCACTTCAACGCGGTCAACGGCAAACTGGTCAATCTCAAGGCCATGGTCGTCGCCCCACTGCTGCCCTTCGTGTTTAATGCCGTCTTCGGCCACCACCATCCTGTTGAAACCGAGTCCGCGGATTGTCGGCTTCGACTGCCCCGACCCGATGCTCATCGCCTTTACGCCTGGAATGCCTTGCAGCGACTGCATCAGGCTGCCCGAGAAGTTCTGTTGCAGATAGTCGCGGCTCACCTGCATCGCGGTCAGCGACGTGTGGGTTTGTGCAGCCCGCACGGCGTGGTCCGATACGGTTACTTCGTCAATATCGATTACTGTGTCGGTCAGCGCGCAAAGCACGGCCGCAACAGCCATAAAATGTGTCATTTAGAATAATTTTGATGTAAACACTACGCTTGCCAGACAGTTATACAGCCACGCATAATATTAGCATCATGCGTCTGCATCTTGCTGACAATGAATTAAAAAAAATGAGTGCTTACATCAAAGGTGGGGCGCGTCCGCGAATGCAGTTTGGCCGATTGCAAGGAATAATCCTGCATTCAGCAACGCTAATGTATCTTGTTAGTAATAAGAATGATGCAGTGGATAAAGCCAACGCCATTGCAAAAGGCAATTGGCACAATTGGCAAAGAAGACACTCGCTGTTGGCCAGTTGCAATTCAGTCAAATGGCCCGAATGACAAGCGTGGTGCGCGCACTGTTCACACTCATAATCAGCATGATAGACAGGCTCGTGGGTGTGAACCGCAAGCACGGCAATGCGTGTCAGAAAAACCGACAGCAACACCAACGCTATTATTTTTTGCTTTGTCTTCATCTCAAGTCGCAAAAATATATGCAAGTGTTTGAATTGCAAAACTGGTTATAATCAAAAAAGGGAACCCGAAGATTCCCTTTTTGATTTTTTCCTGCGAACCCGCCAGAGCCTTACTTCTTCTCGAATCCCACAGGGTTGTTCAGTATCGGAAGTTGCTTGTCGCCGAGTCCCAGCAAAGCCTTGAGACCTTCAGTGTCGTGTGTTGCACGCGGCACGGTGGCAAGCCCCACCGACTGGCAGTAGAGATTGATGTTCTCGCTGACAATGCCTGCATCAACGCAGCCCATCATCTGGGCGTGGCTGTCCTGGCTGCCGAATTTCTCAAAATCGATAACCATAAGCAGCGAAACGGGGCAATCCATCACAAAATCCTGCTTGAACTGCTTGCCACCCGCAATCAGTGAACGCTGGTCGCCATCGGCCTTCTTCACAAGTTTGTTATCCTTTGCAATGTACTCAAAGGCGCCGTTTTTGGTGAAGACGAAAAGCCGAATCTCTTGTTTGTTCATCGCCGTCGGAGCGGTAATGTGTTGAGCGTCGCGCGACTGGCCGCAAGCAGCCCAGCACAAGTTGCTCAACTGTTGGTCGGTCAGTTCCTTGTTGGTGAAACTGCGAACCGAGTGACGTGTTTTCAAGGCTTCGATAGTCGAAGTTGATGGTTGCGAGAAATCAGGGGCGGGCAGATTGATGTCCTGTGCGTTGGTCATTGCCACGGCTGCCACCGATGCGATTGAAAGAAGAATCTTCTTCATAGTTGTAGTGATTTAATTATTAACGAGTTTCAAAAATATTCTTTTCCCCATTAAAATCATATGCTTATCAAATTTAATAGACCAACGTTCCGTTTATCTCTTTCAGATTTCCGTTTATCACGATGTGGAACGCCGAAGATTCCGCCGATTGGCCGCCTGAAAGATTGAGAAAGTGAATTATAATTAGTATTTTTGATACCAATATGACTAATAAACTATCCATACGATTTTTCAAAGACCGCGAAGTTCGTGCCATTTGGAACGACGATGAAAGCAAGTGGTATTTCTCTGTGCTTGACATTATTGGCGCCATCAACGAGCAAGACGATTATCAGAAGAACCGTAATTATTGGAAGTATCTGAAAACAAAAATCCAAAAAGGAGGAAGTGAGTTGGTTAGTGTCACTAACCAACTGAATGGAGTCATTAATCGGATGAAACTCAAGGCGGCTGACGGGAAATCATACCTAACGGATGTTGTTGACCAGGCAGGTGTTGAGTTGCTGGCAAAAAAAATCCCAAACAATAAGGCAAACGAGTTTCTCGATTGGTTCACCTATAGCGACAACTCAATTGACGGGCAGAGCCGCAAGAAAGCCTATTCGCTGTGGGAAAGCAATCTGATTTCAGAAAATGAAGTCGGCACAGTAAAAGCACTGCAAAAAATCCACGCATTTTTGTTCGGCGGGTTATACGATTTTGCTGGCAAGATACGCACAAAGACAATCTCGAAAGGCGGAACACTCTTCTGCCGTGCAGAATATCTGCCACAGAATCTGGAAATTATTGAGCGAATGCCACAGAAAACTTTCGACGAGATTGTGGACAAGTACGTGGAGATGAATATGGCGCACCCTTTTATGGAAGGCAACGGCCGTAGCACACGAATCTGGCTCGACATAATCTTCAAACACTCTCTGAAACAATGTGTTGACTGGAGTAAAATCGACAAAAAAAACTACCTGAACGCTATGCACGCCAGCACAACCGACTCAAAACCAATAAAATCACTACTAAAGCAAGCCCTTACCGACCAAATCGCAGACCGTGAATTGTTTATGAAGGGAATTGATTATTCTTATTATTATGAGCAAGAGGAATAAGCGTTTTTTAAGATAGAACTAATGATTCCTCATAAGCTTATGTGGTGTTGTGGGTTTTAATAAGGAATGGTGGTTTGATGATTAAAAAGTGCCACGAAATGGTAATGATTTCGTGGCATCAATAACTATTGTAATTGTTTTGTAGAATTAATCAAAGTCATATCCAATTAAATCCGAAATGTTATCCATATACGCAGAATTCCAATCACTGCTCCACGAATAAGAATTGTCAGAAATATTAAAGACAATGTCAAAGACTTTTACATAAACCTTTTTTTCGTGACTATTATATCCTCCCTGAAAATTCTTCTTCCTATAATACCACGTTGTCTCAAAATAACCAGAATATGGTTTAATATCATTGGTAATCACAATATTATCTATTGTAATATCATCAAGTTTGTATTTTTGTATGCGTAATGGCAAATCTTTTTCTTCACGTTCAATGATACCACTTTCAATAGCATTCAGATATTGCATATCTATCTCGTGTACAATTGATTTTGCATCATATTCGTTGATTTTATTATCATTCTCAACTTCTTCTCCGCTATTGTCAATTACATTTTCTTGAATGCCAAAGTCATTGTTATTATTTGAACGGGATTTAAAAAAACTTATAGTAAGTAAAATGATAAGAACACAATTTAGTGAATACGAACAAATATTGATGATTTTCTTAAAAGTACTCATAATAATTATGATTTGTTATATCCTACTCGTGAGGTTTTTCGGAATCACCGTATCAAAGCAAAAATACACACATAAAAAAAGCGTGATACTTACTTCGCTTTCATCGGAACTTTGAGGCCTTCGACTGCCAATATTCATCCAACTACAACAAAAAAGTCCACGCAACAAGGCGAGGATTCTCATTGCTTGAACTGGATGAATATTTTGAAGTTGTCGAAGTTTCAAAGTTCCAGATTAAGCTACTTGCTTTTCCCTATTAAAATATGTGCATTACTATCCGCTATTTCATTGGCAGTTAAAAGTTTAAATCATACAATCTATTATGTTTTCAAATAATGTTGCAAATAGTGTTTCTTTCCTTTTGCAAACGAATAACAATTTTAATAAATAATACTTGAAATGACAAAAAAATGTGGGGATGGCACAAAACTTCCATTTTGTTGTGTATCTCGTTGGGATCGTTGTTGGCTACTGTTAAAATTGATTATTTTTACCACAGAGATTAAAATCTGTGTATTGAGAATGTAAGGTAAAAGTAACGATGGTTTAATATGAGAAGCAATGAATATAAGCAAATTCGGAGTTTAGTTGATTCGGCCAATCAGGTGCTGAAAAACTGTAGGATTAATTATAATTCTTTAGTCGGCCCGCTTACGAAAAAACTAATAGAATTGTCTAATCAATTAAAACTCATAATAAATCAGGATTATCCCCAAATAGCCTTTTTATTGGAAGAAGCGACAAAAACAATTGTAGAAAGAAAAACCATTTCGCAATATCCATATGGTCCAACAATCATTAATGACTATATAAATGCCTATTCTTTTGGTGATATTAGAACCATAATAAAAATTCTGGACGTTTTATACCCCCTTGAGGAACATAATACATATAAACTTTTTATTAGTCATTCATCGGAGGATGAGTCAATTATAAATTGCTTTATAGAAAAGGTTTTAATGCTTGGTTGTGGATTTAAGCGGACTGATATTTTCTGTACACTTGACCATACAGTAATTCGTACAGGGGACGATTTCAGAAATGAGATAATCGAGAATATGAAAAGTTGCGATTATATCTTGTGTATGATTTCCAACGACTATAGGAAAAGCGAAGTTTGTCAAAATGAAATGGGAGCAGCTTGGACGTTTAATGATAAAAGAATTTTGCCTTTTAAATTTCCAAATATCTCATTTAGCGAAGTAGGATTCTTAAATGTTGTTAAACAGGCGGCTGATATTACCGATAAAGCGAAATTGGATGAATTATATGATGAGTTATGCAAATACTATGATTTGCAACCAGACTGGAGAAACTTTAATAAACAAAAGGATGATTTTGTAGATATGGTCAATAGTAAACAAATAAATAATATTGAACTAGTATGACGATTGCCAACTATGAATTATCCCAATCCATATGGATTTAGAGATTAATGATATGAATAAAAACATTATAGATGACCTATTACAATACGGCGAACGCGTAACCTTGGAATGTAAGAAGGCGGAAAATGCGTTGCCCAAGTCTGTTTGGGAGACCTATTCTGCTTTTGCAAACACCAACGGCGGCTATATCATACTTGGTATTGAAGAAAACCTGTTTGCAGAATCAATAGATGACAGGTTCAAGATTTATGGAATCCGCAATGCCGAGCAGCAACTAAAGGATTTTTGGAATACAATTAATAGTGACAAAGTTAGTTGTTGCTTGTTGAAAGACGAAGATGTGCAGGTGGTTAAGTATGATGACGCCACACTGCTTGTTATTCGCGTTCCACAAGCCATTTATCGCAATAAGCCCATCTATATCAACGGTAACGTATACAAGGGCACTTTCAAACGTAATCACGAGGGAGACTACCATTGTGATGAAAGTGAGGTTAAAGCAATGATTCGTGATGCCAATGAAGACGGGAACGATGGCAATCTCCTCGATTACTATACGATGGATGACATTGATATTCCCTCGCTGAGAAGTTATAGGAATGAATTTGAGAATCGAAACATTGGACATACTTATAATCAGCTGGACGACAAAGAGTTCCTCAAACAATTTGGAGCATATACGATAGACCGCACAAATGGAAAAGAAGGACTTACGCTTGCAGGACTTTTGATGTTCGGGAAAGGATTACCAGTTAGGGAGCGATTCTCGAATTTCAGAATGGATTACATTGATTTGACTAATTTGCAGGGTGATATGCGTTATAGTGACCGACTTACGTATGATGGCACGTGGGAAAACAATCTGTATAACTTTTTCCGTAAGGTTCTGGCAAAACTGACATCTGATTTGAAACGTCCATTCCGACTGGAGGGTATGCAAAGAAACGATGATACCCCCGCGCACAAGGCTATTCGTGAGGCTCTTACCAATAGTATTATTCACGCTGATTTCTTTTTGTCGGGCAGTATATTGAGAATCGAAAAACACGACAGTTATTTTTGTTTCCGAAATCCGGGGACACTGAAACTTCCGGTTTCCCAAATCTATGAAGGAGGCAGTTCAAAAGCGCGTAATCCCCGAATCCAAAATATGTTGCGGATGATTGGGTATGGGGAAAACCTTGGTTCTGGATTCCCAACTATTCTTGATGCGTGCAAACAGGAACAGTGGAGAAAACCTGATTTGGACGAACTGACAGAGTTGAAAGAGGTTCGTCTGAAATTATGGATGCTCTCATTGTATCCTCAAGATGTTGTGGACTATTTACACTCGTTATTGGGGAATAGTTATGATAATTTATCAAGTGATGAATTATCAGTATTGTCGGTTGCATATATAGAGAAAGAAGTGACGAACCAACGTTTACAGACATTGTTGGAAAAGAATTCGTTAGAGGTTGCGAAAGTATTAAAGCAATTAACAACTCTGGACTTGCTGATTGCCGATAGCAAAGGCCGTTGGACATCGTATAAAATCAATTCCGAATACAATTCCGATGGGTTGTCTAATGGGTTGTCTAATGGGTTGTCTAATGGGTTGTCTAATGGGTTGTCTAATGGGTTATCTAATGGGTTGATAGAGTCGGAATCCACCTCATTATCAATACTGTCGCTAATAAGAGATAATCCTTACATCACAAGAAAAGAGATTTCTTCTAAAATAGGAATATCGATGAATGCGATTCAAAAGCACATCAACAAACTCAAGTTCAACAACCAAATAAAACGAGAGGGTCCGGCCACTAAAGGAGGGTATTGGGAAATCTTGTCAGAATAAAAAAGGGAACCCCGCAGGATTCCCTTTTTTCTATTCGTTTAACGAGCCGAAGCCCGTCGAAAATTACTTTTTCAAATACTCATCCATATTGGCTGCAGCCTTGCGGCCGTCGCCCATTGCAAGGATTACGGTTGCACCGCCGCGAACAATGTCGCCGCCTGCAAACACGTCCTTCACAGCCGACTGCATTGTCTCCTCACCGACGACGATTGTGCCCTTCTTCGAGATTTCCAAACCTTTGAAGTTGGTCGGGATAATCGGGTTGGGCGATACGCCAATGGCCACAATCACAAGGTCGGCGGGAATGGTTTCGGTTTTGCCATCAACTGGCACTGGCGAACGGCGTCCCGAAGCATCGGGCTCACCCAACTCCATAACCTGCAGAACGGCTTCTTTCACGCGGCCGTTCTCGTCGCCGTGATACTCAAGCGGATTGTGCAGCACGTGGAAATCGATACCCTCCTCCATTGCGTGGTGAACTTCCTCGGCACGGGCTGGCAGTTCGTCCAAGCCACGACGGTAAACCAAAGTGACGGTCTCGGCGCCCATACGTTTTGCGGTGCGGGCAGAGTCCATTGCAGTGTTGCCGCCGCCGCACACAACCACGTTCTTGCCTTTCAGCACGGGGGTGTCGAAGCCTTGTCCGCGGCCTGCGCCCATAAGGTTGATACGGGTCAGATACTCGTTCGACGACATCACGCCGATAAGGTTCTCGCCTGGAATATTCATAAAGCGCGGCAGACCTGCACCCGAGCCGACGAAAATGCCGTCGAAGCCCATCTCGTGCAGTTGCTCGTAACTAATTGTCTTTCCGACGATTGTGTTCGGTTGGAAATCAACGCCCATCTCGCGCAGAGTGTTGATTTCGGCATCAACCACGCTGTTTGGCAGACGGAACTCGGGAATGCCGTATTTCAGCACGCCGCCAATCTCGTGAAGTGCCTCAAACACAGTCACATCGTAGCCCAACTTAATCATATCGGCGGCAAAAGCCAAAGCCGACGGGCCTGAACCAACGGTGCAGACCTTCTTGCCGTTTTTCGGGGCGCATTTCGGGGCTTTCATCTTGCCCGACTCGCGCTCGTAGTCGGCTGCGAAGCGTTCCAAATAGCCAATAGCCACTGGTTTCTGCTTCATTTTCAGTTTTATACAGTTGCCTTCGCACTGTTTTTCCTGCGGGCAGACGCGTCCGCAAACGGCAGGCAGACTCGACGTCAGTTTGATTGTGGCAATGGCGCCCTCAAAATCCTCGTTTTCAATCTGTTTGACGAAAGTCGGGATATTGATTCCAACTGGGCAGCCCTTCATACACGACGGGTCGGCGCAGTCAAGGCAGCGTCGCGCTTCGGCCACAGCCATCTCTTTTGTCAGACCCTGCTGAACCTCTTCGGTGAAGGTTGTCACACGGTATTCTGGTGTCAGTTCGGGCATTTTCACGCGTTCGAGAGCGCCGCGGTCTTTGGGGCTCATCTTCTTGCGCAACTCATCACGCCACGGCTCGTTGCGCAGAGCCAATATTTCTTCTTTTGTCATAGTCGTAATTATTTAGTGAATTCTGCAAGCGCTGCGGTCTCTTCGGCCTTGTAGGCGCGCATACGTGTCATAACCTCGTCGAAATCAATCTTGTGGGCATCGAACTCTGGACCATCGACGCAGACGAACCGTGTCTTGCCATCGACCGTCACGCGGCAGGCGCCGCACATTCCCGTGCCGTCAACCATAATGGTGTTCAGGCTGGCAACGGTCGGAATCTCGTATTTCTTGGTTGTCAGCGAAGCGAATTTCATCATAATGGTCGGACCAATGACTATCGCCTTGTCAATCTTTTCTTTAGCGATTGCTTTTTCCATACCAACGGTGACGTTGCCTTGCTCGCCGTACGAGCCGTCGTCGGTCATAATTATCACTTCGTCAGACCATTTACGCATCTGGTCCTCAAGAATGATAAGGTCTTTCGAACGGGCGGCAAGAATGGAAATCACGCGGTTTCCTGCCTTCTTCATTGCCTCAACAATAGGCAGAAGCGGTGCCACACCAACGCCACCGCCACAAGCAAGCACGGTGCCGAAGTTCTCGATTTCGGTGGCGCGGCCAAGCGGTCCGACAAGGTCAGTCACGTAGTCGCCGACGTTCAGGTCGGTGAGTTTGCGCGACGATACGCCAATGCGCTGCACAACCAAATCGATAGTGCCTTTTTCGATATTGGCGTCGCTGATAGTGAGCGGGATACGCTCGCCTTTGTCGCCAATCTTAACTATCACAAAATTGCCCGCCTTGCGCGATTTGGCAATCAGGGGGGCCTCAATCTCGAGCCTTACTACATTTTCAGAGAAGTACTCTTTTGCAACAATCTTGTTCACTTAAAAATGCTTTTTATTGATTATCATCAATTTGCCGATAAACGGCGTTGCTTATTACACAAAAAGTGGGCAAATGTATTAAACAAATTCGATTCGCGCGGCGCAAAAGGCGACATACCTTCGCTTTGCGAGGTTATCGGCCTGGCTTTCTTATTGTGTTTCAATTCGAAACATGGGCGTTAAGAGATTTGCGTAAAATAATCGAAGGCGCACAACTTATTAAAAAATAAAACGGCCATTTTTTGGAACACACAATTATATTTGTAGTTCGACAAAAAACATTTGCTATGGACGAGAACAACAAGTCGGCCGCAGGAAAGGCTGACGAGAAAGCCGTTGAGGCTCAGACCACTGCTGACAACGCGACTGGCACCGACAGCGAGTCGGCCACATCAAAGAAAAAGAAACGCAAATCGGTTCCTAAAGTGCTGGTTGGGTGCTTTTTATGGCTCGTCGGGATTGTTTTGCTGGTTGTGGTGGGGCTTGTGCTTGTTGCCGAATTTGCCCATGACAAGGTGGTGAAAATGGCCTTGCCGTCGGTGCAGAACATCCTTAACGCGCCCGTCGATATTGGACAGACGTCGCTTTCGTTCATCCGCTCGTTCCCATACGCAACGCTCGAACTCAACGGCGTTTACCTCGGTTCGGTATTCAAAACCAACACCAAAGCCGACTCGCTTGTCTATGTCGAAAAGGTTTATGTGTCGCTCAAAACCGAACCGCTGAAAAATGGCAAGATTGAGATAACCGAAGTGGAGTTCAAGGGCGCCACAATCAAATATCTTGTTGATAAAGAGGGCACTACAAGTTATGATTTTCTAATGTCGACCGATACCACGCCAAAGATTACCGACACATCGTCGATGGGTCTTGTTATCGACCTTGAAAAGTTGACAATCAGCGATATAACTCTGATTTACGACGACCGCAAACTTGGTGCCCACGCCAAAGCCTACATCCCGAAGATTACGGCGAAAGGTGCGCTGTCCGACAGTCTGATTCAAGCGCAAATAAAAGGAAGCGTGCAAGTTACCGAGGTTGATTACGACTCAACCAACGCCAACCAACTGCAGATGGCCGAACTGAAAATCGATGTCGATTATGTGGGCGAGGACATCACCGTCAACGATGTGTCGCTCTCGCTCGACGATATTATAATTGCCATCAGCGGCTCGGCTCGCATAACCGACAGCATCTACACCAACGTTCATGCCACCTGCGACAATGTTGACCTTTCCGATGTCATTAAATATGCGCCTGACGGCCTGCTCGACGAATTTGGAGTGAAGAAGGTTGAAGGCAAACTGCATTTTAGTGCCGATGTCAACGGGAACATCAGTGACACAACCCGTTATCCGCATGTTGATGCCAATCTTGGATTCGATAAAGGTTTGGTTCTGATGGATGGCTATCCGCAGGTGAAAAACATTGGCATTGATGTTGACCTCACCACTGGTAAGCGCGACAATGATGCCACTATTGGCTTGAATCTGAAAGGTTTGCACTTTGAAACCGACAAGAGTTCGGGAACCATAAAACTCACGGCTTCGAACATCAACCGCCCGCGCTACAACCTGAACGCCAATTTCCATGTGGATATGAGCGAGGTTGTTCCGTTCATTCCTGACAGCCTCGGAATCAGCAAATTAACTGGTTCTGTCGATGTTGGTGCCAACACAACTGGCGTCTATACTGGCAATGTTGACAACGCTTTCATCGAGAAGGCTTTGCACAACACATCAATTGTGGTGGGGCTCAACAAGTTATGCGTGGCCATGGATAGCGTGATAACCGTGGATACGCTGAACATGAATATGGCGTTCAAGGATTACGGCATCACCATAAATAATACAAACCTGAAGTTGCCCGACTATGGTATCTCGCTGGACGACTTTGGTTTAGATGCAAAAATCGGCGGCGACATTTTCAATTTGAGCAAGGCCAATGTCGATGTCCGCCGTTTGCATATCGGAATTGCTGATAGCAAGATAGATATGACCGCGAAGGTGAGCAATCTCGAAATGCCAACCTACGAGGCCAACGTTGGTATCGACCTCAAACTCAACAATTTCATAAACATGCTGCCCGACAGTCTTGCTTACTCGCTCGATGGCGGCTTGGCGGTCAACGTCAACTCACATGGAACAGTCAATCTCGACTCCATCAGCACGCAGATGTACGACCTGATTATCAACAACACCGATGTCGGCATCAAACTCAACGGCATCGGAGCCGAAATGTACGACTCGATTGCAACTTTCAGCGGGCTGGACGGCAACATAACAATTGCCAACGATTCGGTCAATGTCGATAGTTTGAGCGTGGAGTGGAAGGGACTTAAACTGCATGTGGATTCAACTGTGGTTGAGAATGTTATGAAGATTTTCCTGCTTGAGCAGAACAGCAATAAACTGAAGGTTTTGACAAAAGTTTCGCTTGATGAGTTCGATTACGACTGGGTTGCCAAAAACTTCCCGTCGAGCGACTCAACCGCACAAGCCGAGGCTGAACCAGAGATTGAGCCCGAGCCGATTGCCGATGTCACTACCGACTCGCTTCCGCAGCCCGATTCAGTGGTCGCCATCGATACCGCGCCTTACAGTTTCCTTGCTCTCGGTTACCCAGTTGAGGTGAAGGGAATGTTCAAACTTGGGCATCTGCAATATGGCAAATCGTCGATTGACACCATATCGGCTAAATTTTTAATGAACGATACGGTGGCAGTGGTTGAGAATCTGCGACTTGGCGCGTTCAAGGGCGCCATGAACGCTTCGGCGCGCGTCAAGTTCAAGAACGATTCGCTCATGAATGTCTGGTTCCGCACCCACATCGAGAAAATGGACCTGAAGCAGTTGCTTGTTGAGTTCGACAACTTCGACCAAACCACCGTCACATCTGATAATTTGAGCGGCTTGATGACCACCGATCTCGACGGCTATCTTGATGTGGTGAATGCCGACAGCGTAATTATTGACATGGTGCCAATCAAGGTGCTTGGCCGTTTGAAACTTGAGGACGGCGCAATTGTTGATTTGGAAATGCTGAAGGCTCTCGACAAATTCACAGGCATGCGCGAATTGGACAACATTCAGTTCCAGACACTTGAGACGAGTTTGTTTGTACGCCACGGTTCGCTGTTCCTGCCGCAGACCGACATAAAGACAACGGCCATGAACATGTCGCTTTTTGCAATGCAGGGTATGGCCAACAGCAATTTCGAGTACCATATTAAGATTTTCCCTGGCGAGATTATGTTCGGCAACTGGAAGGGCGTGATGAAGAAGCAGCAGCAGATGAAAGAAAATCTGGCCGACGAGGATAACATGAAGTCGTTCAATCTTTTAGCCTATGATATCGATGGCGATTCAAAATACGGATTCGACACCGAAACTCGCAAAAAGAAGATGCGCACGAGGATAAAAGTGCAGCAGCATCAACTTGAGTTGGGATTCAATCCGCGCCTGGTCAAATACAACACCGATGTGAAATTCCGTTAGGCGATGAAGCGGCGGATTTGGCTTGTGTTGGTTGCCTTGGCGGTTTGCGCTGCCGCGTTATTCGGCTGGTGGTTCGGAACCCGATGGCAGCGTCAATTGCGATTCCGCGAAACCGCGGTCGAGATTACTGACAGCGATTTTGATATTTGCTACGGCTCCGACAGTGCGCGTCTAACCATCTATATGTTTGCAAGTTACACCTGCCGTCATTGCCGTCGGTTCTTGAACCTCGATTTGCCGCAAATCCAGAGTCGCTACATCGACAATGGTTTGGTGCGATTGGTAGTGAAGCCCATCGAAATAGCCGAGAACCCCGACATGATGTCGGCCTTGCAACTGGCCGCATGCCTCAATCGCAACGGCAATGCCGACGACATTCTGGAACTGCTGCTTTCCGACCCTTTCGCAGTTTACAGCGATGAGTTCCGCCAGATGATTGACGATGTGGTCAACAGCAATCCCATATTGGCCGAATGCCTTCTGGCAGACGATTTTTCATACATCAAAAAAAATAATCTGCTTTTTAGTGCAACAAGTTCAAAAGGAACACCTATATTTGTAGTTGCTGGTCATCTGTATGGCGGACGCCGTGAAGTTGACCGCTTTTGTGAGATAATTGATTATGAGTTGGAAAGGGCTAACTGATTACTAACTTAAATTTTATTGAGATGAAAAAGATTTTATTGCCAATAGCCTTGTTTGCAGTTTTAGGATTAACTGCATGTGGCGACGAAGAGTTGGAGTCGGCGTGCGAGCGTGCTGACAAGACTGAATCTTGCGACATTACAAAAGCCGAAATTTGCAGTGATGAGGAGACAGAGGAAGTTTATTATACTTATAATGGTAAGAAATATACCGATGTCAACGAACTGATAACGGCCATGTGTCCTGATTTGGCAGTTGCCGACAAATATGAAATCCGCAAGCAACTGACCGCGCAGTCGAAGCGTTTGATTGACCGCATCCGCGTAAACGCCATCCGCGCTTTCTGATGCAAGCCGATAAACTGATAAGAGCCGAGCAGCGATGTTCGGCTTTTTTTGTGCGATGTCGGTCGGCGTGCGGCATCGGTTTTGAACACCGCACTATTCATAACCTTCGCCGATTGTGAGTTTTACCGAACTTTTATTCGGTAATTTTGCCTAAAACAACGTTGTTTATGAAATCAAGATTTTTCGCTGCCAGCCTGCTCGCAGCCTTGCTTCTGACAGGCCCTGCACTGATGGCGCAGAAACGCAAAAACATACCATCTGACAAACCGCAACTGATTATCGGAATTGTGGTTGAATCAATGCGTTACGACTATATCCACCGCTATTGGGACAACTTCAGCGAGGGCGGATTCCGTCGGCTCATTGGCGAGGGGGCGCTCTGCCGGAACGCCAATTATAATTATATGCTTACGCAGACGTCGCCCGGCTACGCGACAATCGCAACAGGCTGTGAGCCAATCGTTCATGGCATTGTGAGCGACGAATGGTATGTTCAACTTCAGGAGAAAAACGTCGGGGCAGCGGCCGACGAGAAGGAGAAAACTGTGGGCGCCGAAATCGATAGGGCCAACTATTCGCCGCGCAACATCCTGACAACCACCTTCACCGACGAATTGAAACTCTTCAGCAACAACCGCTCGAAGGTTTTTGCGGTGTCGATGAACCCCACAACGGCCGTTCTGCCAGCCGGCCACATTGCCGATGCCGCTTACTGGTTCGACGATGCGTCAGGTCTTTGGGTTACAAGCAGTTACTATACCGATTCGCTGCCAACTTGGGTTAAAGAGTTCAATGGTAAGAAGTTTCCTGATATGTATATCGAAAAGGACTGGCTGCCGCTGCTTCCCCCCGAAAAATATCGTGCTGGCTCGGAGCGAGGGCAGTCGAAGAACGCAGGATTCTCTGGCGACAATGTGCTGGGCAAGAAAATCAACAGTCTGCTCAAACGCACAAAGCACTACAGCAAACTGAAATCGAATCCGGCGGGCAACAGCCTTGTTAAGGATTTTTGTGTGAATGCCATTGTGAATGAAGAACTTGGCCAGGACGATGACACCGACTATTTGAGCATTGCCTTCTCGGCTTCAGCCGATGTGAGCAGCGCCTGCGGACCAAATTCTGTCGAACTTGAAGACCTTTACATCCGGCTCGACCGCGATTTGGAGCATTTTCTGCAGTTTATCGATGAAAATGTGGGCCGCAACAACGTGCTCATCTACTTGACATCCGACCACGGCACGTCGTACAATCCGGCATTGCTTCAGGCAAACAACATTCCGGCTGGCACCTTCAACGCCGATCGCGCCGTTATGCTCTTGGGCACCTATCTGAACGCCAAATACGACAAAGGCAAATGGGTGTCGGCTTACCATAACAATCAAATTTACCTGAACCACAATCTAATAGAGACTGCAGGGATGAAGGTTGAAGATTTTGAGCAAGTGGTTTGCAATTTTATGCTTCAGTTTTCTGGTGTGGCCAATGCCATTGCTGCTTCGACTTTAAAATCAACAACTTTCACCGATGGTATTATGCGACAGATGCAAAACTCGTTCAATCCGAAGCGTTCGGGCGACGTGATTATCAGCCTTGAACCGGGTTGGATTGCGCAAGGCTCGGGCGTCAGCAGTTCGAACTCTGGCTATAACTATGACACCCACGTGCCGCTTATTTGGTATGGTTGGAAGATTAAGCGCACCCGCCTGAACCAAAACATCGACATCCGCGACATTGCTCCCACAATCGCCAATTTCCTTGACATTCCGTTCCCAAACGGCACCACAGGCAGCGTGATTGAAGGGCTGGTGCAGTGAGTGTTAGTTTCGCTTATTTGATATACTGATTCCACCGCTGGCTCAAAATCGAAAGATTTTTTCATTCAACCTACCAATCCTGCCATTTTTTGGTGTTATATTTGGTTTCATAAAAATGGTAGTGGTTTCTATTGAATAGGTAACTGAATTTTCGGTTGCCCGATATTCGATTTTACAACTGCCGATAAACGAAACTAACTAAACTTTATTAATATGATTTTCAATTTGAAACGTGCAGTTAGTCTGCACCTGTTTGCGGCCGCAATTCTAGTTGCACCATTTTTCGCAAGTTGCGACAACGAGGACATTCCCGATGCCAGAGTGATATTCATGACTGGAAGAAATGGCTCTGTGATTACCGAAGACACCATTGCGGTGAAAATAGGCAGTACAACCAAAACTTATTTTGAAGTCACCTATCACTACAACGACGAGAACATTAACCATCCGTACAAAGTATTGCGGCAGTATGACAACAACGTGCCTGAAGACCTTTCGCCTGTTTTCGATGGCGAAGACAGAACCCCGGTATCCAAACATGACGATTTTTCGCAAGGCGAGTCGTCAATCAACAGCGAAGGCTATGGAATGGGAAAATGTACGGTACGTACTGCTTTCTCGAAAAAGTTTGTGCACGTGGGCTCGGTTGTGAAAATCAGCGTCAGCGTGGGCAACGATGCTTACGGCGAACTGTGCTACAAAGTTGAAGAATAAAGTTAATAATATAAAGCATTAAAAATGAATTTATTAAATCTAAAACGTGCAGCAAGTCTGCACCTGTTTGCAGCCGCAATTCTGGTTGCACCATTTTTCGCAAGTTGCGATGATGATGACGACATTCACCAACGCGAAGTGATTATTACCAATGAAAATGGCAAAGTTATAACGGGCGACACCATACCCGTGAAACTTGGTAGCACAAACAAAACTTACATTAAGATATGGTATCAACACTGGATGGTTGATACCGTGTTTTATTGTGATACCACGTATTTTTGGCGACAATATGACAACAACGAACCAGAAGACCTGAACCTTTCCATGAAAATCGCTATTGAAAACCACGATGATATGCCAGAAATAGGATTTATGCAAGGATGGTCAAGCGAAGCTAAAGGCATTGGTTGGGAAGATTATGAAATTAGAACCGCCTTCTCGAAGAAGTTTGTGCACGCTGGCTCGTTGGTAAAATTATGGGCATGCGTAGGCGAACACACCAAAGGCGAAGTGTGGTATAAAGTTGTAGAATAATCAGTTGAATCGGATAACCGAATATACGATTCACCAAATAAATAATCAATGAAACTAACCAAACTTTTTTCCGCCGCCATTGGCTTTGCGCTGTGTTGCGGCAATGTGCTGGCGCAAAACAGAATAACCGTCAGCGGATATATTACTGATGGCAAATCGGCCGAAACCATTATCGGGGCAACTGTGGTTGACGAGAGCAGCGGCCACGGCACGGCATCGAACAACTTCGGATTCTACTCGCTCACGCTTCCAGCGGGACAGCACCGGCTCACGTTCTCGTATGTGGGCTACAACCGCCAGACCATCGACCTGCAACTGCGGCGCGACACGGCCATCAACATCAGCTTGTCGGGCGACAACGAGCTTGAAGAGGTGGTGGTTGTGGGCAAAAGTCGCGAAAGCGGCATCGAATCAACAAAAATGGGCAGCATCGACATTCCGGTGAAACTGATTGAGCACACGCCGTCGCTGCTGGGCGAGACTGATGTTCTGCGAACCATCCAACTCACACCCGGCGTGCAGCAGGGCGTGGGCGGCGCATCAACGCTCTACGTGCGGGGCGGCAACGGCGACGAAAATCTTATCCTGCTCGATGGTGCCACGGTTTACAAAATCGACCACCTGTTCGGCTTTTTCTCGGTGTTCACACCCGAAGCCGTGAAGAAGGTAACTTTCTATAAATCATCGTTTCCGGCGCGCTACAACGGCCGCACATCGTCGGTCATCGACGTGCGCACCAAAGACGGCGATATGAACAACTACCACGGCTCGGTGTCGGTGGGATTGCTCACGTCGAGGTTCAATGTCGAAGGCCCGATAAGCGAAGGCCGGACATCGTTCAGCCTGTCGGGGCGCACAACCTACGCCGGCGCGCTGATACAGCCTTTCCTTGACGATGATTTGAAAATCAACTACTGGTTTTACGATATCAACCTGAAACTCAATCACAAATTCTCTGATGCCGACCGCGTTTATTTCTCTCTCTACAACGGTCTCGACAAGTTCAAAAACGACTGCCACGACGACTTCAACGAATATTCTCACCGCACTATAAACGACTACGGCACCGACCTGCGTTGGCGCAATTTCATTCCGTCGTTGCGGTGGAATCACGTTTTCTCATCGCGGTTGTTTGCCAACACCACCGTCAACTTCAACCACTACAAAATGCGAATGGCGTCGTACGACGATTATCTGTATCAAGACAAAAATTCCAAAGCACAAGTAAAAGAATCAACCGACAAGTCGAGCTCCGACTATAACTCTGAAATTAAGGACATTGGCGCAATTATCGATTTCGATTATCTGCCTACGCCGGCTCACACCATAAAGTTTGGCGCCAATTACATCCGCCACAACTTTGAGCCCGAAACCACGCACTCATCGTATAAAGCGAAGGACGACGACAAGATACAAGCCGACACCAGCGCCACCTCGAAAGGCAAGGCGGCGTTTGCCAACGAATTATCGGTTTACGTTGACGACGATTGGAAAATTGCTGACAATCTGAATCTTAACCTTGGTGTGGCGCACACTATTTTCAATCTGTCAAGCAAGACATACCACAATTTGCAACCGCGTGTATCGCTCAAATACGACCCTACTGATTTTCTGACACTTAAGGCTTCATATTCGCGAATGACGCAGTGCGTTCACCTGCTCACTTCGTCGCCACTGGCAATGCCAACCGACCTTTGGGTGCCCATTACCGAGACTTTGGAACCCGAAGTGGCCAACCAGTACAGCTTGGGCGCCTACACAAAAATCGACGGCTGGGAATTCTCGGTCGAGGGCTATTACAAGCTGAGCGACAATGTTTTGGAATATAAAGACGGAATGAGTTTCGCCGGCTTTTCGGGCTCGTGGGAAAAACTTGTGGCCGCCGGGCAAGGCGAGTCGAAGGGCATTGAGTTTATGGCGCAGAAAACCGAAGGCGACATCACCGGCCTTGTATCGTACACGCTCTCGAAAACCGACCGCAAGTTCAGCCGTGCATCGGGCGTGAACGATGGCGAGCGTTTCCCCTTCACCTACGACCGCCGCCACAACCTGAATCTTGTGGTCAACTGGAAGTACAACGACCATATTTTTATCGATGTTTCGTGGTCGTTCCAAAGCGGTGCTGCCGCCACGCTCACCGACACTTACCAGCAGTTTGTCGAGCCCGACAATTATCTGGAATTCGGCGGAATTCCGGAAAGCCCTTACAATTTGGGCAGCAATGTCCGCGACTCAAAAGTGTCGTACGTGCCGGGGCGCAACAACTATCGTCTGCCGTGCAGCCACACGCTCTGCGCCGGCGTCGATTTCCACAAGCAGAAGAAACGCTGCGAGCGCATCTTCAACATATCGGTTTACAACCTCTACAACCACATGAACCCCACAATGGTTTACGCCACCGAAGCCGACGATTACGGCAACTATGGCGGTCCGCGGCGACTACGCATAAAAAAACTGACCATTTTGCCGCTAATTCCTTCATGCACACTAACTTATAAATTCTAAAACCGATGAAACGCATTCTTTTCATATTATCCGCTGCCGCAATATTGCTCTTTCAATCGTGTGAACACAACATCGATGCCGACCTCGAAAACCTTGAAGGCGTGCTCTGCCTCAACGCTTTTCTGATAACCGATTCCGATACCAATTTTGTGCATGTTTCGCTCACATCGCGCACCAAGCCCGTGCCCGTGCCGAACGCTCGCATCGAATTGAGCGTCAACGGCAATCTGGTTGAAACCGTAACCGATTGTTACAAAATAACATACAAAGCCCGTTGGCAAGAAGAGGTGTACGATGACGATTGGGGTTGGATGTGGATTGAAAAATCGGGTATCTGCACCGACACCATTTTTGGCACTTATATGCTCACCAGCAAGTTCAATGTTGGCGACAAGGTGCGTGTTGATGTTTACAGCGGCAGCCAGCACGTTTGGGCCGAAGACGTTGCTCCGCAGAAAATTGAGAACCCCGCCGTGAGCCACACCTACACACACCGCACAATGAAGGAGATTGGCGCTTTGCTCGAAGACCACGACCGCGTAAGTCTCGATGTCCGTTTCGACGACATCAGCGCCGATGCCAATTACTACCGAATGGCTATCTATTCAAATTATTACGTTGAAAACAAAAGTTTTACAATGCTATTCCCCGAAGAATTGGACCTGCACAGCAAGAACGAGATTATGGATTACGCCCGCAAAAATCTGAACCACCCTGTTTTCAACGAATTCGATGATACAGTCGAGGTTTTTTACCTTGCCAGCGATTTGTTCGATGGTTGGAGCGGCTACGAGGATTACAGCTACCGCGGCAACCTGATTCTGTCGGAAGGCGAGCCGCAGTCGAGTGGTGAAAGCACCGATTTAGATGCGCTGATTACCGATGTTGAGAACACCTTCCGCGTCTTTTCCGATAACCTGTTCAGCAACTCAACGGCACGGCTCACGGCAACTGTTTGGTGCAACGGCATGATTCCCGACAACATAAACCGCCCGCCGTACGACGACCTTTTCACCGATGAGGAACTCAATATGGTTGGCGATTACTACAACTGGCACCTGACCGTGAAGTTGCAGAGCATCTCAGAGCAGCAATACTACTATCTGCGCGCCATGAACGCCATTACATCATCGAGTTACGACGAGATGAGCAACCTTTCGGGCGCAATGAAAATACCGACAAACGTGCACGGCGGCAGCGGAAACTTCTGCGTAACAACAACAACCATTGTCAAAGTTCCTATTTTGGATAACTACAGGCCACCATTCTACGACACCATATACAAGTGAGTGGAAAAAACAGCCACACGGCAGTGATGATAAACTGATTAACTGAATGATAGAATAAAAAATGCGAACCATACGGCTCGCATTTTTATTTTACGCATTTATTCTGATACCTATCAATCCTTCAATCCTTCAATATTTCGGCGTAATTCCCAAATTGTAGAACGTAAATGCCAGTTCGTCAGCGTTTTCCTCAATCCATTTCGATGTTGGCTTACCCGCGCCGTGGCCAGCATTGGTCTCAATGCGGATAAGAATTGGAGCCGCGCCCTGCTGATGCTCCTGCAGTGTGGCGGCAAATTTGAACGAGTGAGCCGGAACAACTCGGTCGTCGTGGTCGCCGGTGGTTACAAGCGTTGCGGGGTAGGTCTTGTCGGCGATGGTGTGCAGCGGTGAGTAGCCAATCAGATATTGGAACATTTGCAAACTGTCCTCGCTTGTGCCGTAGTCGGTTGCCCAATGGCGCCCGATGGTAAATTTGTGATAACGAAGCATATCCATAACTCCAACCGATGGCAGCGAAACGCCGTACAAGTCGGGCCGTTGGTTGACAACCGCACCCACCAGCAAGCCGCCGTTCGAGCCGCCTTGCAGCACAATGTTTCCGGCCGTGGTGTAGCCCTCGGCAATCATATATTCGGCCGCCGCAATGCAATCGTCGAACACGTTTTGCTTCTGCATCAGAGTTCCAGCGCGGTGCCAATCCTCGCCATACTCGCCACCGCCGCGCAGATTCATTTGGCAGTAGATTCCGCCTTGCTCAAGCCAGACAGCCTGTTGCGTGCCAAATTCGGGCGTCAGCGTGATGTTGAAACCGCCGTAGCCGTACATCCACACTTTGTTGCTGCCATCGAGTTTGATATCTTTTTTATGAACAATGAACATTGGGATGCGAGTGCCATCCTTGCTTGTGTAAAACACCTGTTTTGTGACAAAAACGCTACCATCGAAATCGATGTCGGTTTGGCGGTAAAGTTCCGACTTATTGGTGTTTACATCGTATTTGTAGATGGTCGATGGTGAGGTGAATGTTTCAATCGCATAGAATGTGATGTTTTCGTCCTTGTCATCGTCGAAGCCGTACGCCGTGCCTATTTGCGGCAAATCAACATCGTGCAGATACTTGCCTTCGAGCGAATAAACCTCGTAATGGCTCTGGGCGTCTTTTGTGTATTCAACAATCAGTTTTCCTACCTTCACGCTGACCGATGCAAGCACGTTTTCCTTCTCCGGAATCACCTCGGTCCAGTTTTTACTTTCGGGTTTTTCCGGGTCGATGAGCACAAGCCTGTATTTTGGCGCGCCCAAGTCGGTCAGAACCAATAACTTATCGTTGATATTGTCAATAACCACACAATTGTTTTCAAAACCGTCAACAATGTGTCTTATCGGGCTGTTGTGCTTCAAGTCTTTGATATACAAGGCGTTTCCGGAAGTGGACTCTGACACATATATTACCAACGTCGATTCGTCCTCCGAAACACTTGCCGAGAACATCCATTCGGGGTGCTGTGTGTCTTCGTAAACAAGTTTGTCATCTTTTTGGCTATCGCCAATTTTGTGATAGTAAATCTTGCTGTTTTCGTTCGATTCGGTAAGGGCGTTGCCATCGGCAGGCTCGGGGAAGCGCGAGTAGAAGAAACCATCTTTGTACCAGGCAATTCCCGAGAATTTCACCCATTGGATATGGTCGTCGAGTGTTTTGCCTGAGGCAATCTCTTTGACATACAGTTCGTTCCAGTCAGAACCTGCACGTGCGATTCCGTAACCCAGATAGCGGCCGTCGTGCGACACCGAAACTGTTGAGAGAGCGGCTGTGCCGTCATCCGACAATTTGTTCGGGTCGAGCAACACCGCGCCTTCGCCGTCAAGCGTGTCGCTGTAGTACAGCACGTACTGATTCTGCATACCGTCTTTTTGGTACCAGAAATAGTGCCCCGACCATTTTCGTGGTCGCGTGATTTTCTGATAATTATAGATTTGCTCCAATCGGTTTTTCACTTGCTCGCGAAATGGAATCTTCTCTAAATAGCCGAAAGTCAGTTTGTTCTGTTCGGCTACCCATTGAGCAGTTTCGTCAGAATTGTCATCTTCGAGCCAACGGTAAGGGTCGGCCACCTGCTGACCGAAGTAAACGTCAACAGTATCAACTTTTTTTGTCATCGGATAATTGATTTTTGTTTGTTGGCAACCCGATGCCATCAGCATCAGCAGGGCTGCGGTAAAGAATTTTTGCATTGTTTTTATTTTTTTATGTCACGAAAATGCAACGATTTCCGTGCAGTTGTCAATCTAGTTCGCCTTTTCCTTCGCGGATAATTTCAAATTCATCGGTTGTGCAGTCGATGACCGTAGATGGCTGATTATCTCCATATCCGCCGTCAATAACCACGTCAACCAAATTGCCGTAGCGCTCGTGAATAAGTTCGGGGTCAGTGATGTATTCGGTTACTTCGTCTTCATCATCATGCACCGACGACGACAGCAACGGGCGCCCCAGTTCGGCCACAATGCTGCGGATGATATTGTTGTCGGGCACGCGGATGCCCACTGTTTTGCGGCGCGTTTTGAAGAGTTTCGGTATGTTGTTGTTTGCCTCAAAAATGAAAGTGAAGGGCCCTGGCACATTATGCTTCAATAGTCGGAAAGCCGAATTCGACAGCGGCTTGGTATATTCCGATATCTGGCTTAAATCATTGAAAATAAACGAGAAATATGCTTTGTCCATGTCCAGCCCCTGAAGTTTGGCGAGTCGCGCCACGGCTTTAGGCTGCATCATATCGCAACCCACACCATATATAGTATCAGTTGGATAGATAACAAGTCCGCCGTTGTCGATGATTTCGACAATCTTTTTCACTTCGCGCGGGTTCGGGTTCTCGGAGTAGATTTTGATTAGCATTTAGTTACAAGTTATAAGGTACAAGGTACAAGTAATTAGTTGAATAGGCATAAGATGGTTGAGACTTGTTGAGAATGTTGAGCGTTTCGCTGTTTTGAATCTAAACCTCCTCTACTCTCTAAACCTTCTAAACTTCTTAACCTCTAAACATTATCTCATTCCTTCTCTCCAAAACACAAATCGCCTGCATCGCCAAGGCCAGGAACAATATATGATTTTGCAGTCAGTTCCTCGTCGATGGCGCCGGTCCAGATTGTGACAGGGTGTCCAGCGACGTTACGTTGCAGATAATCAAGGCCTTCGCGGCTCGAAATGACTGACACTATATGAGTGTGTACTGGTGTGCCTTTTTTCAGCAGTGCCTGATAGGCCAAAACCATTGATGCACCGCTGGCTTGCATCGGGTCGACTAGAATCAAGGTTTTTCCATCGGTTGAAGGCCCTGCAATGTGGTCGAAACTGATATGGAAAGTGCAGCCGTCCTTCTCATATTTGCGGCAAGCCGAAATGAAGGCGTTCTCTGCCTTGTCGAACACGCTCAAAAAGCCTTCGTGAATGGGCAGACCGGCACGCAGCACGCTGGCAATCACCGGCTGTGCGGCCAATTGCGGAACCTGCGCCACACCCAGCGGCGTAATAACTTCGGTTTGCTTGTATTCAAGTTGTTTGCTTATCTCGTAAGCGAAAATCTGACCTATGCGCTCCAAATTTCTGCGGAAACGCATGCTGTCTTTCTGAATGTTGCTGTCGCGCAATTCTGCCATATATTGGTTCAGAATGCTGCTTTGTGTGCCAAGATTTATAACCATAATTGTTTGTTTATCAGTTTAATATGAAATACACCTTACTTTTTAATTTAGGTGATGATAATATTAGCGAAAATTTGGATTGTTAGATTAGTTAGATTGAAATTTTTGACTTTCACAAACATCAACAATCCAATTCCATAACTTTCTAACTATCCTCAATTAGCCATTATCGACAAAACTTTTCTTTAGCATTCGCCATAAAAATTTACATTTGCAGTCTTATTTGATTTTGAATGGCAAAAGCAAAGCACGATTTAGGTCTTAAAGATGCTATTGTTGAGGCAATTAAGCAGAAAAAAGGCCGCGACATTGTTGTGATAGACCTGACAGCGACAGAACAGGCTATCGCCGATTACTACATTATCTGTCATGGACATTCGAGTTCGCAGGTCGATGCACTGGCCGACCATGTTGAGCGTTTCTCGCGCACCGAGACGGGCGAGCATCCGCTTCACGTTGAAGGTCAGCAGAATGCGCAGTGGATTCTGATGGACTACGGCGGCATTGTGGTGCACATCTTCCAAGAAGAAATCCGTCATTTCTACAACATCGAAGACTTGTGGGCCGACGCCAAAAAAGAGATTATTGAAAACGAAGACTAATCCACCATGGATAACGAAGTTAAAGAAGAAAAACAAACCGCGCAGGAAGAGCCGAAAAAGCAGGGCAAACAACCCGATTTCCAACCGCTTGGCAAGAAGGCACCGAAATTCAACATGAATTGGATATACGGCATAATTGCCATTGTGCTGCTGGGCTTCATGTTCATGTCGCCGATGGGTGGCGAGACAATCGAAATTCAATGGCCGCGGTTCGAGAATGAGATGCTTAGCCATCACGATGTCAGCCGCATTGTGGTTGTCAACAAAGAGAAGGCTGAAGTTTACATCAAGCCCGAAAAACTGAACGAAGCACGCTACGCCGATGCCGCAAAGCAAAAGCCGGGCGCCTACAATCCGCAGTATTTCTTTACGATAGGATCGGTTGAGATGTTCGAGAAGAAACTCGAAGACGCAACCAAAGACTATGCCCCCAATGAGCAGGTGCCCGTTAGTTACGAGACTCGTCAGAACAACATGAACACCATCTTCAACTGGATAATCTTCCCGTTGCTGCTGATTGGTGTATGGATTTTCATTTTCCGCCGGATGGCCGGTGGTGCTGGCGGCGCTGGTGGTCAGATTTTCAACATCGGCAAGTCGCGCGCAAAGATGTTCGACAAGGACACATCGGAAATCAAGGTCGATTTCAAAGATGTGGCCGGACTTGAAGAAGCAAAGGTTGAGATTAAGGAAATTGTTGATTTTCTGAAGAATCCGCAAAAATACACACAACTTGGCGGTAAGATTCCAAAGGGCGCCCTGCTTGTAGGCCCCCCGGGAACAGGCAAGACGCTGCTGGCCAAAGCCGTGGCTGGTGAAGCGCACGTGCCGTTCTTCTCGCTGTCGGGTTCCGATTTTGTTGAGATGTTTGTGGGCGTTGGCGCATCGCGTGTGCGCGACCTGTTCAAGCAGGCCAAAGAGAAAGCGCCGTGCATCATCTTCATCGACGAGATTGACGCCATTGGCCGCGCCCGTGGCAAGAACCCCAACTGGGGCGCCAACGATGAACGTGAAAACACTCTTAATCAGTTGCTTACTGAGATGGACGGCTTCGGCACCAACAGCGGTGTCATCATTCTGGCAGCCACCAACCGCGCCGACATTCTGGACCGTGCCCTTATGCGTGCTGGCCGCTTCGACCGTCAGATTCACGTCGAACTGCCCGACCTAAACGAGCGCACCGACATTTTCAAAGTGCACCTGCGTCCGCTCACCAAACTGGCATCAGACGTCACAGCAGAATCGCTTGCAAAGCAGACACCGGGCTTCTCGGGTGCCGACATTGCCAACGTCTGCAACGAAGCCGCGCTCATCGCAGCCCGTCACGACAAGCAGAAAGTTGAAAAACAAGATTTTCTCGATGCCATCGACCGCATTGTGGGCGGACTCGAGAAGAAGAACAAGATAATCTCGGCTGAAGAGAAGAAGACTATCGCTTACCACGAAGCAGGCCACGCCACTGTAAGTTGGATGCTCGAACATGCCAATCCGCTCATCAAGGTGA
>JAEEGG010002816.1_pt1 | contig 44329 bp, 46 predicted proteins | sample 9134161 | NCBI WGS metagenome assembly JAEEGG01 (sample SAMN16246543, study PRJNA631951) | gut metagenome | biome: gut microbiome; feature: rumen; material: CR-attached | host: Bos | place: Iran: Karaj | collected 2018-10 | reverse complement strand
CAGATATTCTAATTGAGATAATTCTCTCCGCATTATCTATCGTTTGAACAAAACTTCTCATTTTATCATCAAGCAATCCGAAACTTGTATTGCCGCCACCATTCAGGGAGTGAGTTCCAATGGCTGCCTCACCTTGCTGATGCCCGACAACAGCTTACAAAATTTTGAATTGAACGAATTGAAATACGTGCTGTAATCCGACTATTATTTATTGTCGCATTCTCCCGTTTTAGCAAAAAATCTTGTTTTTTTATAAAAAAACATCCCCTAAAAGAATCTTCCTTTAGGGGGATGTAAACATTTTTACCTTTTAGCGTTGGTTTTGCTGCAAAGCATTTTGATAGTCTTCCTCGGTAAGCGTATAATAATAATAGTATACGTGATTATACTTTGTATCCACTCTTTTTTCTATCTCATAATTTCTATAGATATTTTTGGCAAACGTATCGTTCACAGAATATTTTAAAGTCAGTGTATCATCGAATATAAAACTTCCGAAAATAGGAGGAATACCCTCTCCTGGCTGGTCTGATTCATCAATTTGCGTTTTTTGACCGTAAGGAAGCTCAATATTAATATTATAGTCGCTACTATATGAATTTTTTATATATTTTACATTGTGCGAGGTTTCATTTGTAACATAAACAACATCCGACCAAAATGAGTCATAATGACATCCTATACAAACAAACATTAAAATTAGACTTAATACTGATAACTTTTTCATATCCTTCCTCCTTTTTTAATTTTATATATGTTAACCTCTAATTTATACTTTATTTTATTTTGCAAAAATAATCAAATTTCTAATACGATTATCTTTTTTTCTGAAAATATTTTCGCCAATATATATATATATATATATGATTTTCAATATATTACGAACGCAATAATTGAGATAATCCTCTCCGCATTATCTACTTTTGGCAACATATATTACAAAAATAAACATTCCATTCGCTACTACGCGGAAGGAATGTTCTTTATTTTTGAACTATAATATTATATACGAAAAAAAAGGAAAGGACATAAAATCCCTTTCCATAAAAAAACTATGAAAAAAACTACTACTTTTTTATTTTTGTGAACCGTAACCTTTGTATTTACGCATAAATTTATCTACACGACCAGCCGTGTCGACAAATTTCATCTTGCCGGTAAAGAAAGGATGCGACGCACTTGAAATTTCCAATTTTACCAATGGATATTCATTACCGTCTTCCCAAACGATAGTGTCTTTTGTGTTTACTGTTGATTTGCCTAAGAAAGCAACATCGTTTGACATATCTTTGAAGACTACAAATCTGTATTCTTTTGGATGTATTCCCTTTTTCATCTCTTATTGTTTTTTCTTTATTCTATTTCTTTTATTATCGCACTCACGTGGACTTTGGGTGGGCGGTGGGACTCGAACCCACGACCTTCGGAACCACAATCCGACGCTCTAACCAGCTGAACTAAGCCCACCATGTTTAGGAGTGCAAAATTACAATTTTTTTTCTTACAATCTCCTTTATTGCCTCTTTTTTTTTCTCAACGATTTTTTTGCGTCAAACCATATATAAAATTATTGTCATTTTCTATTGATAATGAATACTTTATATTTTCAAAAAGCACTTGCTGATTTTTGTTCCAAAGGTAAATAATTAACTTTTTATTGTGAATTTGAGCGTCATTTTTGAGTACTGATTCATATCTGAATGGAAGAAAAATCATCTTTTGTTGTGTATTTTCATCAAAATAATCAGAGCATTTTTCTGCCCGCCATGCCAACTGCTTATCGTGCTTGTCACGCAATTCCATTACCAACAAACACTCCTGCAAATCAATTTGTTCTGTATTTTCAAACCATGCCCGCAACTCCATTTTGCCATAACGGCTCTTCAATATGCTGTCCAAAGCAAGTTCACAAAGATTTACATATTCTTCATTTCGCTGTCGGTCAGTTAGTTGCAAACTATCTTCCTTGACAAAATAAGGAGGTTCTATGGAGGCAGCCCGACCGGTTTTTCCGCAAAGATAAACCTCCCCGTTGTAACACCACTGCCGATTGATAACTATCGGAAACGACTGCTTTACTATTTCCAGCCAAGTGTCAGAAATACCTGCCACCACTATATATGGTTGTGAAAGATGCTGAATGATTTGTTGAAACTGCGTATTGCTTAAATTATCATCTTTGTCAACTATATTATTGACTTTACAATATTTGTGTTCGTAATATTGGAGAAAATATTTTTCTGTATTGATAACAGCAACAACATTTTCGCTTCCATATTGTTGTTCTGCTCGCAACACAGTTTTGTAAGACAATTCATACCATTGTTTTTTTGCCACCTGAAAATATTGTCGCTCAACAATCAAACTAAATATCATCACGGCAGAAAACACCGATAGCAGAAAAACATTGCTCTTGCTCAAAGTTCTATCTACAAACAAAGATAAAAACAACAACAAAAACGGCAATGAAAACAGCAAACAAGAATATTGCAGCACCGGATTGACAGTTATTGAATAGACAAAGCCTACCACGGGAGCAAGCAAAAATAGCGACAAACTCCACCATTTCAAGTTCCATTTGCCTTTGAAATTGTTCATCAAACATATAGCACAAACTATCATCGTTGCCGTTACTATCCACGAAAAGTTGCATAAATATTTTCCATACTCCAACCCGAAAGTCCATGTGGGGGCATCCAACCATTCACCAACACCCTTTAACTGCATTTGTGACCATAGAATAGGAATATGCGGCAAGAACAAAAGCACTGCCGACAAACACGATAGCAAATATCGTTTTTTGTTTTCCACCAACAACAATCCCACCAATCCTATTGCAAATGCCTGCAACATGGCAAAATAATGCGTATAGGCCGCCAGTGCCAACGACAAGGCGAAACCTATCATTGTCTTAATAGTAAAATCTTTATCAATATAAATTTTCAAGAATTCGTCTGTTGCCCACAAAACAAAAAACAAGCCGGCAATATAGGGACGAATGATTGTTGAATATAGAATAGTATATGGACTCAAAGCTACAAATGCAGCGGCAAACAAAGCCGCAACAGGCGTGCTGACTTTTGTCACTACTTTATACATTATATATATATTAGCAATTCCCAACAACAAAAACGGCAAACGCAATACCCATTCTGCCGTTCCGAAACATTTTGCCCACAACCACAAAAATACTTGCACACCGGCCGGATGTCCATCCGGTTTGACACCATATTGTATCAAATCGTGAAAAGAAGAAAATCTTAATCGGGAGATTGCACTTAATTCATCGTGCATCCATCCGAAATGAAGCATTGCGAATATTCGCAATGCAGCACCTATCAATATCAAAATCAATAGTAGCCAAAACGACTTATTTTCTTTTTGCTGTTTCAATATGATTGTTTATATCTTTCTATAATACTTTCCACATCCTTGATGCTTTTCTTTATCCAAGACAAACGCAAATCTAACAATTCTTCTGGGGATAATTGCCAATGGATATCGGAATGATGCAATCTTTGCACCACATTCATCATCGTTAATGCCACCGAAACGGATATATTATAACTTTCGGTAAATCCATACATGGGAATTTTTACAAATTCGTCTGCCATTGCAATTGCTTGTGGTGTCAAACCCAGCAATTCCGTTCCGAACAAAAAGGCTTTCGGCTCAGTAATATCTATATCATCCAATAGACAATCGTGTTCGGCGGGCATGGTTGCCACTATTTTGTAGCCTGCGGCTTTCACCGCTTGAAGGCAGGCTTCGGTATTATTTTCCTTGTCATGATATCTATACATGGACAGCCATTTATCGGCTCCCATGGAAACTTCTTTACTGACTTTATATTCAAAATTATTTTCTATGATATGAACATTTTGCACACCCAAACATTCTGCCGTTCGCAAAACTGCACTCATATTGTGGCTTTGATAAAGGTTTTCCACTATAATAGCTACATGGTGAGTACGATTGCCACTCACCTCGAAAATTCTATTATATCTTTCTTCGGATATAAACTGACTTAAATAATTGATTAATTGTTCTTTTTCTTTCATAGGTGCATAAAAACAAAGAGACTACCATGGTAGTCTCTTGTTTAAAATAGTAGAGTGTCGACTATTTTTTCTTTTTACCAGCAACTTGTTCTGCTAATGCAGTACCTGCTTTGAATTTAACAACTTTCTTTGCAGGAACTTTAATTTTTTCGCCAGTTCTAACGTTTCTGCTAACGCGAGCACCACGATTAACTACGTTCATTGTTACAAAACCTGGTAAACACAATCTACCTTCTTTTTTCAATGCAGCGCTAGTAACAGCTACGAATGCGTCAACTGCTTCTTTTGCTTGCTTTTTTGACATGCCTGCTTGGGCTGCCATTGCATCAATTAATTCTGCTTTGTTCATACTTATAAGTTTTTATGTAATTTCTGCAAATGTACAAAAAATAATTATATAAAATCACTTTTTTTGTAAAAAATTTACAATATGCTGATTTTCTGTGCAATAAATTTTATTTTAACTTAATTTTCTGCCATTCAAACCCTTATTTCCCAATAAAAATTCGGAAATTTTTAGCCGTTTTTTTCCGAATATTTGCAATTCTTTTATGCAAATTCTCCCTGATTGGCAAGTAATTGCCAAATAATTTTTGTCGTCAGTGACAAAAATTCCCGCTTCTTCACCGCCTTCTGCCGGCTCCACTGCAGAAGCAAAAATTTTCATCATCACCTCTTGTCCTTTTCTGTCGGTATAGGTAGTAAAAGCTGCCGGATACGGACTCAGCCCTCTAATGAAATCGTGTACTTTTTCCGCCGGCTGATGCCAGTTGATACGGCAATCTTCCTTAAAAATTTTCGGGGCAGACTTATCGTTTATTGTCAATGCTTGTTCCAAAGTCGGCACATTGCCTTTGGCTATCAAATGCAGAGTGTCTAAAACCGTTGTTTTGCCCAATTCCAACAAACTATCGTGCAATTCTCCCGCCGTTTCTTCTTCGCCAATCGGCAAAGACCTTCGCAAAATTATTTTTCCTTGATCTATTTTTTCGTTAATAAAAAAGGTGGTGACACCGGTTTGTTTTTCTCCGTTGATAATTGCCCAATTGATAGGGGCGGCACCTCTATAATCCGGCAACAATGAAGCATGCAAGTTGATGGTTCCTTTGGGAGGTATTTGCCATACCACTTCGGGCAACATTCTAAATGCAACCACTAAAAATAAATCTGCCTGAATAGCTTTCAGGGTTGACAAGAACTGCTCTTCGCGTAATTTTTCCGGCTGTAGAAGGGGCAGTTGGTATTTTTCAGCACATTGTTTAACGGCGGATTTTTGTATTTTCATTCCGCGACCGGCGGCTTTGTCAGGCATGGTAACAACAGCACAAACTTCGTGCTGTCCTTCGTTGATGACAGCCTCCAATATGCCAGCGGCAAACTCGGGCGTTCCCATAAAAACAATTCTCATCTCTACTGCATTTTATACAAAAAAGACTACGAAATCGTAGTCTTTTTTTATTTCTTTTTCTACAAATTTAGCAATTTCAAACAAGCCACAGCGGCTTCTACACCTTTGTTGCCGTGCTTTCCTCCTGAACGCTCAATGGCTTGCTCCATATTGTTGGTGGTTAATACACCGAAGATTACCGGCACATTGCATTCCAAACCAACATTCATAATGCCATTGGCGGTTGCCTGTGCGATGAAATCAAAATGACGTGTTTCTCCTTGTATGATACAACCTATGCAAACAACAGCATCTACATTTTGATTCAAGATATATTGTTTAGCCACAAATGGTAATTCAAAACTGCCGGCTACACGTTGTACAAAAATATTTTTATCTTCTAAACCGTATTTTTTTAGCGTTTCAATACATCCCGCCTCCATAGCGAATGTTATCTCTGCATTCCATTCTGCAGTAATAACCGCCACACGTGTACCCTTGTTGCTTACAAAAGGAACACTTTGTTCATCATAATCAGAAAGATTATGTTTTTTACCCATCGGCTTATTGTCTTGTTTTGGCGTATTCAATACGTTTTTCTACATCCATAGCCTCATAAGAAGAGGTATATTTGGTTTGAATGGTCTGATAAGCATCGATAGCATCCGACCAATTGCCTTGCATTTCGCAAACCAATGCATAACGCATCAAATACATAGGCGTTAGCATATCGTTAACATGTTTTTTGGATGCCTTTTTGTAATAATTGGCAGCCTTATTTATATCATTTTTTTCTAAATAAGCATCGCCCAACAATCCCAATCTTTGAATGGCAACCATTTTATCTCTTGGATGTGATCTTTTTAAATATTTAATAGCGTTGTCAAATTCTCCTAATTTCAAATAGCAACTGCCTGCCATAAAACGAGCTCTTGTAGCCGTTTTGGTGCAAGAATAATCTTTTATCACCGACAACAAGCCATCACAAGTGCCGTCTCCGTTAAGGGCATATTGCAAAGAATCTACTGCAAAATATTGCTCTGCCTTCCATACGGCTACTTCTGCTTTTGCCTGACGTTTTGGTGCCCACCAGAGATAATACACCAAAATTAACAAAGCAATCACCAATATCGCTGTTGTAACTACATTGATTATTTTTTCGCTATTTCTATACCATACTATCAGTTTATCAATGGTATTCGGTTCTTTTTCCAACTCTACTTTCTTTTTTGCTTCCTTGCTCATTGTTTTGTTTTTTATCTTGAAATTAAAATGCAAAAGTACTAAAAAAAAATATATAAAACCAACATTTATCCACACTTTTTTGCAAAACAAACCTTTAAAGTGAATTTTACCGAATGCTATTTATTGGCATTGCCCCTATTTGCTGCCCGTCATAGCGTTGTAATTCCTTGCTTTAGACTCATTTTGAAAATAATTTAAAAAAACAACTGTCAAAAATAGCATTTGTATTTTATTTTTTACTACTTTTGCAAATTGATAATGTCCCATTGTGTAATGGTAGCACCGCAGATTCTGGTTCTGTATGTCTGGGTTCGAGTCCTAGTGGGACAACAAAAAGGCGGATACCGCCTTTTTTTCTTACAAAGAATTTAAAATAAATAAAAATTTCTCACGTTAAAAAAACATAATATTTTTAACCATGACAACAAAAAAGAAAAGAAACATTATCATCATATCTTGTGTGAGCATTATTTTTCTTACCATAGTAGGTTTTGTTCGCAATGACTTTGAAATAGCCAAAAATTTAGACATTTATTCATCTCTATTACGCCAATTGGACGAACATTATGTTGATGAAATCAATGTCAACGACCTTGTCAAAACATCTATCGATGGTATGTTAGACAAATTAGACCCTTATACTGTCTATTATCCGGAATCTGATTTAGAAGAATTTAAGTTGATGACTACCGGACAATATGGAGGCATAGGTTCCACAATACAACAAGACAGCAATTATGTAATTTTTTCCGAGCCATACGAAGGTTCACCTGCCTACTCTGCCGGCATACAACCGGGTGACAAAATTATCAGCATAGAAGGAAAAAGTATGAAAGGTGCTTCTGTTTCTGACGTGAGCAATTTGCTCAAAGGACAACCCGGCACCAAAGTAAAAATTACCATACAACCTTATGGCAGCAACAAAACTATTAGCAAAGAAATTGTCAGAGAAGAAATTAAATTCCCCAATATCAGTTATTCCGGCAGGATTGACAACCAGATTGGCTACGTTAAATTAGACCAATTTACCGAAAATGCCGCCAATGATGTCAAAACGGCTTTCACACAATTGAAAAACAACGGCATGAAAAAATTTGTGCTTGACTTAAGAGACAACGGAGGCGGTTTGCTCAACGAAGCCATCGACATTGTCAATTTGTTTATTGACAAAGGCAACATAATTGTAACCACCAAAGGCAAAAATCCAAAACAAACACAAACTTTTGCCACTTCCAAAACCGCCTTGGACAACCAAATCCCAATAGTTGTTTTGGTAAATAGAAATAGTGCTTCTGCCTCTGAAATTGTCTCCGGCTCACTGCAAGATTTTGACAGAGCGGTGCTAATCGGCGAACGGACTTTCGGCAAAGGATTGGTACAAAATATTCTCCCTTTAAGTTATAATACAAGGGTAAAAGTTACTGTTTCAAAATATTATATTCCATCAGGAAGGTGTATTCAAGGTATAGACTACTCCGACAAAGATGAAAACGGCATTTCTAAACACAAAGCCGATTCTTCAGCAACAGCTTTCAAAACCAAAAACGGCAGAACCGTTTATGACTATGGCGGCGTAGAACCCGATATCAACGTAGAAATTGAACCCTATAGCACTGTTTTATTGGCGATGTTTGCCCAACAAATTATTTTCAACTATGCCAACGAATATAAATTGAAACACCATTCCATTGCTCCCGCCAAAGAATTCAGAATCACTGACGAAATTTATCAAGATTTTACCAAATTTGTCAAAACCAAAAACTTAGCATACGAAACTTTTACCGAAAAACAAATTAAGAATTTAAAAACCAGCGTAGAAAATGATAAATTTTCTGATAAAATCAACAAACAAATCAGCGATTTGGAACAATCGGTAAAAGAAGAAAAAGCCAACGATTTGGTTCGCTACCGCAAAGAAATTTCGCAATTGTTACAAATGGAAATTGTAGAGAGATATTACGCTCAAAAAGGCAGAATTGAAAATTCTCTTAGCATCGATCCGGACTTAAATAAGGCAATAGAAATTCTTAACAACGACAAAACCTACCATTCTATTTTAAAAGGAACCTACAACAAATAGCATGACAAACATTCCTCATTTAAGGCCTACTACTCGAGAACAAGTACACCACTATTTTTTCTTGTTTTCTATCGCTATCTTAGTAGTAGGGATTCCCTTTTCCCGATTTTTGATGTCATTGGGAGGAATGCTCCTGACTGCCAATTGGGTGGCAGAAGGAAAATATAAAGAAAAATGGAATGCCATTGTCCACAACAAAGCTTTGTTGGTATTTCTTTTGCTCTATGGAGTACATATTGTTTGGTTGATATATACATTTGATATTAATATAGGACTGCAAGAATTGCTGGTGAAAATTCCTTTGCTGTATTTACCCGTCATTTTTGCCTCCTCACAAAAAATCAATGACAAAGAACTGTCAACATTGCTGAAAGTATATCTTTACGCTATGGTGATGAGCATTGTTTGGGGCTGGCTGACATATAAAATCAAGCATCTGCCTGACAAAAGAAATATGGCTCTTTATATTTCCTATGCCCGCTTTGCCATCAATATTTGCTTTTCGTTTGTTGTAGCCATTTACATTGCCAAAAACACAGACAAATGGAAACAATATTTCTATATTGCCTTGGCAATATTTTTCTGTTTTTCGCTTGCTTATGCCGGCTCGCTTACAGCATTGATTTTGGTAATAGCCATCAGCATAATATGCGGCATCAAATGGGCTGTGGAAAGTAGCAACAAAATGGCAAAAATAAGTGCCATTGGTTGTCTGCTTGCTATTTGTATATTTATTTTTGCTTGGATTGGCATCAAAACCTATCAATATTTTCATGTGGATTTCGATCCACAAACAGCAGAAACATCCACTGCATACGGACATCCATATACACACAATTATTCCGACAAAGATATAGAAAACGGCAGTTATATCTATACCTACGTTTGTGAAGAAGAATTGGCAGAGAGTTGGCAGCAACGTAGCAAGATAGATTTTTATGGCAACGACACCAACGGATTTCCTATTGAAAACACATTGATTCGCTATTTGAATTCCAAGGGTTTGCACAAAGACAAAGACGGCATGGCCGCTTTGACAAATACTGACATCAAAAATATTGAAAACGGAATCGGCAACTATCATTATACCAACAGAATAGGATTTGTCGGCAGATTTTATAGCACTTTATGGGAAATCAATTCCTACCTATCTACCGGCTATGCCAAAGGACATTCCATGCCACAAAGATTTGAATTGTGGAAAACTTCTTGTCAAGTGATAAAAGAACACCTGTTTTTTGGTGTCGGCACAGGAGGTGCAAGACATGCTTTGAAGCAAAAAATGATTCAAAACAATTCTCAATTGCAACATAGTGACATGAAAAGCCACAATCAATATTTAAGTTTTTTGGTATCCTTTGGCGTAATTGGTTTTTTGATATGCATGATAGCTATTTTCTATCCGGTAATTGTCCAACACAACTTACCCAACTTATTCAAAATATTCTTCATCATTGTATTGATTGCCATGATAACGGAAGATTTTCTGGGACAACAAGACGGGGCTACCATGTTTGCATTCTTCTATTCTTTGTTTCTTTTCCTAAAGAAAGAATAAGCCAATTAGTTATAAAATTCTTTTCAAGAAATTATCATTTGTATGAGAATATCTTTTTGTCAATACAAAAAAATATTGTATTTTTGCAAAAAATAAAATAGTAAGAAATGGCAAATTTTGATTTAATAGTAATCGGCAGTGGTCCTGGTGGCTATGTTGCCGCTATCAAAGCATCACAATTAGGTTATAAAACAGCAGTAGTAGAACGTGCAGAATTGGGTGGCATCTGCCTCAATTGGGGTTGTATTCCTACCAAATCATTAATAAAATCAGCACAAGTTTACAGATATATGCAACATAGTGCAGACTATGGCGTAGTTTGTGAAAATTACAAGGCAAATTTTGAAGCCATTATTGCTCGCAGCCGTAATGTTGCAGAAACCATGAGCAAAGGCATTCAATTTCTATTCAAGAAAAACAATATAGAAGTTCTCCATGGTCATGGCAAAGTTTTGCCCGGCAACATAGTAGAAGTTCAATCAGAAACAGATACAAAGCAATATACTGCAGATCATATCATTTTGGCTACAGGAGCCCGTTCTCGTATATTACCCAATCTTCCACAAGACGGAAAGAAAATTATCGGCTATAGAGAAGCTCTTACTTTGCCGAAACAACCTGAATCAATGATAGTTGTCGGCAGTGGAGCTATCGGTAGCGAATTGGCATTTTTCTACAACAGCATCGGAACAAAAGTCACTTTGATAGAATTATTGCCACAAATTCTTCCTTTGGAAGACGAAGAAAGTTCAAAATTGGTTGACCGTGCATTCCGCAAACAAGGCATGAAAGTTATGACAGAATCTTCAGTAGAAAGTGTGGATACTACAGGAGAAAAATGCATTGCACACGTAAAAGACAAACGCGGCAATATGATTGACATAGAGGCTGACATAGTTCTTTCCGCAGTCGGTGTTCAAACAAATATTGAAAATTTGGGATTGGAAGAAACCAACATTGCCACCGAACGCGGCAAAGTAGTCGTTGACGACTTCTACCGCACCAATATAAAAGGCGTTTATGCTATCGGTGACATTGTTCACGGACCGGCATTGGCACACGTTGCCTCCAAAGAAGCCATTATTTGCGTTGAAAAAATAGCCGGTAAAAATCCTCAACCTATCAATTATGGCAACATCCCCGGATGCACCTACACTACTCCGGAGGTTGCATCGGTAGGTCTCAGCGAAAAGAAATGCATAGAGGCAGGCTATGAAATAAAGATTGGCAAATTCCCATTTACCGCTTCAGGAAAAGCCACAGCAGCCGGCAATAGAGACGGTATGGTAAAAGTAATTTTTGATGCAAAAACCGACAAAATGTTAGGTTGCCACATGGTGGGCGACAATGTTACAGAAATGATTGCCGAAGCTGTTGTTGCCCGTCAAATGGGATTGACAGCACACGATATTCTTTCAGCCGTTCATCCACACCCAACTATGTCAGAAGGCATGATGGAAGCCGTTGAAGCAGCTGTTGAACAAGCCATTCACTTATAAAATTTGTGTATGAAAGCATACGTCTTCCCTGGACAGGGATCGCAATTCTCCGGCATGGGTTTGTCGCTCTACAATGACAATGTCATTGCAAAGCACTATTTTGAATTGGCTGACAAAATCTTAGATTTTAGCATCAGCAAAGTTATGTTTTATGGTAGCGAGGAAGATTTAAAGCAAACAAAGATAACACAACCTGCCATATTCTTGCATTCTACCATTTTGATAGAAACCATACGAGAGCAATTCCATCCGGACATGGTGGCAGGACATTCTCTTGGAGAATTTTCTGCATTGGTCGCCAACAAAACACTTAGTTTTGAAGATGGCTTAAAACTTGTTTATCAACGAGCTATGGCTATGCAACAAGCCTGTGAACTGCACAACACCACTATGGTAGCCGTAGTCGGCAGAAACCTTCTTATTAACAAGGTGGAGGAAATTTGCTCTCAAGCAACTGAATGTGTTGTTGTTGCCAACTATAATGCACCCAGCCAGATAGTGATTTCCGGCTCTGTCAACGGCATTGACAGCATTATAGACCGCTTTACCGATGAAGCAAATGCGAAACATACAGTAAGATTAAATGTTGGCGGAGCCTTCCACTCTCCTTTTATGGAGACTGCACGTACCCGATTAGCAAAAGCTATTGAAGACACTCCTTTTAGCCAACCTATTTGTCCTATCTATCAAAATTGTACCGGCAAAGCATCTACCGATATCACGCTTATCAAACAAAACCTCATCAATCAATTAACATCTCCGGTTTTGTGGACACAAAGTGTTAGCAATATGATTGCCGATGGTGCTGACCAATTTATAGAAGTAGGACCGGGCAAAGTTCTGCAAGGATTAGTACAAAAAATTGATGCCGACGTATATACGGAAGGCATTGTTTAAATAACAAATTATAAAATATTAACATCTTAAAAACATCTAATATGAAACTTTTATTGATTAGTAATTCTACCAATTTTGGCGAACCATATTTAGCATGGTGCCAAACACAAATAGAGTTTTTCTGCCAACAGAACAATCTTGATGCAAACAGTCGTATCGTTTTTGTTCCTTTTGCAGGTGTCAACATCAACGGAAAGGCTTATCCTGCCAGTTATGATGCCTACGAAGAAAGAGTAAAAAAGGTATTTGCAAAATGGGGTTTTCAGCATTTAAATTCTATTCATCATGTAGAAGACAAATTGGCTGCCATAGAACAAGCAGACTGCATTATTGTCGGTGGCGGCAACACTTTTCATTTGGTGGCGGAAATGCACAACTTCAACATTATGGATGCCATTGCCAAAAAGGTAAAGGCAGGCACACCTTACATTGGTTGGAGTGCGGGCTCCAATGTAGCTTCTCCAACGCTTTGCACTACCAACGATATGCCTATTGTCCAACCGAAGAGTTTTAAAACCTTGAATTTGATACCATTTCAAATCAACCCTCACTATTTAGACCCTACTCCGGAAATTGACAAAATGGTAAAACACGGCGGAGAAACTCGTCAAGACAGATTGAACGAATATATGGCTGTCAACCAACAAATGACAGTTGTAGGATTGAGAGAATCATGTGCTTTGTGGGTGGATGGTGACAAAATGTTGTTACGTGGCGGCAAAAAAATGATTGTTTTCCAATATGGAAAAGAACCTTATGAAGTAGAGCCGGGCGACGATGTTAGCAATTTGCTGAAAAAATAGCAACCCGACATCAATCATGTGCTTATAACAACAACGATGTTCAATTTTCACACACATTGTTATTATTGTGATGGTCAAGGCAAGCCAAAAGATTTTGTACAAGAAGCCGTAAAACAATCTTTTACGGCTTTTGGCTTTTCTTCGCATGGTCCGCTTCCTTTTGACAATAGTTTTTCTATCAAAGAAAACAACATTCCCGCCTATATTGCCGAAATCAAAGAAGCAAGTGCCGAATTTCCTCAATTGCCCATTTCTTATGGTTTAGAATGCGATTTTATCCCCAACTTGTCCAAACCATTTAGTTATTTCAAGCAAACTTATGGCCTGCAATATATTATTGGCGGCATACACATGGTGGAAAAAGACGGACAATTATGGTTTATTGATGGACCTTTGAGTGCCACCTACGATGACGGATTGGCAAATATTTTTCACAATGACATACGTTTGGCGGTAAAAACTTATTTTTATCAATTGTTCAATATGATTGAAAACGAACAATTTGACATCATTGCTCATTTTGATAAAATAAAAATGCACAACAAAAACCGCTATTTTTTAGAAACTGAAAAGTGGTATCAAAACTATATTTTTGAAGCCATTAGATTGATTAAAGAAAAAAATCTAATAGTGGAAATCAATACCCGAGGCATCTACAAACAACGCTATAATGGTTTTTATCCCTCTGCATGGATTTTGAAAGAAATTCACCGTCAAAATATTCCTATCACCATCAGCATGGATGCCCATCAAGCACAAGAAATCAGTTTGGGATATGAATCTGCCAAACAATGTGCTTTGGAAACAGGTTTCAGAAAAATTTCTCAGCTGATTGACGGCAAAATTTTTGAAACAAATCTGCAATAATTTTTTTATTTTTTTTACTCTTTTTTCCGATAGACCCAATTCGGTTAAAAAAACTTTTTTTTACCCCAATTTTTAAGTAATTGAATATGAAAAATAAGCCAATTTTTTAGTTCAAAAAACTTTTATATTGTAGTGATTTTCAGCAATATAAGTTGCTAACTAAAATTTGTTAATTACTTATTAAATGTATAGTTTTTGAAACATAAAAAAGAGTTTACCTTTGCAACAAAGTTAGAATAACGCTTTTGTTTACTACAAACTTCTGAAAATCAAAAATAAGATGTTGCTGCAATAGCAAAAATGCGTACAATTCTACCGATAGACCTTGAAAATTTTACTATTACAAATTTAAAAAAAGTATGGATTTTTTTAAAGAATTATTCAACATTAGCGGAGAAGATACTCCTGCACAAAACGAAGCACAGCAAACTGCTACGTATGGTCACAGAATGCCTACAACTGCCAATGCCAACCCTGTTGCCAATAGTCATGTAAATGTTGTCAATGCGACCAAAGTGAGTACAGTTCCTACAGAAACCAAAGAAGATGCCAATTCTTTAGTCGGTTCTCGATTGCAAAATCGTCCTCAACCGGAAACCATGACAAGTGTTAAACCTATAGCCACACAAGAAATCCATACAGAACCTACCCAAAATGAAGAAATTCACAACTATAATTATAACAGGAATATTAGATCAGAAATGAAGAAATACTCTCCGGAAGAAGTTTTGCGAGCAGCTACTGAATACTTTGGTGGCGATGTCATGGTAGCCAACGTTTGGATGAACAAATATGCACTCCGTGACGGAGAAGGCAATTTGTACGAACTCACCCCTGACGACATGCACAAACGCCTTGCATCAGAATTTGCTCGTATTGAAAGCAAATACCCCAACCCTTTAGACGAAGCTCAAATCAATCAATTGTTTAAAAATTTCCAATACATTGTTCCACAAGGTAGTCCGATGTTCGGTATCGGCAATGATTTCCAAATTGCTTCTTTATCCAATTGTTTTGTCATAGGATGTGGTCCCAATTCCGATTCCTATGGTGCTATCATGAAAGAAGACGAAGAGCAGGTACAATTGATGAAACGTCGTGGTGGTGTTGGTCACGATTTATCACATATTCGTCCGGAAGGCAGTTTGGTACACAATAGTGCCCTCACCTCTACCGGTATTGTTCCATTTATGGAACGTTATTCCAATTCTACCCGAGAAGTTGCACAAGGCGGCAGACGCGGAGCTTTGATGTTGAGTATTTCCATCAAACATCCGGATGCTGAAAAATTTATAGATGCAAAATTAGAACAAGGCAAAATTACAGGTGCCAACGTATCGGTAAAAATTGACGATGAATTTATGCAATGCGTAAAAACCGGTCAACCTTACGTTCAACAATATCCTATCAACTCTGAAAATCCAAAAGTAAGAAAAGAAGTTGATGCACGAAAAATATGGGACAAAATTATCCACAACGCATGGAAATCGGCAGAACCGGGCGTTCTTTTCTGGGATACTATCACCAATGAATCAATTCCGGATTGTTATGCCGACCTTGGCTTTCAAACTGTTTCCACCAATCCTTGCGGAGAAATTCCATTATGTCCTTACGACAGTTGTCGTTTGATTGCCATGAATTTGTATAGCTATGTAGATCATCCGTTTACATCTACTGCCAAATTCAATTTTGAAAAATTCAAAAAACATGTCGGTATTGCACAACGCTTGATGGACGATTTGATAGACTTGGAAGTTGAAAAAATTGACAAAATATTAGAAAAAATCAATACTGACCCGGAAGCAGAAGATATCAAACGGGTAGAAAAGGAATTGTGGATGAAAATAAAAGACAAATCCACCCAAGGACGTAGAACAGGTTTGGGCATTACCGCCGAAGGCGATATGTTGGCAGCATTAGGCATTCGCTATGGTTCGGAAGAAGCCATTGCATTTTCAACCGAAGTTCACAAGACCTTGACATTGGCAGCTTATCGTTCTTCTGTAGAAATGGCAAAAGAAAGAGGCAGATTTTCTATCTACAATGCAGCCCGTGAAACTACCAATCCTTTCATAAAGAGAATTAAAGAAGCTGACCCGCAATTATATCAGGAAATGTGCACCTATGGCAGAAGAAATATTGCTTTGTTGACCATTGCACCAACAGGTAGTGTCAGCATGTGCACACAAACCACTTCCGGCATTGAACCGGTATTTATGATTAACTATACCAGAAGAAGAAAAGTAAATCCTAACGATGCCAACGTAAAAGTTTCTTTCGTGGATAAAAACGGAGATTCTTTTGAAGAATATCAAGTTTTCCACCCGAAATTTATTATCTGGGCAGAAACAAACGGCTACAATATGGACGAATTGAAAACCATGAAAGACAGTGAGTTGCAAGCAATTATAGAAAAATCACCTTACTACAAGGCAACCGCTTATGATATTGACTGGGTGATGAAAGTAAAAATGCAAGGCGCCGTTCAAAAATGGGTTGACCACTCCATCAGTGTTACTGTCAACATTCCTGAAAAAACCGACGAACAAGTTGTCAGCAATATCTATCAAACTGCATGGGAAAGCGGCTGTAAAGGTATGACTATTTATCGTGAAGGTTCGCGAGATGGTGTTTTAGTCAGCAACGAAGAAAAGAACAAAAGCAAAGCCGCCAACACTATCAGCGACACCAACGCTATCAAACGTCCAAAGAAATTGGAAGCAGAAGTGATTCGTTTCCGCAACAAGAGTGAAGAATGGGTCGCCATTGTCGGCTTACTCAACAATCGCCCCTATGAAATTTTCACCGGCAAGGCAGACGAATTCTATATTCATCCTACCATCAAAAAAGGTTGGGTTGTTAGAGAAAAAGTCAATCCCGATGAACCGGCCCGCTACGATTTCCACTATGTTGACGGCGGCGGCTACAATGTTATCCTTGAAGGTTTATCGCGTTTGTTCGATAAAGAATATTGGAACTATGCTAAATTGATATCCGGTATTCTACGCCATGGCATGCCTATTCCTAATGTTGTCAATTTAATTTCCAAACTTCGTTTTGACGATGACAATATAATGACATGGAAAAATGGTGTTTGCCGTGCTTTGAAAAAATACATCCAAGACGGAACAAAAGTAAAACAATCGTGTCCGGAATGCGGTCAAGAAACACTCGTTTATAAAGACGGTTGTGTTACTTGCAACAATTGCGGTCATTCCAAATGCGGTTAATAAAAATAAAATTCATTAACAATCACTTTAAGCAGGCAAAGCCTGCTTTTATTTTAACATGATTAACACTGAAAATATTACATTTAAACATCGTTTGGACATTCAAATCAGAATGACCGATTTAGACCCGTTTCAACATGTCAACAACGGCATTCTCTGTGCCTATTTCGACTTGGGAAGGCTGCAATATATGAAAGACATTGTAGGCCATCTTTCCCTTTCTGAATTGGATATGGTTTTGGTACATACAGAATTCGACTATCTGCACTCTATCCGCTTTCATGACGAGATTGCTGTAGAAACAACTATAACCGGCATAGGAGAAAAAAGTGTAAAAATGTTGCAGAGAATTGTCAGTAAAGATAATAGCACCACATACTGCTTATGTTATTCTGTACTCAGCGGCTATGACAGAAGCCAAGACTGCTCAAAAAAAATAGACGAAACTTTCAAAAAAATAATTTTCGATTTTGAACAAGGCTAAACTTCATTTTTCCTTAGAAAACAAATAAGCTAATGGATTCAAAATCATATACTCGATGAACGAAAAAATCCCCTTTTCAGGGGATTTTTATTAAATTGTTGTTTAAATTTCGTACTTATACAATAGGTTCAAAATCTTCCGGTCCATGTTTGCACCAAGGACAGACAAAGTCAGCAGGAAGTTCCTCGCCTTCATACACATAACCGCAAATTTTGCATCGCCAGCCACCTTTTTTTTCGGTTTGCGGCTGCGGTTGCGGCTTGATATTCTTCTGATAATATGCGTAAGAGAGTGACGGATCATCGGAAATAGCGAGTGTCTCCACCACTTCTGCCACAAAAAGAGTATGTGTGCTTAAATCAATAGTTTGCCTTACTTTTCCGGAAAATACTCCGTTGATAAATTTCGGGAGATACAGTATTCCGTTTTGTGTGCGGAGTTCCGTAGAACAGTTTTCAAATTTATTGACAGTCTTTCCGCTCTGAAAGCCAAAATGCTCAAATACATAAAAAGGTGTTGCTTCTGTCAACATCGACACATTGAATTCGCTTGTACGCAAAATCATATCGTGTGTATAGTTGAGTTTATTGACAGCAATAGACACCATGGTCGGATTTCCTGATGTGATTTGACTGACTGCATTGATAATACAGCCATTGTCTTTTTCACCTTCTTTGGCAGTGAGCACATAGAGACCATAACCGATTTTGCTTAAAACCTCTTGCATACTTATTGAAATATTATTCTTGCTCAAAATCTTCTTTTCCTACACCACAAAGAGGGCAGGTCCAATCGTCCGGCAATTCAGAAAATGGAGTTCCCGGAGCTATCCCATTGTCAGGGTCGCCTTTGGCAGGGTCGTATTCATACCCGCAAACTGAACAAATATACTTTTCCATCTTGTTAATGTTAAATATTCAACTTACTTATATTTAACTGATTACTTTTATGCTATCAATTCTTAAAAGGTATATCTTACTCCTAAATTAAGTCCCCAATCGAAATAGCCGGCATGACCATAATCATCAAACAACAAGCCAAAACCGGGACGGAAATCAAATTGCAAAGTCAATGGAATGCCGAACTTGTATTCCAATCCGCCTATGGCATTAATACCAAACTTGCCTAAATCAACATAATAACCTGCATGATCGAAACAATAGCCAAGACTTAAACCACCTCCTACAAACCAGTATAATCCGCCGGTGGCATTTGCCTGATACATCAAATTAGGATTCAATTCTACAGTAAATACATTCCATGAATAGTGCTCAAAAGCTCCTTCTGTCAATTTTAATCCTAAATCGGCTTGTACACCTAAACTGCCGAAAACTCCTTTGTAGGAAAAACCATTCATACTGCCTACTGTTGCACCAATACTATGCGTATATTGTGCATAAGATACTTGTAACAAACTCATCATGAGTGTTAATACCAAACCAAATTTTACAATTCTTTTCATTTGTTCTATATTTTAATTAAAAACTATTTTATCTTCATTTTTAAAATGCATACCTTAAGGATAAATTCAAACCCCAATCGAAATAGTCGGGATTTCTATAAATGTCTCCGTTCAACCAATATTGGGGTCTTTCATAAAACAGCAATCCAAAACCGGGACGGAAATCAAATTGCAAAGTCAATGGAATGCCAAACTTGTATTCCAAACCGCCTATGGCATTGAGACCGAATTTGCCGCAGTCCGTTCTCCAACCTGCATAATTAAATGATCCATAACCCAAACTAAAACCACCGCCTACAAACCAATACAATCCGCCTGTAGCGTTGGCTTCATACATAAAATTAGGATTTACCTCCAAGTCAAAAACGCTTGCAGAATATCGGTCAAAAGCTCCTTCTGTAAGTTTGACACCTAAATCTACGCTTATTGCGAAATTGTTGGTTGCCATAACCTTGTAGGAAAAGCCGTTCATACTGCCTACCACTCCGCCTATGCTATGTTTGTATTGCGCCATTGCTGAACCGCTTGCTAAAATGGCAAATACTACAACCAATAACACTTTCTTCATTTTTCTTTATGTTTAAATAATAATTTTGATAGTATAATTTGCAAAATTAGAAAAAATATTTACATGTTTAAAAAAAAATTTGAAAAATATTTCTCTTTGTGGAAAGTGATTGATAATTATGAAAAAAATGTTATCTTTGCAAATTATAAAAAAGATAAAAAACAAAAAGATGGCTTTTTACGATATAGTTGTTGTCGGTTGCGGGTTAAGCGGGGCAACCTCTGCCAGACTCTTGGCAGAAAGAGGGTTCAAAATTTTGATGATTGAACAAAAAAAACACATTGGCGGACAAATCTATGATTATAAAAACGATGCCGGCATCACGGTTCATCAGTACGGACCGCACATTTTCCACACCAAAATAGAAGAAGTGTGGAAATTTGTCAATAGGTTTACCACATTTTCCAACTTCCAACATCGTGTTTTGAGTTTTGCCGAAGGCGATTTCATCAATTTCCCTATCAACCGACTTACTATCAACAAAGTGTTCGGTGTGGATTTAAGCACCGCCGAAGTAGAAGGCTTTTTGCAACAAGAGGTGGCAAAATCGCATTTCAACAATCCTCCGCAATCTTTTCGTGACAAAGTGGTTTCACAAGTGGGAGAACGCTTGTATGGTCTCTTTTTTGAAAAATACACCGAAAAACAATGGAATTGCGACCCTGACAAACTGTCACCGGACCTCGCCGGCAGAATTCCCGTCAGAAGCAACAACGACTGCCGCTATTTTGCCGACAAATACCAAGGCATGCCTACTCACGGCTACACCAAGATGATAGAAAATATGATCAATCATGAAAACATTTCCGTTCTTTTAGGCGTTGAGTATCAGGATATTAAAAACGAACTGCAACCCAAACTCTTGGTTTATACAGGGGAATTGGACAAATTCTTTGACTGCAAATATGGCAAACTCACCTATCGTTCCGTAAAATTGGATTTTCAAACCTTGGACCAAGAACAATTCCAGTCTGCTCCGGTGGTAAATTATCCCAACGACTACGATTATACCCGTATTACCGAGTTTAAACAGATGACAGGGGAAAAATCTTCCAAAACAACCATCTGCTATGAATATCCTTCCGCAGAAGGGCTGCCGTTTTACACCATGCCGAACAAAGAAAACGAATTGCTGCGAGAGAAATATATGCAAGATGTACATACCTTGGAAGCCCAAGGCAAGCATTTGTTTATAGGTCGTTTGGCAGAATATAAATATTACAATATGGATATGGCTATCGATTCAGCCATCAAACGTATCAACGCATGGACTTTATAAAACAACTATACTACAAATACCGGAATTTCATTCTTTACGGAATCATAGGCGGATTTTGTGCCACGTTAGACTTTGTTATCTATTCCGGATTGTGTTATGTGAATATGAACCACTTGTGGGCCAATATCATCAGCACACATTGCGGTATATTTTGCAGCTTTTTGCTCAACCGATCCTACAATTTTAAGGTAAAAGACAAGACAGGTTTGCGTTTTTTGTCATTCTACATTATCGGTTTGATAGGATTGGCACTGAGCGAGGGTTTGCTATTCTTAATGGTCAATATGGCCGGATGGAACAAATACATTGCCAAATTCATTACTGTATTTGTAGTGGCTGTATTCCAATTTGTACTCAATAAATTTGTAACTTTTAATACTTCAAAAAATGAACGATAAACTATACATTGTAATGCCGGCTTACAACGAGGAAGCCAATATTGAAGCAGTAATCGCACAATGGCATCCCGTAGTGGAAAAAATCGGCAACGATTCCCGTTTGATGATAGTCAATGACGGCAGCAAAGACCACACTTATGATATCATGCAATCTCTGCAAGAAAAATATCCGTATCTGTTGCCTGTCAACAAGGCCAATTCCGGACACGGTGCCACCGTATTGTTCGCCTACCGCAAGGCCATTGCGGAAGGTGCCGACTATGTGTTCCAAACCGACTCCGACGGACAAACAGACCCCGACGAATTCTGGAAATTCTGGGACAACAAAGAACAATATCATTTCATCATCGGTGCCCGCAACAACCGGCAAGACGGCTTCGGAAGAATAGTGGTCACCCGTGTTTTACGCTTGTTGGTATGGTTGGTATTCGGGGAATGGGTAAAAGACGCCAACACACCTTTCCGCCTGATGAAAGCCGACAGACTGCAAGAAGTGATGAAAGTGATACCCGAAGATTTCTTCCTGTGCAACGTGGTGATTAGCACCATCGCCAAAAAATGGGGAGAAAAATGTATATGGTATCCCATCACTTTCAAACCCCGCCAAGGCGGTGTCAATTCCATCAATCTGAAACGCATCTTCAAAATCGGACTCCAAGCCATCGGCGACTTTAGATTGATTAACAAAAATTTGAAGGAATATAAGAAGTAGAAAAATATTTTGCCCGACAAGCAGATATTTTAAACAAAAAGACCGAACTTGTGTTCGGTCTTTTGTTTTAAATGACTCGTTTCTCGGTGTCATTATTTGTCAAAATTATATAATTTGTTGTTGAAAATATATACTAATCCAAATTTTCATAGTAATTTTTTGGATTATAATCCAAATTTTTATATAGATTTTTTGGATTAGAACGTTTTTTTGCATTTGCAACCATCACTCCTGACAATTACCTTGATTTTCTAACATAAATCTATGTGTAAACATCCCCTTAAGACAAGCACCCTATAGTAGCGAGCCTCCCTTTACGACCGGAGAAGCACCTCCACATAGACTACCCTTACTAAAAAATCCGGCAATTTTCCATTATATCAAAAAAAAGTTATACTTTTTTTCTTTTTCATACTTTTACTATCCATTTCTTAACACTCAAGCTTGCCTGCCGAAACCCTATTTTAGGAATACAAGAGGAAAAGCCGGCATGTCCTCCCAGCTTCCGCATTAGAGAAAAATCAATAAAGAAAAGATAATCCCCCTTACTCCCCCTTAGAAGGGGAAAGAATCCCCCGCCTAATGGAACCCCCTTAAAGGGAAAGATTGTTATTTTTATTATTTATCAAAATGCTTGGAGGTGTTATCTTTTTAATCGGTTTATCATTTCGTCTGCCGTCACCTCCATATCCACATGCACAATGCCTTCTTCTAAATATTCATCTGACACTACTTTAAAACCGTATTTTTCGTAGAAGCCTGTTGCATATTTCTGTGCGTCCATACGGATGATACTGCAAGGAAGTTTTTGCAGAATAACGGCAAGACTTTGCTCCATCAACTGCCGTCCCCAACCTTTGCCATGGATGCGAGTGAGCACACGACCTATGCTAACCGTTTTAACGGGTTTCTTTTCGTCATAAAAAGCCCTTAGATAGGCCTCTATAATGCCATCGTGCATGATAAAACAATGGAGACTCTTGTAGTCAACATCGTCTGCATCAACATATACGATACTTTGCTCCACTACAAAGATTTTCTGCCTTTCCTTCAATATCTCATAAACCTCCGAAGACGAAAGCTCGTCAAACCATTTTGCGTAAAAATCCATTTCCTACTTTTATTTATAATAGCAATGTCACCTTGTTGGAGGTTAGGAAAATTCAAAACCTGTCTTACAAAATTCTTATTTGGTTTGTATCGGACGGACAGCAAAGCCATAGCAACGGCTGTTGCTCCAAACTCCGCCACCTTCATTTTTATCAAGTCCGAGATTGTAGGCACCGTCCGGACCGCCTGTTGCACCTTCTGACAAAGTAGATGTCCATAAATATGCCCGCGATTTGGTATATTCAAATCCATCGCCATTCATACGACCGGAATAAGGAATGAAAATACTTTTTCCGCTGCTCTTTCTGGTAATGCGAACACCTTTCACTTCTTCTCCTTTATCATTTAATGCTTTGGCTTGCATATCCCATGTAAAAGTTTCAGGATGATATTGTGTATCCATCAATTCTTCCACTTCTTCTTTTGTCGGGAGTCTCCATCTGCCGCCTAATCTTTTAATTACTATATCATCTTCGGAACGTAAATTTTTGTAACCATCCGGAGAACCCTTTCCTTCCCACCAAGCAGCTTGTGAAGGCAAGCAGTATTTGTTGAACTTGGTGCCATCGCTATTGCTATAGCGATAATTTTTCCACAATACCACGCTCTGCCGTCTTGTATCGCCCCATGCATAATAATAACCGTAATCACCTTCTTCTGCTGCACCTAAATTGAACGATGCCCAGTTTACACTCAACCCTAAATCGACTGCATCGGGAATTTCCACCGGTCCTTCCGGTAATTCATAATTCTCTTCCTTGTGGCAAGCACACAAGGCTATACTAATGCCAAGAATCATTAAAATTTTCTTCATCATACTCGTGTTTTATAATATTTAATCTGTTTTATTTGTGGCAATTGCCACTTTCATTTACTCATGTAAATTGAAATTCAACTTTTTCAAGGCACAAAATTAGAAAAAAAAATATTCATACGTATAAAAAAAACAATTTTTTTTCAATTAAGTGGATACATTTTTATCAAACAGCCGCTTATCATCCTAGTTGTGCTTTTTCTACAATAAAAAAAGACCGAACAAATTCGGTCTTTTTAATCGTTGTATATGTACTATTAGTACATGCCGCCCATACCGCCGCCGGGCATTCCGCCTGCCATAGGTGCGGCCGGAGTTTCTTCTTTGATATCTGCCAAAACGCATTCTGTTGTCAACAACATACCTGCGATAGAAGCAGCATTTTCTAATGCTACACGAGCTACTTTCGCCGGATCGATAACACCTGCCTGCATTAAATCCTCGTATTTTTCTGTACGGGCATTGTAACCGAAGAATCCTTCGCTTTCTTTAACGCTGTTGACAACTACAGAACCTTCCAAACCGGCATTTTGAACTATTTGTCTCAATGGTTCTTCCAAGGCACGGCGAACGATTTCTATACCGAATTTTTCATCGTCGTTTTCAGCTTTAATGCCGTCTAAAGCTTTGATTGCACGAATATAAGCAACACCACCGCCGGGGATAATACCTTCTTCTACAGCTGCTCTTGTTGCATGCAATGCATCGTCGAAACGATCTTTCTTTTCTTTCATTTCAACTTCGCTGGCTGCACCAACATAAATCACTGCTACACCGCCTGCCAATTTTGCCAAACGTTCTTGCAATTTTTCACGATCATAGTCGGATTTAGTGCTTTCAATTTGGGCTTTAATTTGTGCAATACGGGCACCGATAGCTTCTTTGTTGCCTTTGCCGCTAACAATAGTAGTATTTTCTTTGTCAACAGTAATTTTTTCACTTTGACCTAACATTTCCAAAGTAGCATCTTCCAATTTGTAGCCTTTTTCTTCAGAAATTACTGTACCACCTGTCAAAATAGCAATGTCTTCCAACATTTCTTTTCTGCGGTCACCAAATCCCGGAGCCTTTACGGCAACTATCTTCAAAGAACCACGCAAACGATTGACAACCAATGTTGCCAAAGCTTCGCTTTCGATATCTTCTGCTATTACTAATAATGGTTTACCGGTTTGAACTACTTTCTCCAAAATTGGTAAGAATTCTTTCATATTAGAAATTTTCTTATCATATATCAAAATGTACGGAGTATCGTAAACGGTTTCCATTTTTTCTGTGTCAGTAACAAAATAAGGTGAAATATATCCACGATCGAATTGCATACCTTCCACAACTTTTACTTCTGTTTCGGTACCTTTTGCCTCTTCAATGGTAATAACACCTTCTTTTTTTACTTTGTGCATGGCTTCTGCAATGATAGCACCGACAGCTTGGTCGTTGTTGGCAGAAATGGTTGCTACTTGCTCAATTTTTTCGTTGTTTTCACCAACTTCTTGAGAACGTTTTTTCAAATCTGCAACTACACATGCAACAGCCTTGTCAATACCGCGTTTTAAATCCATAGGATTGGCACCGGCAGTAACATATTTCAAACCATGATTGAAAATAATTTGTGCCAAAACAGTAGCGGTAGTAGTACCATCACCGGCTTGGTCGTTGGTTTTAGAAGCTACTTCTTTCACCATTTGAGCACCCATATTTTCAATGGCTTCTTTCAATTCAATTTCTTTGGCAACTGTCACACCGTCTTTTGTAATTTGCGGTGCACCGAATTTCTTGTCAATAATGACATTTCTACCTTTTGGTCCTAAGGTTACTTTTACTGCATTTGCCAATGCATCTACACCTTTTTTCAAACCTTCTCTTGCATCCCAGCTATATAATATTTCTTTTGCCATGATTATGTCTTTTTTAATTGTTTCACTATAAAATTGCTAATATATCAGATTCTTTCATGATAAGATAATCTTCACCATTGTAGTTGATTTCCGTACCGGCATATTTGCCATATAATACTACATCACCTACTTTTACTGTCATAGGTTCGTCTTTCTTACCATTACCTACTGCTACTACTTCACCTCTTTGAGGTTTTTCTTTTGCTGTATCCGGAATAATGATTCCACCTGCTGTTTTTTGTTCTGCCTGTGCAGCTTTTACTATTACTCTGTCTGCCAATGGCTTAATATTTAATTCCATGTTGTTTATATTTTACGTTTATAATTATTTTTCTAATTCAATTAGATACCAAAGCGAATTCTATGCCAAACTACTATTTTTGCCATCATGTCAGTAAAACCGATATGATAAAAGTATAAATTGCTTTTAATCAAAACTTTAACAAAACTGACAGAATGTCATTTTTTGTTTTTAAACTTTGGCAAGTCGTCAACACCTTTTACTTGCTTGTAGGCCTTGCAATAATTCTCATAAGTTGTCCCTTCCGACATTGCCCTTAAAATGTCTATACGCTCACGAATGGGCGGGTGTGTGGAAAACAAATAAGTGGCTTTTTCTTTTATTTTGGGCATACTGATACACATTGCAGATGCCATTTTGCCGGGGTCAAAAATGGTGTCATCTCCGGAAATTTTTTGCAAAGCATCTGCCAATGCAGAAGGGTCGTGAGTGAAATTGACAGCCATGGTATCTGCCAAATATTCTCTTTTTCTTGACAGAGAAAAATAAAACATTCTTGCTAACAAAGCCGCAAAAACAGCCATTACCACTATCAGCAATATCATAATCAACTGACCAGTACCACCTTTGTCATTAGAAGAACGTCTGCCCATAGAACCATAAAAAAACGTCCTCCGCAATATTTCAGAAATAATAACAATTGTTCCCATCATCACACCGGCAAAAGTCATGTACAGCACATCCCGATTGTAAATATGCGACATCTCATGAGCCATTACACCTTGTATTTCGTGACGATTCAATTTGTCCCGCAAACCTCTTGTTATAGCCACTACACAACTTTCCGGCTTTGTACCGGCAGCAAAAGCATTCATGGCATCGGTGTCTATCAAATAAATTTTTGGCATCTTCAATCCTGATATCATACTCAATTCTTCTATAATATTGTACAACATAGGATCATCTGCCTTTTGAATTTCTTTGGCATTCATGCCACTTAGAATGACTTTTGCTCCTTGGCGATAGGCTACTATTGCTTGTATTCCCCACACAACAAGAGCAATGACAGCACCAACAATGATGCCTGCATCACCTGCTATCCAATAGCCTACTGCTGCCCCTAAACCAAGCAACAATATGCCCATGGAGAAAAACACAACAACGGATTTTCTCTTATTTTTTGCAATTAATTCATACATGCCTTAAAAACTGACTTTGGGGGCTTGTCTGGCTTCTTGGCTGGATAATTCAAACAATTCTTTGGCAGAAAAATGAAACATTCCTGCAATAATATTGTTAGGAAAAACTTGTATCTTGGTATTGTAACTGGTTACCACCTGATTGTACAACTGACGGGAGAAAGAAATTTTATTCTCTGTGGAAGCCAATTCTTCTTGCAAACTAAGGAAATTGGTATTTGCCTTCAAATCAGGATAAGCCTCCAACTGCACTTTTAAGCCTGCCAAAGCTGAAGTAAGCATATTGTTAGCTTCGGCTCTTTCGGCCATAGTAGTGGCATTCATGGCTTGAGTACGCAATTCTGTTACCTTGGTCAAAGTTTCGCTTTCGTGTTTGGCATAACCTTTTACCGTTTCTACTAAATTAGGAATCAAATCATAACGACGTTCCAACTGCACATCCACATTGTGCCATTCCTGATCAACCATATTTCTTGATTTAACCATCCCGTTGTACATGGACACTACCCATATTACCAACACAACTAATACTACTAATATAATAATTCCTGTCATCTTGATTGTTTTTAATTATTAATGATTCTTTTCTTATTATTCATCTATAAATTCGTCTAATTCCAATGCATCAAATACCGGTCCTTCGGTGCAAACACATTTGTGACCTTCGTGAGTTTTGGTAACACAACACAAGCAGGCACCCACTCCGCATGCCATGGTATTTTCCAACGACACCATACATGGAATATTATTTTCTCGTGCCAGTTTGGCAACGGCTTTCATCATCACAGTAGGTCCGCAAGTGTAAATTTTATCAAATGTATTTACTTTTTGAAGTAAAGAATGATTAACCACCAAACCCTTTTCACCCATAGAACCGTCATCGGTAGAGATATATACATCTGCGATGCCGGCAAAATCTTCTTTCAACGAAAGCAAATTGCCACTTTTTGCCCCTAACAAAATAGTTGCCCTGACACCTTTTTGGGCAAATGTCTGTGCCAACAAAACCAATGGAGCAATTCCACAGCCGCCACCTATCAACAATGGCGACTTGCTATCGGTATCAAATCCATTACCTAAAGGATAAACCATGTTCACTTTTTCCCCGACTTTCAATGCTGAAAGTTTTTCAGTGCCATTGCCAACTTTACGAATATAGAATTTGATGGTATTTTTCTCTTTGTTAAAAGTGCAAATGGAGATAGGCCTTCTTAAAAAAGTGTGTTGCGTATCCGGTACCTGCATATTGACAAATTGCCCCGGCTGAATGTTTTCCAATCGGGATGCACATTGTGCTACCAAGATAAAACTGCCTTGGTCAACCGCTTTATTTTCTATTATCGTAAAATCTTCTATCCTTTTCATGACAAATTGTTATCTTATTAGAACGTTGATTTTCGCCTTTTATTATCTTTCTTGATGAAATACATCCATATTTTTCGGAGTTTTATCAACAATATCGAATTTAAGCATAGTTATCGCTTTATGAAAACCATAATTACCGGCAGCTCCCGGGTTGATAGCCAGCATTTTTCTTTGTTGATCGTAAACAACTTTTAAAATATGAGAATGTCCGCAGACAAAAATATCCGGCTTGTAACGGTCGATTAAAGGCAAACTATTCGCATTGTATTTGGGAGGATAGCCACCGATGTGTGTCATTAAAATGTTTAACCCACCTGCCTCAAAAAACAATTCCTTTTCAGTCAGTTTTCTTATAAGGGCATCATCTATATTGCCATAAACAGCTTTTAAGGGTTTAAAAGCCGACAAACGATTATAAACATCTTGGCTGCCGATATCTCCCGCATGCCACAACTGATCACAATCGGCAAAAAAAGTTTCTATTGCCGACAGATAACAGCCATGTGTATCAGAAAGAACCCCTACCTTCATATTAGCCTATAAAAAAATGCTTCCGAAGAAGCATTTTTTATTATTTTACTTTCTTTATATGAAGTTCTGTACGACGGTTCAACTGACGTCCTTCGTCTGTATCGTTGGTAGCAATTGGTTTGTGATAACCAAATCCATCGTAGGACAATCTATTCTTGGATATACCTTGATTGATTAACCAATTGTAAACAACTTTTGCACGATTCATAGATAATGTTTTGTTGTAAGAATCGCTACCTTTAATATCGGTATGTCCCCAAACGTCTAACTCCATATTAGGATATTCTTCCATCAATTGGAGCACTTTTTCCAATTCTGCTAAAGAAGCGGAACGCAAAGTGTATTTGTCATAGTCAAAGAATACATTCTTCAAGACGATAATTTTTCCGGCAATGAGTTTTCTCAATACCAATACTTTTTCCAACTCAACATAATTGCTTTCTACCATTAAAGTATCTTCTGCTTGAATGTAACCTTCTTTTTGTGCTACAAGATCAGAATAGGTTAATTCCGGTAATATAATTAATGTTTCACCTTTATCGTTGGTTACTTTCTTGATAGTGGAAACTTTTGTATCTGCAGTATGTTCTTCATCTACAGGATAAGTTTCTACATTGACATCAGAAGATGCTACAATATTGCCGTCTTCGTCAACAGTTTTAATGATAACAACACCACCTGCACGAGCTTCACTTGTTTCTGTTGCAGGATAATCGTTAGTTGTCATGTAATTTAACAAATAATCCGGTGTATTGTCTTTGTTGTAGATATCGCTACCTTCGTACAAACTATTATCATAATTTGCCAATGGATAATCGTCATAATTTGCACCTACCAAAAGAACGGTATAAATATCACGACCACCTGCACCGGCAATACGATCGGATGTCAAATACATTACACTACCTTCTTTATTGACAACAAATGACAATTCGTCTGCAGAAGTATTGATAGGATAACCCAAGTTTTTAGGTTGGCTGAAAGTGGTTCCATCTGTATTTACAACAAACAAATCGACTCCACCATAAGATTCATGACCTGCTGATGCAAAATAGAACACTTTATTACCTTCTTCATCGTTGGATTCAAAGAACAATACTTCATCGTATGCAGTATTGATAGTATTGTCTAATTTTTCTATACTTCCCCAAGTTTCTTTTTTAGGTTTTTCAGGATTTCTGCCTTCTTTCAAAGTTCTGGTAATTTTATAGATATCATAATCTTTTTCTTGACCTGACTTAGTGATAGATTTTTGCTCTTTTTTACTTGAGCCATAATAAGTTTCCGGAACGGATGCAGCGAAATAAATAGTATTGCCATCTTCTGAATAGGTAGCGTTTATCTCGTTGAATTTTTTAGTATTGATGGCTTTGATAGGTGATTCAATACGAGTTCTACCTTTGATTTCGGAATTGTATTCATAAATATTTCCATCGAAACATGTCAAGAAACCTGTTCCATTAGGATGGATAGATGTTACCAATGAAATTTTATAGTTGTTGGTTAATGCAATGGAACTATCTTGTATATTATATTCAAATGTAGAACCCAAACCGTAAATTTCAGATGCTGTTTCAGGACGCAAAGAACCAAACATCAATATGGTATCTTGTACTTTGTATTGAGGATCGAAATCATCAAATTCGGTACATACAGGTTTCAACATGGTAACATCTTTCTTAGATTTTCTTACCAACAAATTCTCTTTGGCATAGTTACAATCTTCAATCATACGTTTTGATTTTTCTGTCAAAGATTCATCTGTTGCTGCAGTAATTTGTTTTTCAAAACAAATAATAGCAGAATCCAAGGCATTTCTTCTTGTAGAATAATTATTAGGATTGGAAGAAATAACCCATTTTTCCATGTAAGCCAAACCTAAATGATACCAAATATCGTTTGTAATATTTGGATATTGTGCCAAAATATCATTGATAGTTTGGATATTTTTTTCGTATTCTACAGTATCTTTCAATTTCAAACCTGTGAAAGCATATCTGAATTTTACTGCTATTGAAGTATCTTTCTCCAAAGCTTTTTCATAATAGCGATGAGCCATGTAATATTGTCTATGAGTTGGAGTATAGTTTTCCAATTCTGCATCACCTTTTTCTACATTGGCTTTTGCAGCTGTAGAATAATCATTTAATACTTTCTCTTGTGCAAAAGTTGGTATGATTAAAAAACCAACTAAAATCAATGCAAATATCTTTTTTATCATATCTCTAATTTTCATTGTTGTCATTAAATATTAACGGGTGTGAATATATCTGGCTGCTTCTATTACACCATAAGAAACTGCTTTATTCCAATCTTCTATTGCAGCATCTCTATCAATACGATTTTTTGAGATACCTCTATTGAAATATGCATTTCCGTAATCTTCTTTCAATTCAATAGCTTTATCATAATATTTGATAGATTCTTCAATTTGCTCTTGTTTGAAACAAACTATTCCCAAATTATTGTATGCTAAAGCATTTTTGGAATCTTTTTCAATAACATATTTCAAATCTTTTTCGGCTGCTTCGTAATCTTCTTTGCCGATATTTGCAACAGCTCTATTGTTATAAGCAGCATAGTAATCACTCTTCAATTCAATAGCTTTGTCAAAATCAGCAATTGCATCGTCATATTCTGACATTTCTCCGTAGGTTACACCTCTGCTTGAATAGTAATAAGCATTTGAATTATCTTTTTCTATTAAAGTAGAATAATCTGCTACGGCACCTTCATAGTCTTTGTTTAACTTCTTTGCAGCGGCACGTTCTTGATAAAGCATTTTATTTTCTTTATCTTGATTGATGGCAGCATCTAAATCTTTTACTGCTTCAGCATAACGACCTGCTTCTACATACATAGATGCTCTTTTTCTCAAAATACGAACATCATTCGGATTGTTGGCTACTGCATCACTCATCACTTCCAAAGCAGACCCCATGTCTCCTAATCCGCGATATGCATCTGCTATACATTCATCTACAGCTTTTGATGTACCGCCTTTTGTTTTGTACAATTCTAAATACACCAAAGATTCTTTATATTGTTTGTCTAACAACAATACATATCCCTTTCCTAAAAACGGATCTAAGAAACTTCTTTTTTGAGAAATACTTTCATCAAATTTTGCTAAAGCTGCATTGTTATCTCCATTTTTGAAAAACTTTACACCTTGATTGTACGTTTTAGCTTCTTTTGAAGTCTTGGTAGACTCTACAAGAACTTCCGGATTGGATTGAGCATAACTCCATACACTGATTGCAACTACAAGCATTGTCAAAGTAATTTGTTTCAATCTATTCATGATCTTAAAAATTTATTTTATGTTTTTTGTTCGCTTTCTTCTTTTAAGTGTTTCAAAAAGAGCCTCTCAAGGGATTTGAACCCTCGACCTACGCATTACGAATGCGTTGCTCTACCAGCTGAGCTAAAGAGGCACAATTGAGTTTGCGAAAGTACAACTTTTTCTTTTTATCTTCTTATTTTTTCTGATATTTTTTTTTCTCATTCAGAAAAATCTTCTCTTTAGAAAGTAAATACCTGGTATTCATTATGATATTTTCCTTTGAAAAGGGTAGTCGAGTAATCAATTCATCTAGGCTATAGGGTGATTTTTGTAGCAATTCTAAGATTTCTTGCTGGATTTTATGTGTTAAAATTTCAGCATTTTGAACTTTTTTCTTAGAAATACAATTATCACAAAAACCACATGCTTTGTCACTTTTTTCACCAAAATACTCTACCAACAAACGACTGCGGCACTTTCTTTCGTTTTTTACATAATTTTCCACCGCATCCAACCGGTTTCGGGCACTTTTTTTACGCTCATTATAGACTTCTGCAGGTATCCTCAAATACTTGCTATCTACCCTATTTTCAAGAAAATAAATCTTTGGCAGATCGGTTTGTTGCAAATAACTAAGCACTCCATATTGCTCAAGATACTTCAACTGCTCAATAATTTTTTCTTTTGTCGAATGATGTCTTTTGGCTAATTCTTCTTCATTGATAGGAACAAAATCGGTGAACAATCCCGGACAAGACCGCAACAACAATTTAATTAAATCAGCCTGCTTTGTATAGGTATCTTGAAAGTTGTTCAACTGGTCAGCATTCATCTGTAAATGCAGTTGTGACAAACTGTTATCTGCATCCGTCAACAATATCCAACCCACACGCACCAAAAAAGAAATGGCATGATGCACCTGAACAACTGTCAAATGGCAATAATTGGCGAAGCGAACTATATCAAAATCAGCGGAAAACCCTTTCCCTTCTCCAATAGCTATTGAATAATAACTACACAATTGCTGATAGATTTGCAAGATATTTTTTTCAGGCGGATAGGATTCTTCGAAATTTTTCTCCAAGTTGATCAGGTCAGATTGCTCATAGAGCAACACAGCATAAGATGGTTTGCCATCGCGGCCTCCACGACCGGCTTCTTGAAAATAAGCCTCCAAAGTATCAGGAACATCCAAATGAACTACAAACCGTACATCCGGCTTGTCAATTCCCATACCAAAAGCATTGGTGGAAACGATGATTCTAATTTTGTCGGTTTTCCATTCATCCTGCTTTCGCTCCCGCTCCAAAACATCCAAACCTGCATGATAAAAATCAGCAGAAATACCTTGCTGTTTCAAAAATTCTGCCATCTCAACCGTCTTACGTCTGTTTCGAACATATACGATACCGGTTCCCGGTATTTTGTTGATGATATTCAGCAAGCGTTTGTTCTTATTTTCTTCGTGTTGAACTACATAGATTAAATTATCTCTGATAAAACTTTTTCGGAAGACATTTTTTTGTTCAAATTCCAAACGCAATTGAATGTCTTCTACAACTTCGGGAGTGGCAGTTGCCGTCAATGCCAAAACAGGCACATGTCCCTGCAAAATTTTCCTAAATTCAGCAATTTTCAAATAAGGCGGACGAAAATCATAACCCCACTGTGAAATACAATGAGCTTCGTCAATAGCAAGAATAGACACATCTAAATTAGACACTATATTGCGTAGCAAAGTGCTTTGTAATCGTTCGGGAGAAACATATAGAAATTTATATTCTCCCATCTCACATGCACGAAACACCTTTTCTATTTCTATTCGAGACAAGCCCGTGTAAACAGCTGCGGCCGGAATATTGCGTTGGCGTAAATTTTCAACTTGGTCTTTCATCAAGGCTATTAAAGGCGTTACCACTATGCACAAGCCTTCTAAAGCCATAGCCGGTACTTGAAAACAAATAGACTTTCCACCACCTGTGGGTAGCAATGCCAGAGTATCTTTGCCACTCAAAATGGAATTAATAATATCCTCTTGAAGTGGTCTAAATTGAGAATACCCCCAATACTGTTCCAGTATTTTGTGAATATTCTCCATCCGTTATTGTGTTATGTCAACTGACAATCCCATACTCCGCAAAGCTCGTGCTTTGTTGAGTATTACTTTGTAAGAAGATTGATATACATCGCATTTGCCATTGGTATGTGTTATCATGGCACATTGAAAGGCTTGTTCAAAAGTATGCTCACAAATATCCATCAATACATCTATCACATAGTCAAATGTATGCACATCATCATTGAGAAGCCAAAGTGTATATAGGCTATCTTCTGAAACTTCTTCTAAATCAAGTGTATCTTCCTGATACTGAGGATTACCATTCATCGTTGATTACCTTTTCAGGTTCCATTCCTTCTTCTATTGACTCTATCAGTTTATGAATAGCTTCATCAATTTGATACAAATGGTCGTATCTTACCGGAGTCCATTCCGGACGAGAAGTATCCAACCATTTTTCAATGGGGAATCTGGCTTGTTCTTTTTTATAGATATCGGTAATAGTATAACGATAACGACCATCTTTGGCTTCAATGGTCAAAGTATAATACACATAACCTGCATTTTGCCAAGTTTTTCCGTCTTTTGCCAAAGTAGAAATTTTTATATTGGAAACACAAGTCACTACTTTGTTTTTCTTATCTTGCCCTGTGATGACAACAGTGGGATTGGCATAGTATTTATTGGCCCATTTTAATGCTCTTTCGTACAAAACTGTTGGCTCACCTGCCTGAGTAACAACTTCTCTATAGGTTACCAAATGAGTGTTTTCATCTATAGGCATATCGGGAAAATCGGTGTGCAAGGTCTTTTGTGCAAATACACCACTTACTGTTACTAAAGTTGCAAATACTGCTAAACAAATCTTTTTCATAAGCAAAAATTTTAAAGTTTTCTTTTATATGTACAAAATGTATAGTCATACTGGTGCTTTTCATCAGCATAACATACTATCTCTTCTTGCAAAATCCATTCCGAATAGTCAATATATGGAAAATAAACGTCTGCCTCCGGGAATTCGGCATGCACTTTTGTGAGATATAGTTCTGATACCAAAGGCAAAAATTGATTATAAATGGAAGCTCCGCCCATCACAAATGCCTTTTCCTCATTTTTGCACAAATCTATAGCTTGTTCGATGGAATAAGCCATATAACATGCAGCATATCTTTGCATCGGATTGATTGTTAGCACAATATTTTTTCTGTCGCTAAGCGGTTTGTGTGGCAAGGAATTATAGGTATTTTCTCCCATGATTACGGCATGACCAAAGGTAAGTTTTTTAAATCGTTTTAAGTCATTGGGTAAATGCCATAAAAGTTCATTGTTTTTGCCTATTTCACCATTTTCGCCAATAGCTACTATTAAACTTAAATTTTTTACTGCCATATATTTTTTATTTAAATTGTTTGCTTTCTTTAATTTTTTGATCAACATGCGATGCAATGTCCTTGATATCTATACGAACTTGTTGCATAGTGGCTCTATCTCTCAAAGTAACTGTATTATCTTCAAAAGTTTGATTGTCAACTGTTACGCAGAAAGGTGTTCCGATTGCATCTTGGCGACGATAACGGCGACCGATAGCATCTTTTTCATCATATTGACATTGATAATTTTCTTGCAGGTCTGCTAAAATTTCTCTTGCTTTTTCGGGCATGCCATCCTTTTTTACCAAAGGCAAAACAGCCACTTTGTAAGGTGCCAAAAAGGCAGGAATATTCAACACAACGCGTTCTGAACCATCTTCCAATTTTTCTTCTTCATAGGCATTGGTCAGCACAGAAAGGAAAATTCTATCCAAGCCGACTGAAGTTTCCACTACATACGGAACATAGCTTTCACCTAACTCCGGATCGAAATATTGCAATTTTTTGCCGGAATATTTTTGATGAGCACTTAAATCAAAATCAGTACGGGAATGAATGCCTTCCAACTCTTTGAAGCCAAACGGGAATTCAAATTCTATGTCGGTGGCGGCATTGGCATAATGGGCTAATTTTTCATGATCGTGAAAACGATATTTTTTTTCATTGTGACAGATAGTCCTATGCCATTTCATTCTTTCTTCTTTCCAATATGCAAACCATTTTAATTCCTCTCCCGGACGAACAAAAAATTGCATTTCCATTTGCTCAAATTCACGCATTCTAAATATAAATTGACGAGCAATGATTTCATTACGAAAAGCTTTCCCGATTTGTGCAATACCGAACGGAATTTTCATTCTGCCGGATTTTTGCACATTCAAGAAATTAACAAAAATGCCTTGAGCTGTTTCAGGACGAAGATATACTACATCGGCACCTTCTGCAGTGGAGCCCATTTGAGTGGAAAACATCAAATTGAATTGACGAACATCAGTCCAATTTTTAGTACCGGAAATCGGACATACTATACCTAATTCCAGTATCAAATTTTTGATATCAGCCAAATCGTTGTTAGTCATTGCCTTGACATAACGTTCGTTGATGTTATTGATTTTAGTTTGATATTCCACCACTCTTGCATTGGTTTGACGATATAGTGTTTCGTCAAAATTTTCAAAACGCTTTGACGCTTTTTCTACTTCTTTATTGATTTTATCTTCAATTTTTTGAACATAATCTTCTATCAACACATCGGCACGATAACGTTTTTTGGAATCTTTGTTATCTATCATCGGGTCATTGAAGGCATCTACGTGACCGGAGGCCTTCCAAATAGTAGGATGCATAAATATAGCACTATCTAAGCCAACAATATTTTCGTGCATCTGCACCATTGACTTCCACCAATATTGTTTGATATTATTTTTCAGTTCTACTCCCAATTGACCATAGTCATATACGGCACTCATTCCATCATAAATTTCACTGGATGGAAATACAAAACCATATTCTTTCGCGTGTGCGACAACTTTTTTAAAAAATTCTTCGTTGTTTGCCATTTTCTATTAAAAAAATAAATGTTCTATTAAAATTTTTGTTCCAATCGCTATCAAGATAATTCCTCCGAGCAATTCCCATTTGTTGAATGTAAATCGATTTCTACAATAGGAGCCTATAAAAGAACCTGCTATTGAAAATACGAAACTGACTAATCCTATTATGGCTATTGCCCACCAAATTTCATTGTCTTGACCGATAAATATTAATCCTGTTGCCAAAGCATCTATACTTGTAGCAATGGATAAAATCATCAATCTTTTGAATGTAAAATATTGGGAATTAAATTCTTTTGACAAATCATCTTGCTTATTTTTTAAATTTTCTACAATCATTTTTCCACCAATAAACAGCAAAATAATAAATGCCAACCAGTGATCAACAGGTTCGATATATTTAGCAAAACTAACCCCTGCCAACCAACCTATCAATGGCATAGCAGCTTGAAAAAATCCAAACAAAAATGCCATCAACAAGCGTTGTGAGGTTTTGATATTGTTTTGTACAACCCCGCAAGTAATGGAGACCGTAAAACAATCCATTGCCAAACCTATTGCCAACAAAATGATGAAAATCAGATTCATATATATCAAATATATAAATTGCAAAGATAACATTTTTTATTGACAATATCTGCCAATAAACCAAATATTCTCTAAATATTTTTCTTTAACAATTGTACTGACTATTCCTTTTCGAGTTCTAGGCTATTCTTTACTTGCCATCGTCAATGCAGATAGACTACTCTTTTGATAAACAATATTAGTAAACATAGGGCAAAATTCGTCGTAAATTTTGCATTTTATAAACGTAAAATTGTCTAATTGCTTGATTGTTGCGATATATTTGCAATGTATCCATCATTACTATACTATCAAAACAAGTACGATAATGTATAGGAGAATTGTGTAAATAACTATCTTCAATATACCACATATCCATGCCTATTTGAAAGCCATTCCGGTTTTGTGAAATACTTGCATATTCATGAGTGCGATACAAAGGTCCCATGGTCAATATTCTTCTACCATCTTGCGGGCAAATATAATTATCAAAATTAGCAGCATACTCCCAACGAGGTGCCATCACAGGTGCCTTGACTGCCATTTTGCCTTCTTTTTCTTGCTGATGTGCATAATTGATGAATGCTTTAGCGGCTTGTTGATTGGTGGCAACTTCTATAGAATGATCTCGAATAGGTGCACCTGCTGGAATAAAAATACCTGTATAGAATTGAATGACAAACAAAACCGCCACCACGGGAACTGCTCCGACTGCCATTTTCAGCCAAATTTTTATTTTTGAATGGTCTGTTTGCATTTGCTCTTCCACAAAGACAGCTAATGGAATCAGCAATGTAGTAAACGCCGGTGCACTCCAATGCGGCAATGTATAGCGGAAAAGTGAGAAAAACAAAAATAAAACTATCATCGGCAAAGCGGTAAAATAAAACAAGCCGTATTGCCCGATTTTTTTATTTTTAATATGTATCACCAGCACTATCCACATGAGTATATAGATGATAGGATGGTTATAAAGCACTTCTCCGAAAATTTCATTGACAAAACACGAAAAATTAAAACCTTGTACGGCTACCCTTCCGCCATGATAGGTGAAACTAATAAAATGATGACAATAGTTCCAATAAATAATCGGAATTATGCACACCGCTGTTACCAAAATGGCAAGATAAAGTTTTGAATTTTTCAGCCAACTTCTATCCTTCAACAATATCCACAAACCTATGCCACCCCACAACATCAAAGCAGTGTATTTTGACAAACATGCCAAACCGATTGTCAGTCCTAAAAGCAGAAATTTTCCCCATGTGGCACTTTTTTGCACAATAAAAATATCTATTGCCAATAACAAAGAGAGCATCCAAAAAAACATCAATCCGGCATCCGGAATGATAAAGGTGCCTGAAACAATTAGAACATAGGGGGAAATATTGTACAACAATGCCGTTATCAAGCCGGCACGTTCATTTTTTAAGCGTGTTCCTATTTGAAAAACGACAAATGAAGTAATTGTACATAATACCAATGCAGATAAGCGGACAAAAAATGTCTGTTTAAATAGCAATCCCCAACTGGTTAAACATATCAGCCAACCCACCATAGGAGGATGATCGAAATAACTCCAGTCCGGAAATTTAGCAAAAGACAAATAATACAATTCATCGTTGGTAAATTCCATAATACATGCCAATACGATTCTTAAAAGCAAGGAACATAAAACAATTATCAATAATTGTTTACGATAAGGTTTTTGAACCCACTGACCAAATTTTTCTCGTAATTGTTTCAATCGTTTTCTAAACAACAATCCAATGATAATCAAGGCTATCAATATTTCCACGCCATGCTTTAGCAAAGTTTTTCCCGCATTGACAACATATCTTGATTCATTGACAATGACTTTGCTTTGACTTCGAACTATCGGATTGAATAACAACAAATTACTGTCTTTATCATAGACTTCTATTCTTATATAGGTATCTGCTGTATCCATCACATATTGAGCAGATTGTGTATTCAAACTTTCTTGTTTCAATACACCACCCTGACCAATAAAATTGATGGTGCCTACTATTTGTGTAAAGGCACAATGGATGGTATCTCCACTCACAGCAATAGAATCCGGTAAAACCAAATTGGCAATTCTCTCTTTTTTAAATAGATAGGTTTCTGTACTTCTTTCACGATGCACCTTAACGCCAAAATGTTGTCCGCGACGAAGGGTATTGATAATTTCGTAACGATTGCCAATAGTATCAACATTCAGCACGGTAAAATTGGTGGCAATTTCATCCATGCTATCCAAATTGTGCATATCGTCATTACCCAGCAAAACCGCATAATAACCGGATGACAAAGCGGTATCCCAATGTTCAATTGAAGTACGATAATGATTCAGCACTTCTATTGCATCATAATTGGACAATTTGGCCATATCGCTTGGCTGAAATCCATTACAAAATTTAGGATGATTAATGGTTAGAAAATCACAATTACCTCGCAATGAATTAATCATAAATTGTTTATGATGCAATGTTTGCCAAAAGAAAAAATCCGACCAAAAAACCCTGTCAGCACCCAAAATCAAATAATGGCGTTTTTTAACATTGACGCCATGTTCATAGGTAGGAATAAAAAACAGATTGCTATCGGCTTGCTTTACATTGTCAATCTTTTGATAGTTGGATACCGAGAAATAGCCATATCCTAAATATTTATATGCATCTACAAACGCCTGCAGCGAATTGTTTTTGCCGTCGGTGACACCTCCCCACGATTTGCAATGGGCATGAAAATTCGCCACCTTCCACGAAGGTTGCATCTGCTGATAAGGATTGTAAATATATTGTCCGGAGAATTGTTTTCCGGGCACAAAATCATATACCGGACTTGCCAAATAGGGTAAAAACAACCATAATAACAACCCGATACCTATTGCCAAAAGAAAAATAGATATGTATTTTTTGATTTGATGCATATCTAAGAACTATCTTTCTGCTATTATCTTTATTTGGTCCACCAACATATCTATGAAATCTTTCAATTTAGATTTCACCATTTGTGCAATAAAGAATGGCAATTCCAATTCTGCTGCCACACTCAAAACAACACTGATATTTTTATCCTGCAAATTAAAATTGGCATTCACACCTTGCGGTGTCATTGATGAGCCTATCACATATACCACCTTGGAAAACGGCACTTCCTCCACTATCTTTATTTCTATCCTGCCGGCTCCTTGAACGGTGAAACTACATGATTTTTCACTTGCCTGCCACTCTTGCAAATTAGGAATTTTGTCACCTATATGGTTTAAACTTAGATTGGAACAATCTGACAAAATGCCGAATACTTTTTCGTTTGAGGCAAAAATTTCTACTTCTTTACTTTCTATATTCATTTTATTGATGTTGTTCTGACCATAGTGCAGGGTTTTTGCTCCACGCATTAAGCACCTCTATGTCACTTTCTTTTACATAGCCTTCTGCGGCAGCTTCCGGAACCAGAATATTGTAGTTGGTGAGTGTATGCAATTCTACATTTGCCTCTTGGAAACGTTGCACCGAAATCGGCAGATTGTAAGTAAATATAGCCACCATTCCCAACACATTGCAACCCATTGCTCTAAGTGTTTCAACAGCATCTAAACTACTTTGACCGGTGGATACTAAATCTTCTATTACCACAACCTTGTCTCCTTTATTTACAACACCTTCCACTTTGTTTTCCAAGCCGTGCTTTTTCTCTGCACTTCTTACATATACAAAAGGTATGCCAAGTTCTTGGGCGACTAAAACACCTTGGGCAATAGCACCTGTTGCCACTCCGGCAATCACTTGCACTTCCGGATAATATTTTTTCACCAAACTTGCCAAACCATCACGAATTTGACCTCTAATTTCAGGATAGGACAATGTTTTTCGATTGTCACAATAGATAGGAGACTTTAAACCTGATGCCCATGTAAAAGGTTGATTAGGACTGAGTTTTATCGCTTTAATGGATAATAAAGATTTTGCACAATTTTTTGCTAATTCCATACGTTAAGTAGTTAAAATTTTTAAAATGCAAAGATACGAACTTTTCCATAATAATTCTTCATTAAAGATAATAAAAATTTCAACAGAGCAACAAAATGCAGAAGGAATTTTGTTTTCCAACGATTTAGACATCTCTCCTTTAGTCAACAATTTCATTAACAACTATCAAAATATTACCTTTCTCTGCCCGACAGAAGAATTGGTAGAAGCGGCATTTGAAAAAGTAAAACATTTCTTTAGATATGAATTGGCAGCCGGCGGCATTGTTACCGACAACAATGACATATTAGCCATCCGCCGCTACCACAAATGGGATTTTCCAAAAGGTCATGTAGAAGACGGAGAGACAGATGAGCAAGCCGCTCACAGAGAAATTGCAGAAGAAACCGGCATTGACAACACCCAAATCATCCATGATTTAGGAACTACGCATCATATTTTTCGCTCCAGTTATTTCGATGGCTACGTGCTGAAACGCACACATTGGTATTGGATGAAAAATTTAGGTTCCCGCAATGTCGTTCCGCAAACAGAAGAAAATATTAAAGAAGTACGCTGGTTTGACAAAAAAAATATCAACACCATCAAACAAGATACTTACCCTTCTGTACTGACTATATTAAATCAATGGGAATCAATACAGCAATAAGAATACCGCTAAAAATAGATGAAGAAAAACAATAGAAACATCTCGAAACATATAATTATATAAACCGCATTGGAGCAATAAAGGCAAAAACAAAAGAATTAATAAATGAATATAACAAACATTCTTTACAAATTAAAATTTGAACAAACTATCAGTGATTCCGAACGAGAATTTGTAAAAAGAAAATTATCCAATTATAAAAGTGATGATGAATTAAATCAGGCAATTCGTGCCTTTGGTTTTGCTTACCCGCCTTCTGCTGAAAACATTAAGATTATAGAAAATTTTTTGCAACATAAAGCAACAGAATTCGGTTTTGATGATATTATTAGGGCGAGTGTGCTTAATGTACTTTGTAAGCAATGGTGGTGGGGACTGGCGAAAGATTATCTGCCATTGCTAAAGACATACGCTTTGATGGATTCAGATGATTATTCAGAAACACAAATTGCGACATTCTCTATATTAGGCGAGTATATCTATAGTTCAAAAGATTTTGAGACACTGAAATTCGTTTATGGCTTATTTGAAAAAAGATTTCTGCAATATAAAGAAGGTACGGATGATACACTCGACGATATATACAAGTGCCTTAATGTGGCTATGTATGGTCATGCTGCCTTGATAGATAATTATCATATCTCATCTTCCAAAGATATTGATCAAAATCTGATTAATCAAATTCATAAATCCTTATTTGAAAAATAATTGTTGAATAAATTTGCCTTTGTGACTTGAATATGGATAATGTAAAAATGGTTAGAAAAGTTTGTAAAATAGTATTTTGGGGGATTTTTGTGATAATTATTTCTTATATATTGTTTTTCTTCATCTATACATCTATAGCAATGAGTAAATTAAAAACAATAAATGGCAAATCAGTTTTTGATGTAACTGTTATATTGGACATCCCCAAAGATAAAATTACTATGGAAAGTGAGACTTACAACAAAAAAGAATTTATAGAGTATGATTGTATAATTGATAGTACCTATTACATTACCATTGTTAAAGTAGGTAAAATATCAAATACAAAATTACAGAATTGTCTTCGTTTTGCAAACCAACCTATTCCAAGTAGAGAAAATTGGTTTAATTATGATCTTATGTCTCCCGCTCCATTCCCGTTAGACGGCTTTACCACACCTTATTTTGCCAT
>JAEEGG010002815.1_pt1 | contig 44341 bp, 37 predicted proteins | sample 9134161 | NCBI WGS metagenome assembly JAEEGG01 (sample SAMN16246543, study PRJNA631951) | gut metagenome | biome: gut microbiome; feature: rumen; material: CR-attached | host: Bos | place: Iran: Karaj | collected 2018-10 | reverse complement strand
GAGCGGTACACCTCCGCCAAAAAATCCATGTGGCCGGGCGTATCCACAATGTTAACTTTACATCTGTGCCACTGGAAGGAAGTGACTGCCGCTTGAATGGTAATCCCACGCTGCCGCTCCAAAAACAAGGTGTCCGTCCTCGTTGTCCCTTTTTCGACGCTCCCTGGTTCTGAAATGGCTCCACTGGCATATAGCAGACTCTCCGTCAAGGTCGTCTTTCCAGCGTCTACATGGGCAAGAATCCCGATATTGATAATGTTCATGTCTATCCTCCATACAAGGCCCGAATGGGCGCAAAAATCCCCAGCGGCTAATACTTTTACCGCTGGGGATCATGACTTCGGACACACAGAAACATACACGACTTACATAAGCCGCGGTCCGTCACGATATTTACTAAAAAGGCAAAAGTATTCTTAAAATTGGGTACAAAAACCAAGCCCCTGCAAGGGGCAATCATTTTTGCGCCCATTATCAAATTTTATTTAAGAATACCTTGCCGCATATTTGATAGACTCCTCAAATCAGGATAATAGCAGTATATCATAGTACGCTCTAAAAAACAAGAAATCATTTTACCGATTCCACAAATAAAATCGGAGGGTATTCACTGGAATACCCTCCGGTTTTGGTGATTATCGTGCGTCTATCCGAATTTTTGACTTTGCGGCCCGTTTCCGTTCCTTTTCGGCATGTTCCTGCTGGTAAGCTGCCTCTAATATTCTGTCCACTTGTTCTGGGCCAAAGGCCCTTTTGACCCGCTCATAGTCAGCGGAGACTTGCCGCATGGCCTTGTTTTCCAACTTGACCTCCTGCAATCGATCAGACAGGCGGATGTTGCTCTCCCTCACCCGGCCATAGTCCCCTTGCAGACGCTCAAATTTCCCCCGCAGCTCCACATAGGCCAGATACAGGGAGCGCAGCACCTTGACGATTTGGGCCAGCAGGGGCTTTGCCTTTTTCTCTCGGTAGGCCCGGCCTGTTTCCAGCGTTCCCGGCTCCGGCAAAATCTCCTCCGGATTGGCGGAGAAATCCGCTGCCAACCGCTCCATATTTTTCACCGCCGGGGCAAGTTCTTTGAGCCGCCGTTCCTGGCTCTCCACCTGGTTTTCTTTCTCCGCCTTGACCGTCTCCAGAACGGCGATCTCCTTTGCCCGCTGCTCTTTCTTGTAGTCCAGCACAGACAAGTGCTTGTCGTGGGTGCCTTTGTCCTCCCACTCAATCCCGTGGCGCTCCATGACCAGGGAAAGCTGCTCCTTTTCCGAGCGCACCCACTGGCTCCACTCTGTGTCCCCTCTGGTGCCGCCCTGGAAACCCTGGGCCGCTAACGCCTGTTTCAAAGATACCCTCGTGTCCAGCCCTCGCTTGCTCCCGGTGGTGAATGGTACAAAGTCAATGTGCAGATGGGGCGTAGCCTCGTCCATGTGGAGGTGGGCAGAGAACACCCGGAGTTGGGGGTTGCGCTCTTGAAAGCCCTTCATGTACTCGTCCAAAACCGCTGCCGCAAGCTGTCCCTCCTCGCTGTCGGCGCTCATATCATCTCGATTGCCCACTTGCAGGATGATTTCATGGAACGGCTTTTCCTGCTTGCCGGAGCGGATCTTCTCATAGTAATCCTCTATCCTTCTGTCGGCCCTGGTTTGTTTAGCGTTGTACCGTTCCAGAGCCTCGTCAAAGAGTTCATGGTACACCGCCTTGATATTCTCCTGGCAGTAGGTTATATTCAAGTGGGAGCGTTCCGGGTCAGTGTTCTTGGCGTGGAATTTTCTACTGTTATGGTTCACCGATCCTTGGCCCACCATGGCGCTGATTGTCCTTTTCAAATCAATCCCTCCTCCCTTTTCCGCCGCGCAAGCGGCGAGCCTTTGTTACTTTCTGCGAAAGTAACGCAAAAGCACTTTTGACAGCCTGACGGCCATCAAAAGCGCATTTGCGCCCTACGGGGTGGTGTGGGGGCTTTGCCCCCGGCAACTGCGGTTGCCTCCCCCAGCAGGGCCGCCCTTTGAAAAGGGCACCCTGCACCCCGCCTAAACTTTGTCACTCGCCGTTGGGCAGGGTGGAAAGGCCAGGGGCCTTTCCACCGCCCGGCAAGTGTTTTCCGTGGGCCGAAAGTCAAGGGGTACGGGTTGTATTGACTTGCGGCAATCTCCACCCGCAGGTATGCCCCCCTTGACTTTCGCCCCCGCTCCCCGTGACAGCCGTGACGACCGTGACGATGTTTTACACACCGCCTCCGCACTCCGAAAAGCTGTCACAGCTGTCACGGTCGTCACGCCTGGGGTTCCTCCAACGTGAGCTTGATACTCCGCCCGGCATGGGTTCGGGCGCTTTCATAGTGGATGTGGTACTCATAGGACAGCCGCCACGCCCGGACATTCAGCCGCATAGCCAGGGCATTGGGTTTCATATCCAGCCCCAGGGCGGCGACAAGTTCCGTGGCCGTCCCTCTCCACTCTGGCCGTTCCGCCGTTACCAGGGCGGCAACAGCCTCCAACACCGGGTCAGGCGGCTCCTGCCGCAGCTCCGTTTCCCGCCGCTCCAGCTCCCACACAAGCCGTTCCTCGTCCCGCTTGAGGTAGAGGCGCTGGTCTTGCTGATCCCGCCCAGAAATGTCCAGGGTGGCGGCGTTGTCTGCCCGCCGCTCCTTTTGGAGCAGAAAGGCCCCGTCTGCCGCACCCAATAAGCCGTTGGTGCCGGAGATCATATCAAACTTATCATCGGCCTGCTGCTTGCGGGTGTGATGTACAACCAGGAGGCAAACCCCGCTTATATCGGCAAACCGTTTCAGTTTGGTGATTACCTCATAGTCGTTGGCATAGCTGTACTTCTCTGCCCCGGCCTCCCGGATTTTTTGCAGGGTGTCGATGATAATAAGCCGGGTGTCCGTGTGTTCCCGGACAAAGCCCTTTAGCTGCTCCTCCAGGCCACCGCCGAGCTGCTTAGCTCCGATGGCAAAGAACAGGTTTCCGGTACTCTCTACTCCAAACATCCGGTACAACCGCTCCTGTAAGCGACGGTGGTTGTCCTCCAGGGCCAGATAGAGGACTGTCCCCTGGCGCACCTCATACCCCCACAGGGAAAGGCCCATACTCACATGATAGGCAAGCTGGGCCATGAGAAAGGACTTGCCCACCTTGGGAGCGCCCACAAAGAGATATGTCCCCGCATAGAGCAGACCGTCTACCACAGGAGGTCTGCCGGGGTACACCTGTTCGTAGAGGTCATTCATAGACACGGTAGGCAGATAGGCCGGGTCATTGACCCGGCTTATCTGCCGCAGGATTTCCTCCAAATCTCTTTCCGGGGGCTTGTGTTCTGTCACGCCCTCTGCTATACTTTGGTTAGGTTTTTGTGAGAGCGACTGTCCCCCGTCTGCGCCAACAGGCGGATATGGGGCAGTCGTTTTCTCTTGCAATCTATCCATCTATCAATCCTCCCTCATGCCGTCCATGATGGCGGCGATCAGCCGGATGGTGTCCAGCAACTCCCCATCCACGCCATTCCCGGCCTCGATACGCTCCAGTTCTTCCAGAACGGCGGCCAGCTCGTTCCGCAGGGCCTTATACACCCTGGGGTTGCCCTGTACCACCACATCCCGGCACAGCAGCCGTCGGGTGATGTAGTCCTGTTTGGTAAGGCCGGAGAGCCGCACAGCGGTTTCAATTTCCCTGTCCTCATCCGGGGACACCCGGAAAGCCACAGTTTTGTTTCTCCAGCGGTTGTGTCGGTCAAGATTTTTCACTGACATGATTTAGGCCCCCTTTCGCTCCATGTCCAGTTTGTCCGCCATCTCCGCCTGCCGGGTGGGGAACAGGTGGGCGTAGCGGTAGGTAATATCAATGCTTTCATGTCCCACCCGGTCAGCGATTGCCAGGGCCGTAAAGCCCATGTCAATGAGCAGCGAAATGTGGGAGTGCCCTTACGGTATAATAACGACAAACCGGAAAAGTCCCGTATTTTCAAGGGGTTTCAAGGTTTCAAGCCTGATTTTTGATCCTTTTCCAACCCAAAAATCAAGCCGCGAGAATTGTCGAACCGTAGGGGGTGTTTCATTAACGACAAATAATTTCATAGCGGCCGGGGCATCTCCCGGCACCCTGCGGGCGTTTCAATCTGCTTATCAAGCAATTTGAAACGCCCTTTTTTCATGCCCAAAAACAAGAGAACAGACAAGGAGGAAACGATATGCCAACCGAAACCTCCCCGCCCAAGCGGGGAAGAAAGCCGAAACAGCCTGCGCCGGTGGAGCCGATGCAAACCACGGAGCAGATCGTCCGTATTCCGCTGATCGAGCTGCACCCTTTCCCGGATCACCCCTACGGCATCCGGGAGGATCAGGCCATGCAGGACACGGTGGACAGCGTAAAGCAGAATGGCGTCGTGGTCCCGGCTATCGTCCGGCCCCGCGCCGAGGGCGGCTATGAGATCGTCGCCGGACACCGGCGCAAGCTGGCCTCCGAGCAGGCGGGCTTCACGGATATGCCCTGCATCATCCGAAACCTCACCGACGACGAGGCCATCATTCAGCTTGTGGATTCCAACGCCCAGCGCGAGGACGTGCTGCCGAGTGAACGGGCCAAAGCCTACAAGATGCGGCTGGAGGCCATCAAGCGCACGGCAGGCAGACCGAGAAAGGAGATTTCGGACAACGAACCCCTTTCAGAAAATGTGCCGAATAATTCGGCGAATTTCCGCAGCGACGATGAAGTGGGAAACGTCGATGGAATCAGCGGCGATACCGTCCGAAACATCATCTCCCTCAACAACCTGGTCCCGGAGCTGATGCAGATGGTGGACGATAAGAAAATCTCCCTGACGCCCGCCTATCAGATCGCCGCGCTGACGGAACCGGAGCAGCGCCTCTTGCTGGAAACCATCGACAGCGAGCAGGCCACGCCCTCGGTGTCCCAGGCCCAGCGGATGCGGAAGCTCAGTCAATCGGGAGAGCTGAACGAGGACAATATGCTCCAGATTATGATGGAGCAGAAAAAACCGCAGAGCTTCAGCATCACCATACCGCTGGACAAGCTCCGTAAATACTTCCCCAAGTCCTACTCCCCCGAAAAGATGGAGGAAACCATCTTCAAGCTGCTGGACCAGTGGCTGAAACACCGTCAGCGGAGCGCGGAGAGATAAAACCTCATATTGGACAGTACGCCGGACAGTTCTTTGCTGCCCGGCTTTTTTGCTGCCCGAAATCAAACCTGAAAAGGAGTTTTGAGCTATGAAACGTCCCCTTGCATACATCACCGCCCCCTGGAGCGACAATCGCAGCGACAACGAGGAAAACGCCGCCCGGTATTGCCGGCAGGTCTATGACGCCGGGTACACGCCCGTCTGTCCTATGATGCTGTTTTCCGCTTTTCTGAAAGACGGCATCCCCCAGGAGCATAAGGACGGGCTGGATATGGCGAAGGACTTTCTGCGCCGGTCCCATGTGCTGGTGGTCTGCGGCAGCACCGTCACGGAGGCCATGAAGAATGACATTGCCGTGGCGGAGCGCCTGCACATCACCGCCACCACCCTGGAGGGCATCCTGACCGTCAAGGGCCAGGGCCGCAAGCCCTGCCGATGAAGAATGACGCTGTGATTGTCGGACAGGACCAGCTCGCGGTGGAGCGTTTTATGGACGACACCCGGCACATGGTCATTTTCGATGTGCTGGACCACCGCTGCCCCATCGGGAACAAGGGAGAGCGTATCCGGCTGTTTCTGTCTGACGAGGGCTACAACAACGCCCTGGCCGCCCAGGAGCGCGGCTATATTCGCATCAAAAAACACGCCGCCGTCATCGAGGGCCACATTCTGCCCGACAAGAAGAAAAAGCGGCGGCATTGACCTATGAGGAGGTAATCACTATGAATCGTGCAAATATCTTGAAAAACAGTCTTGCGGCCCTGTTCCGGTCCGGCGCGGACGAGGATCACACCGCTGACGAGATGCTGGAGCTGCTGGAAGGCATCGACTTCCACGCTCTGATGCAGGCTGTCTATTCCATGCGGGAAACAGTCTTTGAGTACCGGGTGGACAGCGACATGGAGAAGGGCTTTGCCTATCGCGGCCCAGAGCTGTTCCCCGGCAAGGCCGTCCTGCTCTACACCGACGACGGATACGGCTGTTATGACGTGGCGCTCCATGAACATGGCTATGAGCTGTGGCTGCTGCCGGACGCCACCTTTGTCGTGGTGTCCCGTGTCCGAACCACCATCGGCAACGACGCCAGCGTGATGGAATACCGCACCATTCGGGGCCTGAATTGGCGCGATGCGGGCATGACCATCGACTTCCTGGAGCTGGCCGACGATCTGGAGGACCTGTGCGCCGCTGTGACGGAGCATGATCTGCCCCTCTATGAGCTGTGAGTGGAAAGGAACGGTGAAACCGAGGCTTTTCCCCTATGCGGGAAAGCAAGCAATCACAAGGGTTTTTCCACGCGGTTTCCCTCTCAGGCGGCAAGGATTCCAGCTATCTTTTGCTCCGTATGATCGAGCGGGGTATGCCCATCGACGCGGTACTGTCCGCTGATACAGGCATGGAGTTCCCGGAAATGTACGACCATCTGGAGAAGATGGACGAGCTGCTTCATCGGGAGCGCGGCATCCACATCACGACGCTGCGGCATCCCAAGGGCTTTGAATGGCTCATGTTCGAGGAACCAAAGCAGAAACCGAAAACGCTGGAAAACCGCGCCCGCCTGGGCATCCCACCCTGCGGCAACGGCTGGCCGGGCATCCGTGTCCGCTGGTGTACCGGCCAGCTCAAGACTCACCTTATCAGCAAGGAGGTCAACCGGCTCAAGCAGGAGAAGAACGCTCTGCACTATGTCGGCATCGCCGCCGATGAAGCGCAGCGGTGCAAGGGAGAGCAATATCCGCTGGTAGATTGGGGCGTTACCGAGGCCCAGGCCCTCCAGGGCTGTTATGACCGGGGCTTTGACTTCGGCGGGCTCTATGAAATCTATCACCGGGCATCCTGCTGGTGTTGTCCGTTCCAGCGGATCGACGAGCTGCGGAAGCTGCGAAAGCATCACCCGGAGCTGTGGGCAAAGCTCATAGAGCTGGATCGGCGGGCGCGGGCGCAATTCGGCCCCGGCCCGCTGGGGCAGTTCAAGAAGAATTGGAGCGTGGATCGTTTGGAAGAACGCTTTGCAACGGAGGACGCCGGTACAGCCTGACGCTCTCCTTGTGTGAAAGGATTGGTGTATATGGCTGTGTTTCGGATCGACAAGACGAAGGACTATACCGTAATGAGCAATTACCATCTGCGGGACAAGCGCCTGTCGCTCAAAGCAAAGGGCCTGCTGTCGCAGATGCTTTCTCTGCCGGAGGATTGGGACTATACGCTTACCGGCCTGGCCTATATCAACCGGGAGAGCAAGGACGCCGTGCGCTCTGCGGTCAACGAGCTGGAACGGTGCGGCTACATCGAGCGCCGCCAGACCACGGATGCGCTCGGCAAGTTCTCCGTCAACGAGTATGTGATCCATGAGTCCCCCGTGGAGCCGAAGGCCGCAGAACCGCCGTCGTCGGGAAATCCAACAACGGTGGAGCCGTCGTTGGATTATCCGTCGTCGGAAAACCCGACAACGGGAAATCCGTCAACGGAAAACCCGTCGTCGGAAAATCCAACGCAATTAAATATAGAAATACAAAATACTCAAAAACAAAAAACTGATCCATCAAATACTCATTCATTCCTTCCTTCGGAAGCGCCCACGCCTGCGGCGGACGGACCGACAGACGGGCGGGAATTGAGAGAGGATATTCGAGATCAGATCGAATACGACTTTCTCGTGACCCCGTTCAACCGTTCCCAGGTGGATGAGCTGGTGGAGATCATGGTGGAGGTCGCCATGAACCGGAGCAAGACCATCAAGATCGGGCGGGATGCGGAGTATCCCGCGTCTTACGTCCGGGAGCGGTTTCAAAAGCTGAACCGGGAGCATATCGAAAAGGTCCTGGACGGCATCAAGGAGAACACCACCCGCGTCTACAACACGAAAGCATACCTGCTGGCGGCGCTGTTCAACGTGCTATCCACCATCGACAACCACTACACCATGCTGGTCAACCATGATTTCTACGGCAAGGATCGGAGTCACTATTACGACTGCGGCCCGGATGAAAGTCTCTGAGCATAGCAAAAGCCCCGCCATCGCTGACGGGGCCTTGCCGTGAGTTCGTATCTACTTGATCCATGCGTCGGCGGCGCTGAAGTTCGCGCCCACATATCCGCTTTCGGCCATCACGGTCCCCAGCATGGAACCGTTGTAGTCAAAGTACATCGTGATCCGGTATCCGGGATTGTCGCGGAGAACATCGGCGGCGAGCTGTTCGGCGCAGCTTTCAATGTAGCTGCGTTCAAAGGACTTCCACCACGCTTTGAAATCCTGGGTCCCAAGGGAGCCGGTGTAGCGGGCGGTAAAAATCTTCTCGCCGCCATAGTTTGTGACCGGCTTTTCCCGGATGGTCCATGCGCCGCTGAAATCCTCGACGCTGGCCGGTGCCTGGGCGCTGCCGTTTACCGTGGCGATCCTGTTCTCCGCATCGTACCCGACCTCCAGCCCGTAGGCTTCTGCCAGCGCCCGGAGCGGCGCGTAGGTGGTCCCGTCGTAAGTGAACACCAGCACGTCGTTTCCGGCTGCATCCTTCGGCTGGAACACCTCGCCGTTGACCAGGACCTTGATGGGATGAATGGTCAGCGTCAGGGAGCCGTCCAAGGCCAGCGCCGTCACCGGCAGGGCCACCAGCAGGAGCGCCGCCGCGACGCCTGCGGCAAAAGAAAACAGTCTGCTTTTCATTGTGAGAACCTCCGTTTTATAGATTTGTCTTTCGACAAAAACAGTCTATCCAGCGACGGAGGAAATCGCAAGGATACGGCGGACGCCCACAAATCTGAAAGGAGCTGCCATGATCCACAAGCACCTGCTCCACCGTTTGGTGGTGCCACCTTAGCACATCCCTCGCTCCGCGGCAGACCGGCCACGGAGCTTTTTTATGCGAAAACCGGCCAACCAAATCTATTTTATGGAGGAAATTTCTTTGAAAACAAACCATTCCAATCACGGCTGTCGCCGTGTTCTCGCGCTTCTCCTGACCTTCCTTATGGTCATGTCCATACTCCCCGGCATGGCCTTTGCTGCCCAGCCCTCGACCTACCGTGACCCCGCCGAGCATTGGATGAACGCCGGGAGCCGCACCAACGAGCTGGACATCAATGCCGTCGTTTCCCATGAGACTTTTTACTGCTACAACTGCAGGCAGTACACGTCCTTCACGATCTGGCGCACCCCGGAATACACCCGCGACGGCCAGACCGCGCTGACGCGGAATGTCAAGTATTCCGATGGGACCACGATTGACGGCGAGGGAACCGGAACGATCCTTGACGGCGATCCCGGCTTCGACGCTTATTACACCGGCTACCACTGGACCAAAGCCTGCTGCGAAAACTGCGGCACAATGAACAGTAACGGCGGTCCAAGCGCCTATGACTATTCCAAAAACGTGTATAACCTTTACGACTGTGCTTCCGGCTTTTCCGAGGCGCTGGACGACGTAGTGACCTATGAATACGCAGACGACACCTACCACACCAAAACCGTGGCGGGCGGTCATTACTGCGAGTTCTGCTTCGGCACGGTCCATACGCACACTTCCACGCTGGAACGCCATACCCTCAATACTGAGGTCAAGGCCCAACTTGACAAGCAGCGTTTCGCCGTCGTGACCACCTGCGCCGACTGCGACTACACCAAGACCGAGTACGTCGCGGCAAAGAGCGTGGTGGCGGACTACTATGGCACGGTGGACGGGCAGGCCCACACCCTGACCGTTTCCGATCTCTCCGAGAGCGGCGTTTCCACAAAAATCCGCTACGGCAACAGCGCCGACGCCTGTACCCTGGTCACGCCGCCCAGCTATACGGAGGAAGGCCAGTACACCGTCTACTACGAGATCACCTACACCTACAAAAATGTGAGCATGACGGAGAACGGCGTGGCCTATGTCTGGCTGCGGGACGATTCCGCACCGCAAATCCCTGTTGGCCCCGGCTGCAACTGCGGCTGCGGCGATCCTGACTGCGACTGTGCGCACGGCAACTGCCCGCATTGCGACGGACATGACTGCTCCAGAGGCGATCACAACTACATCCTCATCGACACCGTGCAGCCGACCTGCACCACCCTGGGCTATGACCGCTATGTTTGCTCCATCTGCGGCACCGTGGATAAGCGCAACTATGTGAACGCCACCGGCCATGCCTATCAGTCCGTCGTGATCCGCGACGCCGACTGTGAGCATCAGGGCAAGACCCTGGAAATCTGCCGGAGCTGCGGCACGGTCAAAGAAACCCTGACCCCCAAGGGCGAGCATCAGTACCGGACCTATAAGGTCGCGGCCACCTGCACCGCCCCCGGCTATACGGTCCGTGAGTGCAGCGTTTGCGGGGACCGGCAGATCACCGACATCACCGCCGTAAAGGGACACAGCTTCGTTTCCACCGTGGTTGCGCCCACCTGCACCACCGGCGGCCACACCCACCATGTTTGCGCCGTCTGCGGCGAGAGCTACTTCGACAGCTACACCGAGGCCACCGGCCACCGCTGGGACGATGGCACGGTCATCAAGGACGCCACCTGCGATGAAGCGGGGATCATTGAGTATCGCTGCCTGAACTGCGGCGTGACCCGGCTGGAGGAGTTTGACGGCGACGGCGACAACTGCGGCGTTTCGCTGACGATGGCGGTCAGCAGCACCCGGAGCGCGGGACACCGCTATTCCGGCGACGTGACGCCGCCCACCTGCACGGAAATGGGCTATACGACCTATACCTGTGTGGACTGCGGCGACAGCTACAAGGGCGAGTACACCGATCCCCTCGGCCACAACTACAAGACCGTGGTGACACGGCCCACCTGCACGACCCTGGGCTACACCACCTACACCTGCGCCCGCTGCGGAGACAGCTACCGGGGCGACTATGTGGAACCCCTGGGCCACGATTATAAGGCCGTCGTTACCGCGCCCACCTGCACCGCGGGCGGCTACACCACCTTCACCTGCACCCGCTGCGGCGACAGCTTCATTTCCAACTACACCGCCGCCCTGGGCCACGAATGGGGCAATCCCGTGAAGCTGGCAGACAGCACCTGCAACAGCGACGGCGTATGGGAATATAACTGCGCCCACTGTGACGCGCACTACCATGAAGCCGTTTCCGCACGGGGCCACAATCCCGGCCCCGCCGCCACCTGTCTGAACGCCCAGACCTGCCTGGACTGCGGCGCTGTGCTGGCCCCGGCCACCGGCCACAATTACAAGGCCACCGTCACCGCGCCCACCTGCACCACCCTCGGCTATACCACCTACACTTGCGCCAACTGCGGAGACAGCTACCGGAGCGATTATGTGGAAACCCTGGGCCACGACTACAAAGCCGTCGTCACCGCGCCGACCTGCACCGAGGGCGGCTATACCACCTACACTTGCAGCCGCTGCGGAGACAGCTATGTTTCCAATTTCACCGATCCCCTGGGCCATGACTGGCAGGAGCCCGTGATGCTGGCGGACAGCACCTGCAACAGCGAGGGCGTTTTGGAGTACGACTGCGCCCGCTGCGACGCCCACTACCACGAAGCGATCTCGGCCACGGGCCACAATCCCGGCCCCGCCGCCACCTGTGTCAATCCGCAGACCTGCCTGGACTGCGGCGCTGTGCTGGCTCCCGCGGCGGATCACAGCTATGAGGCCGTCGTGACCAAGCCCACCTGCACCAAGCTGGGCTATACCACCTACACCTGCTCCGCCTGCGGCAGCAGCTACAAGAGCGACTATGTGGAGATGCTGGGCCACGACTACACGGCAGTTATCACCGCGCCGACCTGTACCGAGGGCGGCTACACCACCTATACCTGCACCCGCTGCGGGGACAGCTATGTGGACGACTATACCGACCCCCTGGGCCACGAATGGAACGAGCCGGTGACGCTGGCGGACAGCACCTGCAACAGCGACGGCGTGAAACTGTACGAGTGCGCCCGCTGCGACGCCCATTACCATGAGGCGATCTCGGCCACGGGCCACAATCCCGGCCCTGCCGCCACCTGCATCAATCCGCAGATTTGCAAGGACTGCGGCGCTGTGCTGACCCCCGCAACGGGCCACCATTTCAAGGCCGTCGTGACGCCGCCGACCTGCAGGTCGCTGGGCTATACCACCTATATCTGCACCGCCTGCGGCGAGAACTACAAGAGTGATTATGTGATGATGCTGGGCCACGACCATGTGGCGGAGATCACGCTGCCCACCTGCACCGAGGGCGGCTATACCACCTATACCTGCCCCCGCTGCGGCGATTCCTATGTCACGGACTACACCGATCCCCTGGGCCATGCGTGGGACAGCGGAACACAGATCACCGCCGAAACCTGCAACGGTGAGGGCGTGATCGAGCATCGCTGCACCCGCTGCAACGAGCATCTGCTGGAGGCTGTTTCGGCCAAGGGTCATAACCCCGGCGCTGCCGCTACCTGCACCGAGGATCAGATTTGTCTGGACTGCGGCGCGGTCATCGAAAAGGCCCACGGTCATGACTATGAGGCCACCGTCACCGCCCCCACCTGCACGGAGCTGGGCTATACCACCCACGTCTGCAAGGACTGCGGCAAAACCTACACCTCCGATTTCGTAAAGGCCACCGGCCACAAGAAAAGCGACTGGATCATCGACAAGCAGCCCACCACCAGGGCCGAGGGCAGCCGCCACAAGGAGTGCGAGCTTTGCCATGAGAAGCTGGTGACGGAGCCCATCGCCAAGCTGTACCTCTATTCCACCACGGACAACAAGGGCGAGGCCACCGTGGGCGAGTATCTTGTGATCGTCACCGATACCAGCTCCGGCAAGCCCATTATCAATGCCACCGTGGAGCTGAACGAGGACGGCACGATCTCCCTCCGCTTCCCGGATGGCCGCCTGCTGGACTACGGCAACCATACCACCGTTCACGTTCTGTACGCCGAGGACAAGACCCCGGTAAAGGGCGTTCAGATCTACGTCACCGATGTCATGGGCAACTATGCGCCGGACGTGACAGACAAAGACGGTCAGATCACCGTCCCCGATGAATCCGGCGAAACCGGCAGCCAGGGCAGCATCACCTTCGGCGGCAAGGACGCCGAGGATGTTCCCTTCACAATCACCGTAAATGTGGTGAACGGACGGAACAATCGGCCCATCGAGGGCGCGAATGTGAGCATCAGCAAGACCGGCACCATTACCGTCGTTCTCCCGGACGGTCTGGACCTGGATGAAAACAATCCCATCATCCTCACCGTTACCGATCAGAAGGGCCGTCCCATCACGGACCGGCTCATCATCGTCAAGGGCGACAAGGACAAGGAGAGCGGAAAGACCGGCGAGGACGGCACCCTGACCCTGCCGGAGGTGGCCGTGATCGAGAAGCACGGGGCTTACATCCTCGGCTACCCGGACGGCACCTTTGGCCCGGAGCGCAGCATGACCCGCGCTGAGGCGGCGGCGATCTTTGCCCGCCTGCTGGCGGAGCGCAAGGGCGACACGATCCCTGAAACAGCCCGGACCAAGTTCTCCGATGTTCCCTCCGACGCATGGTATTCCGGCTATGTCCGCTATCTCACCGGCTACGGCATTATCGTCGGTGCCGGCGACGATCAGTTCTCTCCCGACGCAGAGATCACCCGCGCTGAGGTCGTGGCGATGGCGGTCCGCTTCTTCGAGGTCTATGGCGACGGCAATGCCGAGATCATGCAGCAGTATGCGGAGTTCAACGATGTGTCTGACGGCTATTGGGCCGCGGAGTACATCAAGGACGCCGCGATCCACGGCTGGATCAGGGGCTACGGCGACGGCAGCTTCCGCGCCGAGGCCAGCATCACCCGCGCCGAGGCCGTGACCATCATCAACCGTCTGCTGGGCCGCGTGGCCGACGAGGACTACATCGACGCCAAGGCGCGGAGGCTCAACACCTTCACCGACATGGACCCCAAGCATTGGGCATACTACGCCGTCATGGAGGCCGCCAACGCCCACACCGCCGATGTTACGAAGGGCGAGAGCTGGATGAAATGAGCGCAGCGCCCCGGCGAAAGGGGTGATGACCCATGCAGGAGGACATTGAAAACAAGGTGGTCGTCCTGATCGAAAACTGTTCCAAGCTCACCGCCCAGGAGCTGCGGCGGGCGCTGGAAAAGGTGCTGGCCCAGGCGAAAAGCGGAAAGGCAAACCGTAGTCAGAAAACCGTCCGTGACACCGATCCCCACGGCAGAATGACCGTGAAGGAGCTGGCGGCAAAGGACAAGGGGATGCAGAGCATCGAGGTCAACGAAGGCAGCATCGGTTCCTTCAACCGTGTGGCCCGGAAGTATGGCATCGACTTCGCCCCCTTCAAGGTCAAGGGCGAAAACCGTTACCTGGTCTTTTTCAAGGCCCCCGATGCCGACGCAATGACCGCCGCCTTTACGGAGTACACCCAGCGGCAGGTGAAGAAGGCGTCCCGGCCCTCCATCCTGCAAAAGCTGGAGCTGCTCAAAGCACAGATCAGGCAGCCCAAAAAGGAAAAGGTCCGCAACAGGGAGCCGGAGCGATGAAGCGGATCAACATCAGGAAGCTCCTGATCCTGAACAGCCCCTATCTGCTGCTGGCCCTGTTCGGCACCAAGCTAGGGCAGGCGGCGCGGCTGGCTCCCGGTGCGGATTTCTCCGCAAAAGCCCTGCACATTCTGTCAGGCTGCAAGGCGGCGTTTTCGTCCCTGGCCCCCAGCTTTCACCCCGTCGATCTCTGCGTTGGCATCCTGGCGGCGGGCCTGATCCGGCTGGCGGTCTACATCAAGGGCAAGAACGCCAAAAAGTTCCGAAAGAACGTGGAATACGGCTCGGCCCGCTGGGGGACGCCGGAGGACATTGCGCCCTACGTCGATCCCGTCTTTGCCAACAACATCATCCTGACACAGACCGAGAGCCTGACCATGAACAACCGGCCAAAGGACCCCAGGACGGCACGAAACAAAAACGTGCTGGTGATCGGCGGCTCCGGCAGCGGCAAGACCCGTTTCTGGCTCAAGCCCAACCTCATGCAATGCACGTCGGAGACTTATCCCTGCTCCTTCGTGGTCACGGACCCCAAGGGCAGCATCGCCGTGGAGTGCGGGACGCTGCTGCAAAAGCACGGCTATAAAATCCGCATCCTCAACACCATCAACTTCAAGAAGTCCATGCACTACAACCCCTTTGCGTACATCCATTCGGAAAAGGACATTTTGAAGCTGGTGACGACCCTGATCGCCAACACCACCGGCAATGCCAAGACCGGGGACGATTTTTGGGTCAAGGCGGAGACCCTGCTCTACACGGCCCTCATCGGGTACATCTACTACGAGGGACACGACGAGGAAAAGTGCTTCTCCACGCTGATCGAGATGATAAACGCGATGGAGGTCCACGAGGATGACGAGGAGTTTCAGAACAACGTCGATCTCATGTTTGAGGAGCTGGAAAAGGAAAAGCCGGAACACTTCGCCGTCCGGCAGTACAAGAAGTACAAGCTGGCGGCGGGCAAGACGGCGAAATCCATCCTGATCTCCTGCGGGGCGCGGCTGGCCCCCTTCGACATTCAGGAGCTGCGGGACCTGACGGCCTACGACGAGCTGGAGCTGGACACCCTGGGCGACCAAAAGACAGCTCTGTTTCTCATTATGAGCGACACGGACGACACCTTCAACTTCCTGATCGCCATGTGCTACAGCCAGCTATTCAATCTCCTGTGCGAGAAGGCCGACGATCAGTACGGCGGGCGTCTGCCCTTTCATGTGCGGTGCCTCATCGACGAGGCGGCGAACATCGGACAGATACCCAAGCTGGAAAAGCTGGTGGCGACGATCCGCAGCCGGGAAATCTCCTGTTGCCTGGTCCTGCAGGCGCAGTCTCAGCTCAAAGCACTTTACAAGGACAATGCCGATACCATCATCGGCAACATGGACGCAACGATTTTCCTGGGCGGGAAAGAACCTACGACATTAAAGGAGCTTTCCACGGCCCTGGGGAAAGAAACCGTGGATACCTACAACACCGGCGAGAGCCGGGGCCGCGAGGTGTCCCATTCCCTCAACTATCAGAAGCTCGGCAAGGAGCTGATGAGCATTGACGAGCTGGCGGTCCTGGACGGCGGCAAGTGCATTTTGCAGCTCCGGGGCGTCCGGCCCTTCCTGTCGCAGAAATACGACATTACCAAGCACCCGCTCTATCGCTATACCTCCGATTACGACAAGCGAAACGCCTTTGACATCGAGCGTTTCCTGTCCAATCGCCTGAAACTAAAGCCGGACGAAAGGTATCAGGTAAAGACGGTAGACCTGTCCGACGCATCCCCCGCCGCCGAATAGGGGCGGCAAACCGAACCGTGGAAACAGCGTACCTTTCAAAAATTGTTTTGGAGGTACTTTTTTTATGGATTTTTTCAATTCCGCTGTTGACGTTCTTCAGACGCTGGTGATCGCCCTGGGCGCTGGCCTCGGCATTTGGGGCGCGATCAATCTTCTGGAGGGCTACGGCAACGATAACCCCGGTGCCAAGAGCCAGGGCATGAAGCAGCTCATGGCGGGCGGCGGCGTGGCGCTCATCGGCCTTACGCTGGTCCCGCTGCTGGCCGGTCTGTTCGGCTGATCCCGCAGTATCCATTTCGGAGGGACCGCAAATGCGGTCCCTCCCCTGAAAGGAGGGCAACCCTATGGATTTACTGTGGGACAAAATCACCGAATGGCTGAAGGACCTGCTGATCTCCGGCATCACCAGCAATCTCACCGGAATGTTCGACGCCACCAATCAAAAGGTTGCCGATATCTCCGCGCAGGTCGGCACCACGCCCCAGGCATGGAACAGCAGCATTTTCGGCATGATACAAAACCTGTCCGAAACCGTGATCGTTCCCATCGCCGGGGCCATTCTCGCCTTTGTGATGACGCTGGAGCTGATCCAGCTTATCACGGAGAAAAACAACCTGGGCGACGTGGACACCTGGATGTTCTTCAAATGGGCGTTCAAGTCCGCCGCCGCCGTCCTCATCGTCACCAACACCTGGAACATCGTCATGGGCGTATTCGACGCGGCCCAAAGCGTGGTGGCCAGTGCCTCCGGCGTGGTGATCTCCGACACCAGCATCGACATAGCGACGGTGCTGACAGATTTGGAGAGCCGTCTGGAGGCAATGGAAATCGGCCCGCTGTTCGGGCTGTGGTTTCAATCCATGTTCGTGGGCATCTGCACCTGGGCTCTTTCCATCTGCATCTTCATCGTGATCTACGGGCGCATGATCGAGATATACCTTGTGACGAGCATCGCGCCGATCCCGATGGCGACGATGCTCAACCGGGAATGGGGCAGCATGGGGCAGAACTATCTGCGCTCCCTGCTGGCCCTGGGCTTCCAGGCGTTTCTCATCATCGTCTGCGTGGCGATCTACGCGGTGCTGGTGCAGAACATCGCGGCGATGGCTGACATCAGCGCGGCGATCTGGACCTGCATGGGCTATACGGTGCTGCTGTGCTTCTGCCTGTTCAAGACCAGCTCGCTTGCCAAAAGCGTGTTCAACGCCCATTAACGTTATAGGAAGGAGGCCCCGTTATGGCCTATGTGAACGTCCCCAAGGACCTGACCAAAGTAAAAAGCAAGGTGCTGTTCAATCTCACGAAACGGCAGCTTCTGTGCTTCGGCTGCGGCGCGCTCATCGGCGTACCGCTTTTCTTTTTGCTGAGGAAGCCCATCGGCACCAGCTCGGCGGCGATGGTGATGATGGTCGTCATGCTCCCGGCCTTTCTGCTGGGCGTCTATGAGCGCAACGGCCAGCCACTGGAGGTGGTGCTGCGGAACATCATCCGCGTCTGCTTCCTCCGGCCCAAGGTCAGGCCCTATCAAACCAACAACTTCTATGCCGTTTTGGAACGGCAGGACAATTTAGATCAGGAGGTGTACCGCATTGTCCACGGCAAAGACAAAGCTGTCCCGCGCCGAGAAAAAGGAGATCGAGGCCGTCATCGCAAGAGCAAACGGGACGGATAAGAAAGAGAAATCCGCGCAGGACAGCATCCCGTATCAGCGGATGTACCCGGACGGCATTTGCCGGGTCACGGACAACCGCTATGTGAAAACGATCCGCTTTCAGGACATCAACTACCAGCTCTCACAGAACGAGGACAAGACCGCCATCTTCGACGGCTGGTGTGATTTCCTCAACTACTTCGATTCCTCCGTCCAGTTTCAGCTCACCTTCGTCAATCTCTCCACGACGGAGGAAACCGTTTCCCGGCAGATCGACATTCCTCTCCACGGGGACGAGTACGACAGCATCCGGGAGGAATACACCGCCATGCTCCGGGGGCAGGTGGCGAAGGGCAAGAACGGGCTTTCCAAGACCAAGTATCTGACCTTCGGCATCGAGGCGGAGAACGTGCATCTGGCAAAATCCCGGCTGGAGCGGATCGAGATCGACCTCATCAACAATTTCAAGCGCCTGGGCGTTTCGGCGGACGCGCTGGACGGCAGGGAGTATCTGGAGGTCCTGCATGACATTTTCAACATGGACGAGCGGAAACCGTTTCGCTTTGCCTGGAAATGGCTGGCCCCCTCCGGCCTCTCCACCAAGGACTTCATTGCCCCCAGCTCCTTCGAGTTCAAAACCGGGCGGCAGTTCCGCATGGGGCAAAAGACCTGCAAGGTCAGTTTTCTCCAAATCCTCGCGCCGGAGCTGAATGACCGGATACTGGCGGACTTCCTCGACATGGAGAGCAATCTTGTGGTGAGCATCCATGTGCAGTCCGTGGATCAGACCAAGGCCATCAAGACCATCAAGCGGAAGATCACGGACCTGGACAAGAGCAAGATCGAGGAACAGAAAAAGGCCGTCCGCGCCGGATACGACATGGACATCATCCCGTCCGACCTCGCCACCTACGGCGCGGAGGCAAAAAAGCTGCTCCAGGACCTTCAGAGTCGGAATGAACGGATGTTCCTTGTGACCTTCTTGCTCCTGAACACGGCAAGCGGTCAGCGGCAGCTCAACAACAACGTGTTCCAGGCGTCCAGCATCGCCCAGCGCCACAACTGCGCCCTGACCCGGCTGGACTTCCAGCAGGAGGAGGGGCTGTTTAGCTGCGTCCCCCTGGGAAACAACCTGGTGAACATCCAGCGGGGGCTGACTACATCCAGCACGGCGATCTTCGTTCCGTTCACCACGCAGGAGCTGTTCCAGACGGGGCCGGAGGCGCTGTACTACGGCATCAACGCTCTGAGCAACAACCTTATCATGGTGGACCGGAAACTGCTGAAAAACCCCAACGGCCTGATCCTCGGCACCCCCGGCTCCGGCAAATCGTTCTCGGCCAAGCGGGAAATCTCCAACGCCTTTCTCATCTGCCCGGACGATGACATTATCATCTGCGATCCGGAGGGTGAATACGCGCCGCTGGTGGAGCGCCTGCACGGTCAGGTCATCAAAATCTCTCCCACTGGCAAGGGCTACGACGGCAAGCCCTGCTACATCAATCCGATGGACCTCAATCTGGACTACTCCGACGATGAAAACCCGCTGTCCTTGAAATCTGACTTCATCCTCTCCCTCTGCGAGCTGATCGTGGGCGGCAAGGAGGGGCTGGCCCCGGTGGAGAAAACCATCATTGACCGCTGCGTCCGGCTGGTGTACCGGGATTACCTCAATGACCCCTGCCCGGAGAATATGCCGGTGCTGGAGGACCTCTACAACGCCCTCCGCGCCCAGGAGGAAAAGGAGGCGCAGTACGTCGCCACGGCGCTGGAAATCTACGTCACCGGCTCCCTCAACGTGTTCAACCACCGGACGAATGTGGATATTAACAGCCGGATCGTCTGTTACGACATCAAGGAGCTGGGAAAGCAGCTCAAGAAGATCGGGATGCTGATCGTCCAGGATCAGGTGTGGAACCGCGTTACCATCAACCGGGCGGAGCATAAGACCACCCGCTACTACATCGACGAGTTCCATCTTCTGCTGAAGGAGGAACAGACGGCCAGCTACTCCGTGGAGATTTGGAAGCGGTTTCGCAAATGGGGCGGCATCCCGACAGGCATCACGCAGAACGTCAAGGACCTGCTTTCCTCCCGCGAGGTGGAAAACATCTTTGAGAACAGCGACTTCATCTATATGCTCAACCAGGCCGCCGGGGACCGGCAAATCCTCGCCAAGCAGCTCAACATCTCCCCGCATCAGCTCTCCTACGTCACCCATTCCGGCGAGGGCGAGGGCCTGCTGTTCTACGGGAATACCATCATTCCCTTTGCCGACCACTTCCCGAAGGACACCGAGCTGTACCGGATCATGACGACCAAGCCCCAGGAGGTGGCACAGTGAAGCAGGAGCCGCGCCTGAGATTTACCAAGGAGGAGCAGGCTGCGCCGGAGCTGATAAAGCCCATTCAAAAGGTGAAGAAGGAGGAGGCAAAAGCGGACAAGGCCCAGGCCAAAATCCCCAAAAAGTCGGTGAAGCAGCGTACCGTGGACCCGGCCACCGGCAAGGTCACGGCAAAGCTGACCTTTGAGGATAAAAAGCCGCCCTCCAAGCTGTCCCATGCGGTCAAGGCCGCCCCCGTGAATACCGTGTCCGTCGCGGCACATCGGGAGGTCCGGCAGTATGAGGATGACAACGTGGGGCTGGAGGCGGCACACTTCGTCGAGGGCAACGCCGAGTCCGGGGTGCGGCTGACCACATCCGCGATCCGATCCCAGCGCCTGCGGCCCTACCGCAAAGCGGCGGCAGCGGAGAGCAAGCTGGAAAAGGCCAATCTGAACGCGCTCTACAAAAAAGCGGAGCTGCAACAGCCCACCAGCAATCCGCTTTCAAAGTGGCAGCAGCGGCGGGCCATCCGAAAGCAGTACGCCGCGGCGAAAGCGGGCCGGACCGCCGAAACCACAAAGCAGGCAGCGGCGGCCACCGGAAAAGCGGTGGGGAAAGTCAAGGAGGCGGCGAAAAAGACAGCCGACTTTATCCGGCGTCACAAAAAGGGCTTCCTGATCGTCGGTGCCGTGGGGCTGGCCCTGGCCTTTCTGCTCAACGTGTTTTCCTCCTGCTCCATCATGCTGGAGGGCGCAGGATCGGCCATTGCCGCAAGCACCTACCCCTCCGAGGACGCGGATATGCTGGGCGCGGAGGCGGCCTACTGTGCAATGGAGGCCGAGCTTCAGGAATATCTGGACACCTACGAAAGCACCCACGACTACGACGAATACCACTACGATCTGGACAGCATAGAGCATGATCCCTATGTACTGATTTCCATGCTCACAGCCCTCCACGGCGGCGCGTGGACCATCGACGAGGTGCAGGGTGATCTGCAAATGCTGTTCGACAAGCAGTACATTCTCACCGAGGATGTGACCTCAGAAACCAGGTATCGGACGGAAACCCGCACCGGCACACGGACGGTCACGGACCCGGACACCGGAGAAACCAGCGAGGAAGAATACGAATACACGGTGCAGGTGCCTTATACCTATTACATCTGCAACGTGAAGCTGGAAAACTTCAATCTTTCCCATGTTCCCATCTACATCATGGGCGAGGATCAGCTTTCCATGTACGCCACCTACATGGCGACCCTGGGCAACCGCAGCGATCTGTTCCCCGGTTCTGCATATATCAGTAAGTATTCCAATGGCTACGCCACCTATGACATTCCCCCGGAGGCGCTGGCCGATGAACAGTTCAAGGCCATCATCACGGAGGCGGAGAAGTACCTCGGTTATCCCTATGTATGGGGCGGCAGCTCTCCGTCCACCTCCTTCGACTGCTCAGGCTTCGTGAGTTGGGTCATCAATCACAGCGGCTGGAACGTGGGACGGCTTGACGCGGACAGCCTCTACTATATCTGCACTCCGGTTTCACCGGCCAATGCGAAACCCGGCGATCTGGTGTTTTTCCAGGGGACCTACGACACACCTGGCATGAGTCATGTGGGTATCTACGTCGGCAACTCGACCATGATCCATTGCGGCGATCCCATCTCTTACACAAATCTCAATTCAAGCTATTGGCAGGCGCACTTTGCGGCATTCGGGCGTCTGCCATGAGGAAGGAGCGACCATCTTGAACCCGAAAATTGCAAAACTCCGGGAAGAACACGGCAAGAACAAGGCAAAAATCTCCGAGCTGCAAGCCCGAAACCGGGAGCTGGAAAAGCAAATCCGGGAGCTGGAGAATACCGACATCGTTGGCCTTGTCCGCGCCCAGGGCTTCAGCCTGGAGGATTTCGCGGCGCTGATGCGGAGCATGAAAGCGCCCGCGCCCATCCCTACATCTGACGAAACGGAGGAACCCGAACATGAGGAAACTTAACCTTCGCATCCTGCTCTCCCTGCTGGCCGTCATGCTCTGCATGGCGGTTTTTTCTGTGACCGCCTTTGCGGACGGCGGGGACTATTACGACGATGAAATACCGATTGAAACGCCTGCGGTCACGGAACAGCCTGCCGAGGAGGAGCCCCCGGAGGAAACCGCTGCTCCCGCAGAGGAAACGCCGGAGCCGGAGGAAACCACGGGCGGGCTGGACGAGCCGTTCACCCCGGACGGCAACCTCTCCCTGATCGACGATTTCAGCTATACCAGCGTGGACGCCGATGGAAACGCCATCGGCAAGCAGTTCATTACCGTCCAGAGCAAGACCGGCAACTATTTCTTCATCATCATAGACCGGGCGGGCGACACGGAGAATGTCCACTTTCTGAACATGGTGGACGAGGCCGACCTGCTGGCCCTGATCGACGAGCCGGAGGAAACGGAGGAACCCGCGCCGGTGGTCTGCACCTGCGACGACAAATGCTATGCCGGTCATGTGGACACCTCCTGCCCGGTCTGCGCCACGGATATGACAAAATGTACCGGCAAAGAACCCAAGCCGGAACCCACGACCACCCCGGTTGAACAGGAGCCGGAAACCCCGAAAAAAAGCGGCGGCAATCCTGCGCTGGTGATCGTTCTGCTGCTGGCCGTGGGCGGCGGCGCGGCGTACTACTTCCTCAAGGTCAAGGGCAAGGCCAAGCCCAAGACAAAGGGCAGTACCGATCTTGACGAGTATGACTATGGGGCGGAGGACGGCGAGTACGAATTTGAACCTTACGACCCGGAAGCGGAGGGCGGCGGCACACCCGGAGATACCGAGGACGACGGCGCTTGACCTACTTCACCAATAACCCGCTGGAAAAGCTGATGCGGCAGCCCCCAAGGGAGGCACGGGCCAGAACAAGGCCCGTGTCCGCTCCCAAGGGGCATCCCTGCTACGGTTGCAACAGCTATGGTCAGGGCTGCGTGGCCCCGTGTTACCGTGACCTATTGAAATATCTCGACAAGGAGCGTGACAAGAAATGAGCTATCGACTTGTGATTGCGGAAAAGCCCTCTGTGGCCCAAAGTATCGCCGCCGTGATCGGCGCAAAGCAGCGGCACGACGGGTATCTCTCCGGCAGCGGCTACATCGTATCTTGGTGCTTCGGCCATCTGGCAGAGCTTTCCGACGCCTCGGCATATAACGCCGACTACGCCAAATGGCGCATGGAGGACCTGCCCATCCTCCCGGTCAGCTTCCGCTTTTCCATCGCCCCGGACAAGCGAAAGCAGTTTGACGTGCTGCGGGAGCTGCTGCGCTCCCCGGACACCTCAGAGGTCATCAACGCCTGCGACGCCGGACGGGAGGGCGAGCTGATCTTCCGCACCGTCTACTGTCTGGCGGGCTGCACCAAGCCCATGAAGCGCCTGTGGATCTCCAGCATGGAAGATGCGGCAATCCGCGATGGCTTCCAAGGTCTGCGCCCCGGCAGGGACTATGACGGCCTGCATCAATCGGCGCTGTGCCGTGCGCGGGCCGACTGGCTGGTGGGCATCAATGCCACCCGTTATTTCTCCCTGCTCTATGGCCGGACGCTGAACATCGGGCGGGTCATGTCCCCGACGCTTGCCCTGCTGGTCCAGCGGGAGGCGGAGATCGCGGCCTTTGTCCCGGAGCCGTTCTACACCGTCCAGCTCGATTGCGGCTTCACCGCCGCGACAGAGCGAATGAAGGACCGAAAAGACGCCGACGCTGTTCTCATCGCTTGCGAAAACAAAGCGACAGTTCAGACGGTGGAGCGTAAGGAAAAGTCAGAAAAGCCCCCGACCCTCTACGATCTGACCACCCTCCAGCGGGACGCCAACCGCGTCTTGGGCTACACCGCCCAACAGACGCTGGACTATCTGCAAGCCCTCTATGAGAAAAAGCTCTGTACCTATCCCCGGACGGACAGCCGCTATCTCACCGACGATATGGCGTCCAGCGTCCCGGCCTATGTCGCCGCTGCCGCTGCCCTCTGCGGCGTGGACGCGCCGGTGGAGATCAACGCCGCCCAGGTGTGCAACAGCAAAAAGGTCAGCGACCACCACGCCATCATTCCCACCGTCAGCGCCGGGAGCGCCGATCTGGACGCCCTGCCCCTGGGGGAACGGGAGGTTTTGAAACTGACGGCGCGGGGCCTGCTCAAATCCGTATCTGCGCCACACCGCTGGGCCGAAACCGCTGTGACGCTGGACTGCGGCGGTCACAGCTTCACCGCCAAGGGCAAAACTGTCCTTGTTCCCGGCTGGAAGGTCTATGAACAGGAACAAAAGGAAAACGCCCTGCCGGAGCTGACTGAGGGGCAGACCGTCCCTGTCACCGCCGCCACCGTCAAGGAGGGGCAGACCACGCCGCCCAAGCATCACACCGAGGATACGATCCTCAGCACGATGGAAACGGCGGGCGCAAAGGATATGCCGGAGGATGCCGAGAGGAAAGGCATCGGCACCCCGGCCACCCGCGCCGCCATTCTGGAAAAGTTGGTGTCCTCCGGTTTCGTTGAACGCCGGAGATCGAAGAAAATCACGACGCTGATCCCCTCTGCCCTGGGAACGGCGCTCATCACGGTGCTGCCGGAGGCTCTGCAATCTCCCTTGCTCACCGCCGAATGGGAGCATCGACTGAAAGAGATCGAGCGCGGAGAGCTGGCCCCGGAGGACTTCATGGAGGGCATCGCCGCCATGCTCCGGGAGCTGATCCAGACCTATGCGGCGGTCCCCGGCGCGGAGGTCCTGTTCCCCTCCGAACAGGAGAGCATCGGCAAGTGTCCCCGCTGCGGAAAAAACGTGGTGGAGAAGAAACAGGGCTTTTTCTGCGAGGATCGAGGCTGCGGCTTCGCCCTGTGGAAGAACAGCAAGTTTTTCTCCGCTAAGAAGAAGCAGCTTACCAAAACCGTTGCTTCGGCGCTGCTGAAGGATGGCAGGGCAAAGCTCACCGGCTGCTGGTCGGAGAAAACCGGCAAGACCTACGACGCCACGGTGATGCTGGACGACGACGGCAAAAAGGTCAGCTACGTACTTGAATTTGGAGGTAAAAACGCATGAATTGGCTATTCTTTCTGCTGGGTATGATGGCGGGCGGCGTTGTCGGCGTCGTGGCCATGTGCCTGTGCATCGTCAGCGGCCTGGAGTCCCGGCGCGAGGAACAGCGGGAGCAGCGGCAATGCTGACCAGGCTGGAACAGGAAACGATCATCCTCTTTAACGAGGAAGAAAAAACGGCCAGCGTCTACACCCACAATGCAAAGCTCACCGAAAAGCTCCGGCGCATGGCTGAAAAGTTCCCCAATCAGGTGTACCCGGAACGTCGGGAGCATCCCGGCGCGGTCAGTTACATCGTCCCCAAGGGCTGCATCAGCGTCCGGGAACCGTATAGCGAACAGCGCAGGAAAGCACTCAGCGAATGGGCAAAGGCGGAGGGTGTCCGGCCTCCGTGCGGGGGCAGCAAATAACGATCTCTGATGACGCTCCTGCATGGGTCTTATCACCTGTGCGGGAGCGGTTTTTTATTTCACCGAAAGGAGTTCAAATCTATCATGGCAGAAACCCAAACCAACAAGCAGCGGCTCAAGGAGATCACGGACGGCATCGAACAGGGCATCAAGGAACTGTTTCAAAGTGACCGATACCGGCAGTATCTCTCGGTGATGAGCCGCTTCCATCGTTACAGCGTCAACAACACCATGCTCATCTATATGCAGCGCCCGGACGCCTCCCTGGTGGCAGGCTTCCAGAAGTGGAAAAACCAATTCGGACGCCATGTGAAGCAGGGTGAGCGCGGCATCACCATCATCGCGCCCACGCCCTTCAAGAAGAAAATCGAGGAAGTGAAACTGGACCCGGATACGAAAGCGCCTCTGCTGGACCCGGACGGCCAGCAGATCGTGGAGGAAAAGGAAATCAGTATCCCCATGTTCAAGCCGGTCAAGGTATTCGATGTGGCGCAGACAGAGGGCAAGCCCCTCCCGCATCTGGCGGCAACCCTCACAGGCAGCGTGGAGCAGTACGAGGTTTTTGTGGAGGCTTTGCGCCGGTCCGCGCCGGTCCCCATCTCCTTCGCGGCGATTGCCGAGAACACGGACGGCTATTTCAGTCCCACGGATCAGGCCATCACCATCCGGGACGGCATGAGCCAGGTGCAAACGATCTCAGCCCTGGTCCATGAGATCGCCCACTCCAAGCTCCACAACTATGAAAAACAGCAGGCGGAGGCCGCGGCCGGGGAGGAAAACGCGGAGCCGGTCAAGAAGGATCGTCATACCGAGGAAGTAGAGGCCGAAAGCATCTCCTATGCCGTCTGTCAGTATTACGGCATCCAGACCGGTGAAAACAGCTTCGGCTATATCGCCACCTGGTCCCAGGGCAAGGAGCTGAAGGAGCTGCGGGCAAGCCTGGAAACCATCAACAAGACCGCTTCCGGCCTCATTACGGACATTGACCGGAACTTTGCGGAGATCTGCCAAGAGCGTGGGATCGACCCCCAGGCCCTGCCGGAGCAGGAGCAGACTGTCCCGGAACCGGAAACGCCCGCCCCGGAACCGGAACCCCCGGACGCCTATCGGCTCTACGCCGACGATCTCTGCGACTTCCTGGAGCAGCTCTATCAGCAAGGGCAAATCGAAAAGCCCTTTGTTTCCATGACAAAGGAAGAAAACGCCGCTGCATTGGCAGACATGCTGCGGCACGGGGATTTCGACAGCGCCAATCACATTTTGAGCGACGCTGCGGAGCGTTCCGGGATTCTCACCCCTGCCGAGCTGCTGAAACGTCTGCTGAACTTGAGCGACGAATGGGACAAGGGCCTGACCTATCGGATGGAGCAGAACGTCCTGCGGGAAAACGAAAGCTATGTGCTTGCATTTGCGGGTGAAACATCTCACGGTGCGATCTTCTCCGGTCCCACCAACGTCTGCGAAAACCTGCTGACGGAATTGCGGGAAGGAACCATGACGGCGCGGCAGGCCAGGGCGCTGAATCGTCAATGGGAGGAAGCCGGTCAGGAAATGCCGCCCGGTGATCCCGAAAAGCTCTGTCTTTTGGATGACAACAGGTTCCTCCACATCCAGGCCACTGACGCGGGCTTTGATTATACGCTCTATGATGCCGCAACCATGAAGGAACTGGACGGAGGCCAGTTTCGTACCGACAGCATAAAAGCTCACCCAGCCATGACGCAGATGGATGCGGCATATCGGGAGGTGTGTGTCCTGCAAGGGCTGGAGCCTGTTCATACAGAGGATGTACCGCTGTATCGGTTGGAAGAAATCAGGTCGGCCAACGAGGTCCCGTCTGTGCAAGAGCTTCAAATGGATACCCCCGAAAAGGAGGATCTTCCCGATCCAACCATTACGCCGCGCATGATGGACCGATACGGCTATGCGGATCAGGATATGCTGCCGCTGTCCAGGGATCGGGCGCTGGAGCTGGCGGAGCATGACGTGACGATCTATATGCTCTACCATGACGGCACTGCGGAGATGGCCTTTGATTCCCAGGAGATCGCAGAACATGACGGTATTTTCGGCATTTCCCGTGACGAGTGGGAATCCATCAAGGCGGAGATCCCGCCGCGGGATGTGGAAAAGCGATTCATGGATAACCCCAACGACGCCCTGCTGATCTACCAGCTCAATGAAACCGCGCCCCGCGAGCGGCTTTTCACAGAATACAGCGGTCTTGACGGACCTCCGCAGAGGGAACACTATGACGCCATCTATACCGCCGATCTGAATCTGCCTGCTGGCGCGAAGGTATCCCTGGACAGCTTTTTTGAGCAGTATAATCTGCGCCGCCCGGAGGATTTCACCGGTCACAGCATGAGCGTCAGCGACATCGTTGCCATCAATCAGGGCGGCGAAGTATCCTATCACTACTGCGACAGCGTGGGCTTCCGAGAGCTGCTCGGCTTCAACCAGCCGGAGAACTATCTGAAAGCGGCGGAAATGTCTTTGGAGGACGACTACGGCATGATCGACGGCATCATCAACAACGGTCCGAAGCAGCCCACCGTGGCGGAGCTGGAGGCCCAGGTCAAGGCCGGTCAGACGATCTCACTCATGGATCTTGCCGCCGCTGTGCAGGCTGATCGCAAAGCAGCGCCCAAGGCCAAGGTGGATCGGCCCTCCATCATGGACCGGCTGAAACAGCCCCTGCCGAAGCAGACAAATAAAACAGCGCTCCATAGGAGCGCGGAAAGGGAGATTTGACATGAATACCACCATCACCTACGAGGAACAGCAGCTCATGGCCCTCTACAACGGCAGCGGCAGCGGCACCCGTGCCGGTCTGATCGCGGAGCTGACGCAGATGCGGGGCTACCTGGGCGACGAAGACGGCGACCTGCGGGAGCTGACCGACAGCGCCATCGACAAGCTGGAAGCCATGACCGACGCTGAATACGCCGCCCTGGACCTGACCCCGGATTTTGACGCGGAGGACGAAGATGCCGAGTAAGCTGCAATTCTATTCGCAGATGGCCGATCAGACAGCTCAGCAGCTCACCGGCAGCTTGCAGGCGTGGACCGGCTTTCTCACCACGGCGGCGCGGCTTTACAAGTATCCCTACCATGAGCAGCTTATGATCTATGCCCAGCGCCCGGAGGCCACGGCCTGCGCGGAATATGATCTCTGGAACAAGACCATGCGGCGCTATGTCCGGCGCGGGAGCCAGGGCATCGCGCTCATCGACACCAGCGGCGACAATCCGAAAATCAAGTATGTGTTCGACGTATCCGATACCGGCGGCGGGGAGCAATCCCGCCGCCCTTATCTTTGGGCGTATCAGGACGAACACTATGACGCCGTGACCGCCGCCCTGGAGCGCCGCTTCGATGTCCCCGCTGAACATGGGCTTGCGGAACAGCTTGAAACCATCGCCGCCCAGCTTGTGGATGAATACTGGAACGACAATCAGTATGACATCCTCGGTATCGTTGACGGGTCATTTCTCAGCGAGTATGATGACTTCAACGTGGGCGCGGCCTTTCGGAATGCCGCTGTGGTCAGCACCACCTACGCCCTGCTGTCCCGCTGCGGGCTGGAGCCGGAGGAATACTTCACCCACGAAGATTTCCTCAATGTGTTCGACTTCAACACCCCTGCCACCGTCGCCGCCCTCGGTACTGCCATCAGCCAAAGCAGCGAACTGATCCTGCGGCAGATCGAAGTAACCATCAAGAATTATGAGCGTGAAAAACACGCGGAAAGGAGTCAGAGCCATGACAGAGCTGATCTATCAGAAGAACGGAGATTACCTGATCCCGAACCTGACGCTGGCCGAGCAGGGGCAGAAACCCCTGGGCAAGTACGGGAGGATGCGGAAGAAATACCTGCAGGAGCATCGCCCGGTGCTATGGAATCAGATGATCCTGAGCGAAACCCTGTACCCGCACCTGCGGGAGATCGACACGGCGGCGACCAGCCGGATGGAGCAGATGATCCCGGCGCTGGCGGAGGCGGCGGGGGCGACGGAGGCGCTGAAAGCGTCCGACCCGCTGAAATGGACCGGCCTGATGAACACCTGCAAGGCCCAGGCGGAGGAAACGGTCCTGACCGAGCTGGTGTTCGGGTAATCGACGAACAGCCGTTCATCGAAACGGCGGAGCAATTCAGCCTCTTTCCTACGGAGGCGGAGCAAATCGCAATCATCACGGAAGCGGAGAGCGCACCTGCTGCGCCCTTCGCTTTTTCTCTGCCCCAGGAGGACATCGACCAGCTCCTGCGGGTAGGCAGCAACACCGAGGACGCCCGGACAAAGCTCACGCTGGAGTTTATGAAGCAAAAGCCCCTGTCCGAGCTGACGGCCTTTGTAAAGCAGACCTTTCACGACGGCTACGGCCTCCAGACCGGCAGCGGGAGCATATCCTCCTGGGCCGCTGACGATGGCCTGCATATCACGCGGGGTACCTCCGTGCGCTATGCCCGGACCGCGCAGGTCCTCTCCTGGGAGGACGCCACGGCCCGGATCGGGGAACTGCTGGAGCAGGGGCGCTTTGCCACCAACGCGGAACTGGTCGAGGCCCCCGGATATGAGCGGCGGCAAGTAGCGGAGTCCCTTTGGTATCTATGCAGCGACATGAGCGACGCCGCTCGTGACGGCGGCTGGCTCCCGATCATCCGGGAAAACTACAAAGGCGGTTTCCCTGAGGCGACGGAGCGCCTTCGTAAGCTCCTGGTGGACCCGAAAGGCCGTCAGACGATCATGGATGAACTGACCCTGTTCGCCCAGGCATGGCGGGAGGATGCTTCGCTCATGCGTTTTCGCCTTTATCACCCGGATGTGATGCTGGAGCGTGTAGCCGAGCTGGGGATTGCCCGCCGCGAGTACCCGGAGGGTATGGCGGAGCTGCCCGCGCAAAGGTCCTTCATCACGGAGGACGAGATCGACGCCAACCTGTCCCGCGGCGGCAGCTTCGAGGGCGGCGCGGGACGCATCTATTCCTTCTGGCAGCAGGAGCATACGCCCAAGGAAAAGGCCGACTTTCTCAAAAACGAATACGGTACAGGGGGCGGCAACGGTGCTGTTTCCCACAATTTCGATAGCTGGGAAGATCACAGCTCGAAGGGTATCGTGCTGAAAAAGCCCTTTGCAGAGGACGTAAATCTATCCTGGGCCAAGGTCGCCAAACGGATCGACGCGCTGGTATCCAAGGACCGTTATCTGACGCCGGAGGGAAAAGCGGCATGGGAGAAAGCGCAGGCAGAGAACGCGACACGCGCCGCTACGGTCAATGAGTATAACGCGATCAAGGAAGCTCACCCGGACGACATTGTGCTGTTCCAGGTGGGCGATTTCTTTGAAATGTACGGCGAGGACGCGAAAACGGCGGCGAAACTGCTGGACTTCAATCTCACCACTCGAAACATCCCCGGCGTAGGCCGCGTGGAGATGTGCGGCGTCCCGTCCCATCGGTTGGACTTCTATCTGGAGAAGCTGCGGGACACCCAGAACGCGGTAGTGGCCAGCATCGGGACGCTGGACGGAAAGCGCGTGATCCGGGAAGTGCCGTCCATCGACCATGAGGCAGCGCGGGCCATCGACGCCCACGAAGCGGAGTTCGGCGCGGACGGCTACCGGGCCTTCCCCGGCGACCGGCCGGAGAAAGAAGCGGCGTCCGCACCGGAGCCCGCCCCTGCTCCACCGGCGCGGAAGCTGACCCAGGAGGACATCGACCAGCAGCTCCGAACCATGTTCCCGAACATTGAAACCAAACGGGCCGTTGTCCGCTATATGAATGAGCATGGACGGGAGAAAGAAACGGCTGCATGGCTGGCCTCACAGTATTACGGCACCGACGTTTCTCAGCCCCTTCACATCGGCTTTGCCGGACGGGAGGGGCAGTCCGGTGACGAGGTGACGCTTTCCTGGCCCAAGGTCCAGCGCCGGATCGCCCAGCTCATCAAGGCCGACAAGTTCTATACCCAGGAGGAATACGACAATCTGGACGATGTGGACCCCATTGCCATCCGGGAGCATCTGGCGCAGGCCGGAATTGTCAATGGCGAGCTGGTAGACCCGGAGGCCCTGGACCGTGATCCTTTTATCCAGCAGGTCATGGCCGATGCGGAGCGGATCGCGCAGGAGGAACAGGAAGTACCGGCAGCAACGCAAGCCGTGTCCGAACCAGCCAAGCGCCCCGGTCAGACGCGAGTAGAACGCAACTACCGTGCTTTTGCGCGGCAGTTCCCGGAGATCGTCAGCGGCGAATACCGCTATCTGGAGCTGCGGAGCGGCGAGGACAGCGGCCTGATGCCGCTGACCATCCAGCGGATCGGAGCGGACGAGATCGCCGTGGCCCATACCTATGAGCAGAACGGCGACCTGATGTATGACCCGGAGATGACCTTCCATATCGACACGGAGAAAGGAACGCTGGAGCCGCTGACCTTCCGGCAGGACGGAGGATTGCCGATCTATCAGGAGGTTTACCCGGAACCCGGAAAGTGGATTCCAAAGCTGCGGAGTGATCTGAGCGCCTTTACCGATCAATGGCTGAAGAACATCGAGGCGCAGGGGCGCGTCCGCACAAAAGCCATCGCGGAGATCGACGGCGAGGACGTGGAATTTTCCTTTGACGAAAACGGACGCCCGATCCGTGCAGGAGAAGCGCAGGAACAGCAGGTGTTCACCTCCCCCGGAGGCGTCACTTACCGTGCGGGTGACGATGTGGATACCCGCGCAGAGGATGGCACAATGGTCCGTATGCACATTGACCGGGTAGATGACAGCTATGTGTGGTACACCTTCCCGGATATGCCGGAACAGGAGCCGGTTGATGTTTTTCGATCCCGCTTTGAGGGCTGGCTGGATGATGGCAGCAGTACCATTGTCGGCATAGAGCAAAACGATGTGCAGCTTGCCGCCGACCTGATCCAGGAGGCGGAAGCGGAACCTGCGCCCGCATTGCCCGATCTTACCGAAAAAACCGGGGACAATACCCCGGAAAATGAAGCTGAACCTGCGCCGGAGGGTAGAGATACCGGGGCGACCATCCCCTCAAAAACAGGGGATTACTCCCCTTATTCTGTGGGAGATACGGTCTATCTGGATAATACGGCCTATGAGATCACCGCCATCGGAGATTTTGACGTACAGCTCCGGGACCCGACGCAGCGTTACCCTGTTTTCCGTTCAGAAAGTAAGGAACGGCTTGCGACGGAGCTGTACCGGGACCCCCGTAACTTTCCCATCACGGATTACCTCGCGGCAAATCTGGATCGGACCTCCGGCTACCTGCGGGACGCCCTGACCTGGGACGGCGGCCTGCTGGACCTGAAGGACAAGGAACAGGTATCTGAGCTGTTCCGCAACGGCGCGGGCAACGCGAGAGTGGCGTCATTCCTGGCTGCTTCCTACGGCGGCAAGTCCATCGAAATGACGATGCCCTCCGGCAATGTGGGGATACTCCATGCTGACATGAACGCTCTGGACCTCCGCGTAAACGATCAGAATGGCCCCGTCAGCCTCTCCCGCACAAGCTGGGCGAACATCGCCCCAATCCTCCGCGCCATGTATCAGCAGGACCGAAACGGTTTCTTCCGGGAGCCGGTGCTGCCGGAGCCGGAACCAGGGCAATCGTACCATGAGGAAACGGCGGCCTTTTACCCCGGCGAGAAGAACGGTTTGCCCTATGACATTGTGATCCAGACGATCCGCACGGACGGACCGGAGCATGACCCGTCCGCACCGACGCCGCCGACGCCGCCGCCCGCCGCAGAAAACTTCCGTATCACCGACGATTACCTGGGCGAAGGAGGCCCAAAAGCCAAGTTCCGAGCAAACATGGACGCCATTTATACGCTGAAAACCATCGAAAATGAGGGGCGCGGCGCGACACCGGAAGAACAGGAAACCTTATCCCGCTATGTGGGCTGGGGCGGTCTGGCCGATGCCTTTGACCCGGACAAGCGGGAGTGGAGCGGCGAATACAAGGAGCTGCAAGCGGCGCTGACCGACGCAGAATACACCGCTGCCCGTGCTTCTACCCTCAACGCCCATTACACGACGCCCACCGTGATCCGCGCCATCTATGAGGCCGTGGGCAACATGGGCTTCCGGACCGGCAACATTCTGGAACCGTCAATGGGCGTCGGCAACTTCTTCGGGATGCTGCCGGAGGAAATGCGCGGCTCCCGCCTCTACGGTGTGGAGCTGGACAGCATTTCGGGCCGGATCGCCAAACAGCTTTACCCAAAGGCCAACATCACCGTGGCGGGCTTTGAAACCACAGACCGCAGAGATTTCTACGACCTCGCTGTGGGCAACGTGCCCTTCGGACAATACCAGGTGGATGACCGGGCTTACAACAAGCTGGGCTTTTCCATCCACAACTACTTTTTCGCCAAAGCATTAGACCAGGTGCGTCCGGGCGGTGTGGTGGCCTTTGTGACCTCCCGTTATACGCTGGATGCCAAAGATACCGCTGTGCGGAAGTATCTGGCGCAGCGGGCGGAGCTGCTGGGCGCGATCCGTCTGCCCAACAACGCTTTCCGGGCCAATGCCGGGACGGATGTGGTATCCGACATCATCTTTCTGCAAAAGCGGGATCACCCCATCGACATAGAACCGGAATGGGTTCACCTGGCTGAAAACGACGACGGTTTTTCCATCAACAGCTATTTCGTGGAACACCCGGAGATGATCCTGGGCCGTCAGTCCTCGGAGAGTACGCAGTACGGCCATCAGGATTTCACCGTGGAGCCTATCGAGGGGTTGGAGCTGGGCGACCAGCTTCACGACGCCATCAAGTATATCCGGGGCACCTATGAGGCCGCGGAGCTGCCGGAGCTGGGCGAGGGCGAGGAGGTCAGCGAAACGCTGCCCGCCGACCCGGATGTGAAAAACTACTCCTATACCGTAGTGGACGGCGAGGTGTACTACCGGGAAAACAGCATCATGGTGAGGCCCGACCTGAACGCCACGGCAAAGGAGCGCGTCAAGGGCATGGTGGAGCTGCGGGACTGCGTGCGGGCGCTCATCGACCTGCAAATGGACGAGTACACCCCGGACAGCGCCCTCGCGGAGAAGCAGGCGGAGCTGAACCGGCTCTATGACGCCTTCACCGCGAAATTCGGCCTCATCAATGACCGGGGCAACCGGCTGGCCTTTGCCGACGACGACAGCTATTATCTGCTCTGTTCCCTGGAGGTGCTGGACGAAAACGGCGAGCTGGAGCGCAAGGCCGATTTCTTCACCAAGCGCACCATCAAGCAATCCCATAGCGTGGATCATGTAGACACCGCCGTGGAAGCCCTGGGCGTTTCCATCGGAGAGCGGGCCTGCGTGGATCTCCCATTCATGGCCTCCCTCATGGGCGGTCAGGAGAAGATACCGCAGCTCGTGGAGGATTTGCGCGGCGTCATCTACAAGGACCCCTCTACCGGCCCCTTCGATTACGCTGAGGGCGGCGACCATTGGAGCCGGGGCTGGCAGGCCGCGGACGAATACCTCTCCGGGAACGTGCGCCGGAAGCTGCGGCGGGCAGAACGGGCCGCGGACCAGTACCCAGAGTTCCAGGTCAACGTGGAGGCGCTGCGGCAGGCCCAGCCCAAGGACTTGGAGGCGTCGGAGATCGAGGTCCGCCTCGGCACCACCTGGATCGACAAGGAATACTTCCAGCAGTTCATGTACGAAACCTTTGACACGCCTTTCTATCTTCAGCGTAGAATCCAGGTCCACTATTCGCCCATCACGGCGGAATGGCAGATTGAGGGCAAATCCAACATCCCCTACAACAACATCGCCGCGTTTACCACCTACGGCACGGATCGGGCCAGCGCCTACCGTTTGCTGGAGGACGCTTTGAACCTCCGGGACACCCGCATCTACGATACCGTCACCGACCCGGACGGCAAGGAGCGCCGTGTACTGAACGCAAAGGAAACCACTCTGGCGGCACAGAAGCAGCAGCTCATCAAGGACGCTTTCCGGGATTGGGTCTGGAAGGACCCGGAGCGGCGGGCGGCGCTGGTGAAGCAGTACAACGAGGAAATGAACAGCACCCGACCCCGCGAGTATGACGGCTCCCACATCGTCTTTTCCGGCATGAACCCGGAGATTACCCTGCGGCCCCATCAGCGGGACGCCATCGCCCACGTCCTATACGGCGGCAATACGCTCCTGGCGCACGAAGTGGGCGCGGGCAAGACCTTTGAAATGGTCGCCGCCGCGATGGAAAGCAAGCGCCTGGGCCTGTGCAGCAAGTCCATTTTCGTTGTCCCGAACCACCTGACCGACCAATGGGCGGCGGAGTTCCTGCGGCTTTATCCCTCTGCAAATATCCTTGTTACCACAAAAAAGGATTTCCAGAAGCACAACCGCAAGAAGTTCTGCGCCCGGATCGCCACCGGAAACTACGATGCGGTCATCATCGGCCATTCGCAGTTTGAGAAAATCCCCATTTCCCCGGAGCGGCAGATACGGCTCATCGAGGAACAAATCGACGAGATCACCAACGGCATCGAGGAAGTGAAGGAAAACAACGGGGAGCGTTTCACCATCAAGGAGTTGGAGCGCACGAAAAAAGGGCTGGAAGCACGGCTCAAAAAACTGCTTGATAGCCCCAAAGACGACGTTGTGACCTTTGAGCAGCTCGGCGTGGATCGGATGTTCGTGGATGAAAGCGACAACTACAAAAACCTGTTTCTTTACACAAAAATGAGAAATGTCGCCGGTTTGTCCACTTCTGACGCACAGAAGTCCTCGGATATGTTCGCCAAATGCCGCTATATGGACGAGCTGACCGACGGGCGCGGCGTGGTGTTTGCCACCGGCACCCCGGTCAGCAATTCCATGACGGAGCTTTACACGATCCAGCGGTACTTGCAGTATGACCGGCTTCAGGAGCTGGGCATGGGACACTTCGACTGCTGGGCCTCCCGCTTCGGGGAAACCACCACGGCGCTGGAGCTGGCCCCGGAGGGGACGGGCTACCGCGCCCGGACCCGCTTTGCCAAGTTCTTCAATCTGCCGGAGCTGATGAATCTGTTTAAGGAGGTCGCGGACATCAAAACCGCGGACCAGCTTGATCTTCCGACGCCGGAGGTGGAGTATCACAATTTCGTATCCAAGCCCACGGAAATCCAGAAGGAGATGGTCAAGGACCTGTCGGAACGGGCAAGCCAGGTACACAGCGGCGCGGTGGACGCCCATATCGACAATATGCTCAAGATCACGTCAGACGGACGCAAGCTGGGCCTGGATCAGCGGATCATCAACCCCATGCTGCCCGACGAGGACGGCACCAAGGTCAATCAGTGCGTGGGAAACATCCTGCAATTCTGGCGGGACGGCGAGGATCAGAAGCTGACCCAACTTGTGTTCTGCGATATTTCCACGCCCAAGGGCCGGACGGTCACGGAACGGGCGGCAAAAGCGCCGGGCGGCATCCTGGATAACCCGGAGCTTCACGCGCTGGAAACCCTCGTCCCGCTGGGGCCGGAGGAAAAGGAGCGCCCGTTTACGATCTATGAGGATATACGCCAAAAGCTCATGCAGGGCGGGATGCCGGAAGAACAGATCGCCTTTATCCACGACGCCGATACGGAGGTCCGAAAGCGGGAACTGTTCGCCAAGGTGCGCTCCGGGCAGGTGCGTGTCCTGATCGGTTCTACGCAGAAGATGGGCGCTGGCACCAACGTCCAGGATCGCCTGATCGCCCTCCATGACCTGGATTGCCCCTGGCGGCCCCGTGACCTGACCCAGCGGAAAGGCCGCATCGAGCGTCAGGGCAATCAAAACGAGCTGGTCCATGTCTGCCGTTACGTCACCGAAGGGACCTTCGATGCCTACCTCTGGCAGACGGTAGAAAACAAGCAGAAGTTCATTTCACAGATTATGACCAGCAAATCCCCGGTTCGTTCCTGCGAGGACATCGACGAAACGGCCCTGTCCTTTGCGGAGATCAAGGCCCTGTGCGCCGGGGACCCGCGCATCAAAGAGCGCATGGACCTGGACGTGGAGGTGTCGAAGCTCAAAATTATGAAGGCCGACCACCAGAGCAAGCAGTACCGGCTGGAGGATCGGCTTCTCAAATACTTCCCGGAGCAGATCGAGCAGAACAAGGGCTTCATCCGGGGCTTCGAGGCGGACATGAAAACGCTGGAGGCCCACCCGCTGCCCCAGGAGGGCTTCATCGGCATGGTGATCCGCGGCGACAATCTCACCGACAAGGAGAACGCCGGTGCCGCTTTGATCGACGCGGCCAGGGAAGTCAAATCTACCGATCCCGTGGAGATCGGGAGCTATCGAGGCTTTTCCATGTCTGTGGAGTTCAGCAGCTTCACCAAAGGCTATATGCTGACCCTCAAAGGCGAAATGACCCACCGGGTAGAGCTGGGCGAGGACCCCCGCGGCAACCTTACCCGCATCGACAACATCCTGGCGAAGATGCCGGAGCGCCTGACCGCCGTGCAGACTCAGCTTGACAACCTCTATCAGCAGCAGGCGGCGGCAAGGGCCGAGGTTGGCAAGCCCTTTCCCTATGAACAGGACCTGACGGAAAAGACGGCGCGGCTGGTGGAGCTGGATACGCAGCTCAATCTGAACGGGGGCAAATTGCAGCCCCAGCCGGAGCAGGTGGTGGCGAAGCAAGACCGCCCCTCCATCCTGGAGCGGCTGAAACAGCCCCTGCCGCAGAAGCCCATTTCAAAACACAAATCTCACACTTTGGAGGCGAGCTTATGACAAACGAAGAAATGCACGACACGCTTTACAAGAAGTTCAGCGCAGAACAGGATAATTACCGGGCATGGCTGCTGAAACAGCCGCCCGAAGAAATCCTGAACCACGCCTATGAGTACGCCGTCCGGGAGGACATCCTGATTACGATGGAGAACATCGAGCTTTGCCCGGAGCAGGCGGCGGCGCTCCTGTGGAAAGGGACTACGCTCAGTGATCTTTACAGGAGCTTCACCAAGGTCGATACCGGGTACATGGAGATTCTGAGCGAAACCGTGGAGAACACGGCAAAGGACATTCTGAAAGAGGCCGAGGCGCTGCGGAGCGCCCCGGTCTATCTCTATCCTGCCGGCTATGCCCGCGATAACGGGGAGCTGGAGAAGTACCGCCTGTCCCGAAAGGCCAACATTGCCTGTAAGGATGCCATTGAGCAGGCCATCGGGGATCACTACGCCGACAACCGGCTGAACAGCGCGGCGGCGGTGCAGCAGGTGGCGGACGTTTTCGGCTATGACCGGATGCTCTACGTTTTGGCCGTTACCGTCCAACACAAGAATTGGGACGGGCGTATCTCCGACAGCAACAAGGAGTGGGCCGCCTCCGTTCCCGTCATTGAGGACAAGACGGACGGCAGCGCAGATCAGAACGTGTTTTTTGTGATCGGACAAGCCCATCCCGGTTTGATCGACCTGTTTGTGCGGGAGGCACGGAAGGCCCAGGCGAGGGAAAAGGCAGCGGAGCAGCAGAAACCCGAAACAGCAAAGGCAGCGCCCGCCGAAAAGCCCTCCATCATGGAACGGCTCAAAAAGCCCGTGCAGAAAAATGCGCCGAATAATTCGGCGAAATTATTAGAGCCGGAGCTGTGAAGAAACGCAAGCGTCCCATCCCCGTCATGTTTTGGGTGTCCGAGGAAGAACGGACGCAGATCGAAGAAAAGATGGCCCAACTCGGCACCGACAACATGAGCGCTTATCTGCGGAAGATCGCCATTGACGGGTATGTGGTCAACCTGGACCTGCCGGAGCTGCGGGAGCTGACCATGCTCCTGCGCCGGTCCAGCGCCAACCTCAACCAGCTCACCAAGCGCGTCCACGAAACGGCCCGCATCTATGACGCCGATCTGGAGAGCCTGCGGGCGGAGTATGACAAGCTGCTGGACGCCGCAAGCGTCATTCTCTCCAAGCTGGCGGCGATCCGGTGAACAACGGGGCGGCAGTCATGCACTGTCGCCCCGCTTTTCCCGTATCCTTGTGAAATATCCCATAGACGGTATAATGATAGTAGAAAAACCGAAAGGAGGCCCCGAACATGAAAACCGCCCTGAAAATCCTCGCCGCGCCGGTCACGCTGCTGCTCTCCCTGACCGTCCGGCTCTGCGCCCTGCTGATTGACCGCACCGTGTTCCTCTTTCAGATCGCAAGCGCCGTCCTGGGCCTGCTGGCCCTGATCGTCCTGTTTACCTCGTCCGTCACCAACGGCCTGATCCTCCTGGGTGTCGCGCTGGCGGTCAGCCCCATCGGTATCCCCATGCTGGCGGTGAAGTTGCTGGGGGGCTTGCAGAGCATCAACCTCTCGCTGAAAGGTTTTCTCCATAGCTGAAACAGCCCATATAAAACCACGCCTCGGTGTTCAAGCACCGGGGCGTTTCTATGTCACATACGGTCAATCAGTTGAAAGATTGCGGCCTGCTGTCCCTCGTCCAGACAGGACCACCGTTCTAACAGCTTCTTCTGCGCGGGCGTCAGCAATACGGCGTCATCATCACCGGCAAATAGCTGAGAGAGCGTAATTCCAAAGGCAGCGCAAATCTTCTCCAGCGATGGAATTGTCGGCACCATCCCTTTACGATACCAGGAGGAAATCGTGGACTGCGGCAGACCGGATTTGTCCGCAAGCTGATACTCTGTCCAACCTCTTGCCTCTCTGTATTCGGTGATCGTTTGCAGAACATCAATCACAGCCTACTCGCCTCCGTTCCTCAATTCTTCGTTAATTATACTTGTGTAAGTCGTTGCACTTTAATAATTCTTATCGTATAATTTTAACGATATACACAAGTAAAGAATGGAGGGCCGTCGTATGACTGTGACCTTCTGCGGACACGGCGACTTCTACGGGGACGAGGATGTAAAACGCTGGCTGCGGGAAACGGTAGAGGCGCTGATCCTGCGGGGAGCCGATGACTTTCTGTTGGGCGGCTACGGGGGCTTTGACGCCTGTGCTGCCTCGGTGGTATGGGCGCTCAAAAAGAAGTACCCGACGATCCGCTCCACGCTGGTTTTGCCCTATCTGGACCGCACCGTGGACGCCTCAAAATATGACGGCACCCTCTACCCGCCGTTGGAGACTGTGCCGCGGAGATATGCCATTTCCCGGAGAAACGAGTACATGGTAAACGAGGCCGACATCGTGGTGGCCTACGTCAACCACGGTTGGGGCGGCGCGGCCACGACCCTGGCCTATGCGAAACGAAAGAAAAAGGAGATCATCAATTATGCTGGAACGTCTGCCGATTGAAGCGGAAACCGCTTTGGCACTGGAGGAATCGGAGCATTTACTCCGTCAGCTCACCATGCTGACGCAGCGGGGTCGGATCACATGGCGCTGCACCCGCTATCAGCCGCTGGAGCTTATGCCCGCTATTCAGGAGGGAAAACCCGAAACTGCCTATCTCACCCATACCGTAATCGCTGTGGGCGAGTATCACGGCCGGTCTTACCTCGCAGAGATCGACGAAACACTGACCATTCCCGAAAGCGAGGGCAGCGTCACCGTGGCGCTGACAATCATGTGTTCCGGCGAGCGCATCGCCTCCCATGTTTGGGACGATTCTTTCAAGGTCGCGCAAGCTGAATTTGCCGCTGCGGTGCTTCCCCGGCTGGCAGGCAGTGAAGCGATCTTCCAGGGCTTCCAGACCGCTCGCTACAACACGGACTACACCCCGGATGACATTGTTGCCCACCCTCTGACCGGCCTGGGGCGGCGGCTCTGCCGGGAGCGGCGTTTTATGGACTATCACAGGATCGTCACGGACCCGACGTATCGGGAAAAGCTGCTGTCGGAGCCGGAGGGACCGGCAGCGAAATAACGAAAGAACGGAGGTACACCTTTGGCGACCACCCGCCTGATGGCGCTGCACATCGGCAAGAGCCGGAGCGTCAGTACGGCCATCAGCGACATCATAGACTATGTGGAAAACCCCGACAAAACCGACAAGGGCCAGCTTATCACCAGCTATCAATGCAGCGCCCGGATCGCGGACCGGGAGTTCCTTTTTGCAAAGCAGCTCTACATCCAGAAAACCGGCAGGACCCGCGGCGCGGACGATGTGATCGCCTACCACCTGCGGCAGTCCTTCGTCCCCGGAGAGATCACCCCGGAGGAAGCAAACCGGCTGGGCCGGGAGTTGGCCATGCGCTTCACCAAGGGCAAAAACGCCTTTGTGGTCTGTACCCACATTGACAAGGCCCACGTCCATAACCACATCATTTTCAGCGCCGTCAATCTGGACTGTGACCGCAAGTTCCGGGACTTCCTGGGCAGCGGACGCGCCCTGCGGCGAATCAGTGATACCCTGTGCATCGAGAACGGATATTCCATCGTGGACGCTCCAAAACGGCACGGCAAAAGCTACAACAAATGGCTGGGCGACAATGCGCCCATACCCCACCGGGAGCGCCTTTGCTATGTGATCGACGAGGCGCTGAAACAGCACCCGGAGAGCTTTGACGCCCTGCTGGATTTGCTGCGGCAGGCCGGGTATGAGATCAAGGGCAATCCGGCCAATCCCTCCCTCCGGGGCGGGGCACAAAAACGCTTTGTCCGCATGGATACCCTCGGCCCCGGATATACCCCTGCTGAGCTGAAAGCGGTCATCGCCGGGGAGCGCCAGCACACCCCGAAGCAGCGCAAGGCCAAGGCGCCCAAACAGCCCCAGCGGACCAACCAGCTCCTGATCGACATTCAGGAAAAGCTGGTCCAGGGCAAGGGGGCCGGTTACGCGAATTGGGCCAAGAAGTTCAATCTGAAACAGATGGCCCAAACCGTGGCCTATCTCCAGGACCACGACCTCATGGACTACGCCGCGCTGACCGAAAAGACCGACGCCGCCTCCGCGAGATACCATGAATTGTCCGACAGGATCAAAGCCGCCGAAACCCGCATGGCGGAGATCGCCGTGCTGCGGACGCAGATCATCAATTACGTCAAGACCCGCGATACCTACGTTGCCTACCGCAAGGCCGGTTACTCCAAGAAGTTCAAGGCGGAGCATGAGGCCGACATCCTTTTGCATCAGGCGGCCAAAAAGCATTTTGACGACCTGGGCCTAAAGAAGCTCCCCACGGTCAAGGCGCTGAACGCCGAGTACGCCGCGCTGCTGGCGGAGAAGAAAGCGGCCTACGGTGAGTACCGGCAGGCCAAGGAGGAAATGCGGGAGTTGCTGACGGCCAGGGCCAACATTGACCGCATTTTGGGCAAGGAGCCGGAGGCGAGAAACGCCCAGCGGGAAATGGAAACGGAGCAGCGGTGAGCTGCCCATATCAGCGATTTCGCAGAAATCGCGTAGCTGTGCCACAAGGCACAATCCGGGGGATTGGGGAACGCCCCAACAAGCAGAAAACGCCCGACGCCGCGAAAGCGGTGATCGGGCAGTTTCCCGCATGTGTTATGACACTTGCCCTGCTTGCCGGTTGCTCCGCCCCTCGAAAATACTACCGCTTCCACTGGAAAAGTGTTGAAAAAAAGCCGCCGTCCTGCTATAATATAGTATCCATAATTGCGTGAAGAATTGTGAGAATTATTCACAAAAAAGGACTTGATTTTTTGAGACAGCCGCGTACAATCGCTGAGCAAGCAAGCAAGCAAGCAAGCAAGCAAGCAAGCAAGCAAGCAAGCAAGCAAGCAAGCAAGCAAGCAAGCAGACGTAAGTCTGTCTCTTTCTGCTGCCCTTTTTTCATACTGCGCGTCGGCCTGACGGGGTTCTCCCCGCCGGGTGCGGCGCGTTTTTCGTTGTCTGCGGGATGATGCCTTGAGAAGAAACAGTATGAAGGTCATTCATGTAGACTCAAACAAATTCGCGTTGGACGCAATGCGGGATGAGTTCTCTCGAATCGTCCCGGATGCGGAACTGCATAGCTTCGAGCACCCCGATCACTCCCTGACGTTTGCCGAGGCGCAGCGCTGCGAAGTGCTGCTGACCGAGATCGAGCTTTGGGCGGATCGTCTGGGCGGCATTCGGCTGGCGAAACGGATGAAAGAGATTTGCCCCGGCACATCTATCATCTTTGTCACCGTTTACAGCGAGCATGAGGTCGCCGGGGAGCTGTCCGGGCTTCCTGTCAGCGGCTTTCTCACCAAGCCATGGGATTCGTCGCAGCTCGCGGAGATGCTCAGCAATCTGCGGTAAACAGAAGGAGAGATACGATGGAACTAAATAGCAATATGAACCACGCGGCGCAGCCGCCGCCATGCTGAGAGATCATCGCATTCGCAACACAAACCGTAAACAATCGCCGCCCGGACAGGCGGCGCGAAAGGAGATTTTTTGATGAAGCACAAAACAGGCAGGAAGCTGCTCGCCTTTTTGCTCACGCTGGCGATGGCTGTCGGGCTGTTCCCCGGCATGAGCCTGACGGCGTATGCGGATACTGAGACACTGCTAATTACTATCAACAGCACCTCCGATTTTACCAGCGGTAGCCGTACTTTTAATAACATTGCCACCGTCACTTTCAGCTCTGAAGTTGA
>JAEEGG010002814.1_pt1 | contig 44342 bp, 36 predicted proteins | sample 9134161 | NCBI WGS metagenome assembly JAEEGG01 (sample SAMN16246543, study PRJNA631951) | gut metagenome | biome: gut microbiome; feature: rumen; material: CR-attached | host: Bos | place: Iran: Karaj | collected 2018-10 | reverse complement strand
CGTTTTTTATACTCCGTTGGCGAGATATGAATATGTTCATGTTGATGAAAAGGTTTTCCCGATAGGAATTAAGGAAGAAACTATGGAAAATGGAGAATCTTTTATGATTGCCACACCTGAAAAGGCTTTATGTGACTTGATTTCAAATATCCCATATCTGAATCTTCGTTATAAGAAGGAAATTATGATATGGCTGGAGGAAGATATGCGTTTCGATATGGATGAATTGTTCCGTTTTGACACAAAAATATTGAGGGAATATGCTGAAGTGGGAGCAAAAAAGAATATGATTAATCAACTTATCAAAATTATTGAACAATGAGTACTGTTTTTGAACAAATGCTTGATGGTTATGGAGAACTTTCAGGCAATGCTTTATGGAATGCAAAATATGAGGTGACACAACAGATTATTTTAGCAGGGTTGTATCGTGGAGGTTTTTTCAAAAAAGCAGCGTTTTATGGCGGCACTTGTCTGCGTATCATACATGGAATGAGGCGTTTTTCAGAAGATATGGATTTCACGCTATTGAAGGAGGATTCGTCGTTTCATCTTGAAGACTACTTTCAAGCTATAGTGGACGAGTTTAAGATGACTGGTCGAGACGTGGTCATTACAAAAAAGGATAAAATGACACTTGGAAAAGTGGAATCTGCATTTTTGAAAGATGAGACAGATGTATATAATCTGACATTTCAGACAGAAAAAAGCATAAAAGTTAAAATAGAGATTGACACAAAACCACCACTGGAATTTCAAACTGAACCACAAAAGCTGAATCATCCATATTCTTTTATGGTAAATTGCTTGACGTTGCCATGCCTTTACGCTGGAAAAATGCACGCTCTGGCTTATCGAAATTGGAAAACCCGTGTAAAAGGTCGCGACTGGTACGATTTTGAATGGTATGTTAAGAAAGAAGTGCCTTTGGATTTCAAACATCTTCAAACGAGAATAAAAGAGTTTAACGGATTGGAGTTAAGCAAAGATGAGTTTTTAAACGTTTTAAAAGAAAGGTTGTCAACAACAAATATTAGTATAGTTAAAGCAGACGTGGAACGTTTTGTTGAAGATACACGAGAACTCGACATCTGGTCCAACGACTATTTCTTGCAACTGGCTGATATGATAAAATTTGTGTAAAATTATGACAACCAACGCTTTATATAAAGAAATCATAGCTAAACAAGACCCTTCTCAAGTGGAAGGCCTCTCCCGCTTCTTCAAAACCGCTCCCGGTCAATACGGCTTCGGCGATAAATTCCTTGGTATCAAGGTGCCGACGGTGAGGGAAGTGGTGAAAAACCAATGGGAGAATGCTTCTTTCGACGACCTGGAAGAATGCGTCACCTCCGAATATCACGAGATGCGCCTTGCGGCACTGCTTACCCTCGTGCAGATTTTCAAACACGCGAAGAAAGACGCTAAGATGCAAAAACAATGCATAGACTTCTATCTTGCTCACACTCAATATATTAACAACTGGGACTTGGTCGATTTGTCGTGCTACGAACTGCTTGGTAGCTGGCTCCTCGACAAAGACCGCAAGCTTTTATACGACCTCGCCCGCGACGGAAAAACCATCTGGGAGCAGCGCATCGGGATGGTGAGCACGATGCAGTTTCTTCGTCATGGGCATCTCGACGACACCTACAATATCGCTGAAATCTTTTTGGGGAAGCCTCAACCGCTCCACGACCTTCTTCAGAAGGCGGTGGGTTGGCTGCTGCGTGAGGCGGGAAAACGTGACGAAAAACGATTAAAAGACTGGTTGTCAACACGTTACAAGGCCATGCCTCGCACTATGCTGCGGTACGCAATCGAAAAGTTTTCGGAAGAGGAAAGAAAATCTTATCTGGAGAAATAGCTACTTTTTCTCGTAAAAGTGCATGTCAACGATGTACTGATACACCTCTTTCGGCACGAAATAGCGCACATCCTTGCCTTCGCCGATGGCGTTGCGGATGAAAGTAGAGGAGACCTCAATCTCGGGTGCCTCCACCACCGTCACCGACGGATGTTCCACTAACTCATTGCTGCTGTAGCCTTTACGCGGATAGACCATCAGGTGATGGTATTGCAAAATGGCCTCGTAGTTCTTCCATTTCTTGAAGCTTTCGATGTTATCCATCCCGCAGATAAGGTAAAAATCGGTGTTCGGATGACGTTCCTGAAGCCTCGTCAGCGTGTCGATGGTGTAAGAGGGCTGCGGCATGTAAAACTCTATGTCGCACACCTGGAAACGCTCGTCGCCATTTATCGCCATCTCCACCATATACAGGCGATGACGGTCGGCAAGCAACGACTTTTTGTCCTTGAACGGGTTCTGCGGCGACACCACAAACCAGATTTCATCCAAGCCCCCGTACTCCGCCAAGTAGTTGGCGAGCATCAGATGCCCGTTGTGAATCGGGTTGAATGACCCGAAGAACAAGCCGACTTTTTCCTTCATAGTCTTTAGTTTTTAGTCTTTAGTTTTTAGTCATTAGTCGTCAGCGATCAATACTAAAGACTAACGACTAGCGACTAAAGACTATAGAATATTAAACAATTGTTCCTTAATTTTCTCGAGTTCGTCCTTCATCTTGACTACAAGTCGTTGAATGTCAGCGTCGTTGGCCTTCGAGCCGAGGGTGTTGATTTCGCGTCCCATCTCCTGTGCGATGAATCCGAGTTTCTTGCCGGCGCCTTCTTCGTCAATACTCTCCTTGAAGTAGTCGCAATGTTTGCGCAGACGCACCTTTTCCTCTGTGATGTCAAGCTTTTCAAGATAAAATATGAGTTCTTGTTCGAAACGGTTCTCGTCGTATTCACCGCTGGTGAGCTCCTGCAGATTCTTGATAAGACGGCCCTTGATGGTCTCGTGACGGTTTTTTTCGAAAGGCTCAACTTCTCCTAAATATCCGAGAATCAAATCGACGCGCTTCAGTAGGTCTTTCTTCAAAATAGCGCCTTCCTTGGCTCTGAAATCGTCAGTCATTGCTATGGCTTGCAGCAGTGTCTCCTTTATCTTTTCAAGAAATTCCTCGTCGTAATCCTGCTCCGGCGAAACGAATATGCCCGGCATGCGGAACACTATCGCCGCTATATCTTTCGATTCAGGGATGTCATATTCCTTCGAAATTCCTTGGATTTGCTCGAGGTACGACGCCACCACTTCCTTCTCGATATGGGTGTTTTGCGCCACATCGGTGTTTGTGATGGTCATCAACACGTCGACTTTTCCGCGCTGGAGGCGTGTCGCAATCTCGTTGCGGTAGTCAAACTCGTTAGCCTTGAGCTCCTGAGGGAGCTTCATGAGAAGGTCTAACTGTTTGCTGTTCAATGTCTTAATCTCGACGGAGATGTTATTGCTTTTATAAAGTTGCTCGGCTTTGCCGTAGCCTGTCATCGAACGAATCATGTTTATATAAAATTTCTGCAAAGATAGTAAAAGTTTTAATGAGATTCCTCACTTCGTTCGGAATGACAACCTTTTTTTCAATGGCGACGGCATTAATGCCTTTAACGCCCTTAATGCCCTTAACGGCCTTAGTGCCGCCGCCCTATGTCATTCCGAGCCGATAGGCGAGGAATCTCAAATAAAAATTATTTTTCACATTTTGTAATATTATCAATTAATTTCGTTAATTTTGTGGATTCTTTAGAAAATAAGTCAATTCAAAAAATATTAACATTAAAAATTAGGATTTTATGTCAGAAAAAATGACTTCAAAAGATTTCATGGAAATGGAAGCCAGATATGGCGCCCATAACTATCATCCGCTTCCGGTAGTCCTCGCCAAAGGTAAAGGTGCTAAGGTTTGGGACGTGGAAGGCAAAGAGTATTACGACTTCTTGTCGGCTTATTCAGCTGTCAACCAGGGACACTGCCATCCGGCAATCCTCAAGGCTATGGCGGAGCAGGCTGAGAGACTCACTCTTAGCTCACGCGCATTCTACAACGACGCCCTCGGTCCATGGGAGAAATACGTTACAGAATATTTCGGTTACGACAAGGTTTTGCCTATGAACACCGGCGCTGAGGCTGACGAGACAGCTCTGAAGCTCGCACGTCGATGGGGTACAGTGTGCAAGGGCATCCCGAATGACGAGGTGACCATCGTGTGCTGCGAGGGCAACTTCCACGGCCGCACCATCACCATCATCACCATGTCGAACGACCCTGACTCGTACGCAAACTACGGTCCTCTGACACCTGGTTTCATCCGCATCCCTTACAACGATCCTGACGCATTGGAGAAGGTTCTCGCCAAGGACGGCAAGAAGATAGCAGGTTTCCTGTTGGAGCCTATCCAGGGTGAGGCTGGCGTTTACGTTCCGGATGAGGGTTATCTGAAGAAATGCTACGACATCTGCAAGAAATACAACGTGTTGTTCATGGCCGACGAGGTACAGTGCGGTATCGCCCGTACAGGTAAGATGCTTGCTTGCGACCACGAAGGCGTGCGTCCTGACATCCTTATCCTCGGTAAGGCTCTCGGCGGCGGTGTGGTGCCAGTGTCGGCAGTGCTTTGCGACGACTACATCATGATGAACATCAAACCGGGCGAGCACGGCTCAACATTCGGCGGCAACCCAGTGGCAGCAAGAGTTTCTATCGCTGCATTGCAGGTCATCAAAGACGAACACCTGATGGAAAACGCTGAGCGTCTCGGCAAAATTTTCCGTGAGGAAATCATGAAGATCAACCACCCGATGATTCAGAAGGTGCGCGGTAAAGGTCTCTTGAACGCAGTTATTATCAAGCCTATGAACGGCAAAGAGGCATGGGATGTATGCTTGAAGATGCGCGACAACGGCGTCCTCGCCAAGCCGACCCACCAGCACATCATCCGCTTCGCCCCACCATTAGTGATCACCGAAGCTGAATTGATGGACGCTATCGAGAGAATCAAGAAATCGATAATGTCGTTCTAAGACAAGCTGTCTGACGACAGACATGTTTAATATCAGACAGGATTGACAAGATTAACAGGATTTTGGACGACCAAACTTGGTCGTCCAAAATTTTTTCTTAGTTTTCAAACAAAATCTCAACATCATTATCATTGAAGTTTTCCAGAATCGTTATATCTTTAAATCCAGGTATGAAACAATTCATTTTTTGTGGCTCTTCGCCATGAATTGGAATAATGTATTGAGGATTAACAAGTTTGCAAACTTTTTCTATACACTTTGTGGTGGCATGTCCGCTTGTGTGAAGATACAAGGTGTTTAAGAAACGATTTCTCAACGTGACATATTCATCTTTAATGCAATCTTCTTTGAAAAGATAACCACTCCACATCGAATATATTAGCAATTGCTGCTGTTTTGGCAGTTTCGATATACACTCATCAATGAATTTGTTTGTGTTTTGGCCATTTTGTCTTACCAACATCACGAAGCCATTTTGCCTCATTCTTTTTATCAAATCTTCATTATCAGATTTATTGATGACATCAAAATTCCTATGAGCCAAGAACTTTTTGAAAACAGGATAATTCGAAAATGCTTTAAGGATTTTTAGTTGATAATTATCGCAAACTATAAGTTTTTCTTCAGGAATTGCTGAACATATAGTTGCTATACGGTCAATATCGGTTGAAGATGTGAGTGCAAAGCAGTATTTGTAATGCCCAATCATCCATTTCGCATCGTATGCCAGTTCTTCCTCTGTTTGTACTTGTTCGTTTTCCCTTGAAAGCATTGTGCTTTCTGTAATTAAATAGTCAATTTTCTGTTTGCTGATATATTTTGAAATTATTTGATAAATTCTATCACCATAATAACCATGGTCTCGGAAATCGCCTGTATGAAGGATGGTTTTATCGTCGACTTTTATCAAAAGCATATAAGCATCTCCCGCAGAATGGTTGACCGAAAATGGAGTTATTGAAAAGCTATTGATGCTTATTTGTTTACCGATTTTGTATTCTTGAAACTCGTTAAGCTTGTTAATCTCATCTTTTGACCATCGAAGGTAATAAGACTTTATTTGCATAACCTTCTTGGCGATTTTGCCAATAAACTGTGGAATTTCTGAAGGTACAAATTGTGCAAGTCCGACGTGGTCGCCATGGTAATGAGTGTAAAAAATAACAGAAGAATCCTTCGTCAGTTTTTTAATATCATTTTCTGAATATTCATGTTTTATTTGATTTGAACTCGGTAAATTTGAGCCCAAATCAATGATGATTTTATTGCCATTAGCAGCAACAATCTCGGTGATGCAACCGCCAATCTGATGAGCGCGATGAAAGATGATTTTCATTGTTTCTTTTTCAAAATATCATCAAGTAAAACTTCCTGCTTACGATGTTTCATCATACTTGAATAAAGCCCATATCCCATAAATGAGGATTCGACATACAAGAAATCTTCTTCTTTGGGAATTATATCCAATTGTTGTCTGAGAACATCGCTTTGAAGCTTGTAATTTGCGAAAATATAGCCAAAATCCAAAGCCATTTTAAGGAACTCTGGTTTTATTGTTCTATCTTTTGTCAGCAAATCTTTGTAATGCACATTAATATTTGAGCCAAATTTTATCAGTCCCAACTCGCATTTTTGTACAAAAACCATCAGCATATCGTTAATGAAATCCTCCTTAGGATAGTCGCTCACAAACTGTTTGTAATCATTTAAATGGTCTGATATTGATGCTGATTTCTTGGATGTGGCTTTTGTTCCACTCCCGATGGCATTGCAGCCGTATTTCAACTCAAAAACAGTGATTCCCATTCTCTCTGGTTTCGGATGACTTCTATCGTAACCAGTTGATTCCCATTTTAATGCGACAATGTCCAACTCTTTTCCTGCGGGCGTTTTGTATTCAATGTCAATCACAAAATAATCGGTGTCGTTTGAAACCGAAGAGTAATTGTTTTCTTTCACAATCAGCTGCTGGGTCTCAGTTTCAGCATTTTCCTTAACATATCCATTGAATTTGTCAATGGCATATTTGGCATGCATCAGATATTGGTCAAGATTCTCATTTGTTGGTTCAAAAGATTCAATTTCATATTGTTTTTCCCCATTTTTATCACAATGTGAATAATATTTTGCATCATTTTTTTTGAATTTGCCGTTCTCTAAAACAGTTAAAATGGCACAACCGCGATAATAAACGGTGATAATGTCGCCACGAAGTTCAATGTCAAGGGTTCTGTCGTTTTTGACAATTTCCAAAATGCGGCTTTTTTTAAGATTATCAAGAAATGCAGTTGAAATTGCTCTTTTATTTTCCATGATATGAAGTATTAGTTTTGCAAATATACGTGTTTTTTCAATCCATTGTCAATTCTGATTTTCAAATCGAGGAATCTGTCAACATCATCCGGGTAATCATTGTCGTTTTCATCGAGATATTCAATGCCGCAACGAAATAGTTTGTCTGCTGATTCAAATTCGTTTTTGTCGCAGCAAAGCTCGCATAAAGCACCAATAATATATACAACTCTATATCCAATATTAGTGTAGGAGGCGAAAAGCAACGAATCTTTTGCTATTTTAAAAGCACTGTCAATATCATTGTTCATGGCAAGTTTCATCGCATTTTCAAAGAATAGTTCCACATAGTTTTCAAGGTTGTTAGTGCTTAAATTTGCAACCGCCTTTCTGAAATTGTCGTAATTGTCCATATTAATACTTTTTATATTAATACGAATGAGCGATAATAATCTATACAGAAAAATGCAACTTTTTTCATATTTTTTCCCCAAATTCTCAATTCATCTAAAATAAATTCTCAAATCATCGAATAATTTAGATTTGTAAAATAAATTATCCATACAAAAACCATATTGATAATAAATATTTTTAAAAAAAAATACCGATTGATAATATATATTTTGTATATTTGCGGTCGAAATAAAACAATATTAATATGGTAACGAAAGAATTGCTCCGACAGGTTATTTACGAACAGAGAGAGTCGACCGACAATCTTGGCGTGGAGCGCAGTGCTTGTGAAAAAATCACCAAAACACCCGAAATACTCGTCATTTCAGGAGTGCGCCGCTGTGGCAAATCTGTTTTGATGATGCAAATTAGAGCATCACAGAATGAACAGGATTACTATTTTAGTTTTGACGACGACCGACTACTTCATTTTACTGTTGAAGATTTTCAGGCTTTGTATGAAGTGTTTGTCGAGGATTTCGGAGTTCAACATACATTTTATCTTGATGAAATTCAATTGATTACGGGGTGGGAACGATTCGTTGACCGTGTGTATAATCATGGCAATAAAGTCTTTATTACAGGAAGCAACGCATATATGCTGAGCAAGGAATTGGGTACATTGCTTACTGGACGGCATATCAAACAGGAGTTGTATCCTATGTCGCTGGAGGAGTATGCCAAACTGAAAGGAATATCATGGCAGAAGACCGATTTTTTCACTACGGCAGGAAAGGCTAAAATGCTGAATATGCAGTCGGGGCATCTCAAAGAAGGCGGATTTCCTCAGTATCTTAACACAGGTGACCCTCGTTATTTGAGGGAGTTGTACAATGATATTATCTATCGCGACATTGTCGTTAGGCACAAACTGCCATCCGACAGGCAGATTAAGGAAGTGGCTTACTATCTGGCAAGCAATTATACGCATAAGTTCACTTACCAATCGGTGGCAAAAGCAACAAACATCAAAAGCACCGAAACAGTTAACGATTATATCGGCTATCTCGAAGAGTCATATCTTATTGGGGTTTTGACAAAATATGACAATAAAGTCGGTGAGCAGATAAAGAGCCCGAAGAAGGTTTATTTTATTGACAACGGTCTCGTTTCGCAAATTGGATTCTGCTTCAGTGAAAACCAAGGCAAGAAACTTGAAAATGCTGTCTATATTGAACTGCGCCGTCGCGAAGCAGAGCTTTTTTATTACAACGACAATGCCGAATGCGATTTCATCGTTCGCGATATGGCTAAAATAACCGCCGCTTATCAGGTTACAGTATCGTTAAAAGATTCGGAGACAAGAAAAAGGGAGTTGAATGGTCTGATTGCTGCAATGGATGCTTTCGCATTGAAAGAAGGTTTTATCATAACTATGGATGAAATTGAAGAAATAGAACTTGATGACAATCGGAAAATACACGTTTTGCCATATTACAGATGGTGCTTGGAGAAATAAACTCAAACTGTCCCGTCATTTCTCCATTTTTATTTTTGGCAATTTCATACCTATTATGCTTCTTGTGCTTGTCAACAGATGTCTTATGCTGCGTCATCTAGTTACGATAAACCGTTTTGTGACGGTTTTGCCTTTATGGTCGGATATGCGGAGAAGATAAAGGCCGTCGGGTAAATCGGAAACACGGATTTCGTTGGTGTTATAAATGGTTTTAACATGCTGGCCAAAGGTGTTTGAGATTTGGATTACATCAGGTGAGACGCCTTCTATCATGATTTGTTCTTTTGCTGGGTTAGGATAGATGGTTATTTGAGAATCATAGCCATCAACCTCTATAATATCATTTATGAATATGTTGCAAAGATTGGGTAAATGGTGTTCTGCAAAATCATCGTCTTCACACCATGTAACGAAGGAATTGCTGTTGGCTTGTTCGTTAACCCAATTGTTAAGCGCTTCAAAAAGGTCGTTTGTCTCCATGATGGAATCGGTCAATATCCAACCGTCGTTCCAGTCAAACGATGAGGTTTGCTCGATGGTGCCTTGATTGTAATAGGCAGGAACATCAGACATCCACGACTCTGGTCCTACAATGTTGTAATAACAATTTGTGATAGTTCCAAAATTGTTCATGCACATGCCCTGACGTGGCGCCGGCGGCCACCAAATCTCATATTCACCGAAGAATGTCCCGATGTAAGAGTAGCAGTTTTCAATCAAACCATAGTTGGTGCCAGCAATTCCAGCGAATGAATACAGATATTTCAGTGAGTCGGCGACCGAGGCACAATTTTGGATTATTCCTTCATTAAGAAGTACAAACATATCCATATTGATACCCAGATGTCCTTCATAATCAACTTTTTTAATTTTGGTCATGCAATTGGTGATAGTGCCTTCATTTCTATAGCCAAAGATGGCATAATCGGCGTTCATCTCACTTTTATAAACCTCATCGACCTCAAAGCGACACCTGTCGATGACTGTATTGGCATCGGCATTAGCGAAAAACAAGCCTTCCCTCTCACTTACTCCTGTGGCATAGACATTACGGATGGTGACATTCTTTATTGTGGCTCCACAAAGATTTCCCCAAAAAGAGTCAAATTGTAAACTTGTTGGATAAACGGAGGATATGTAAAGGAACAAACCTATGATATCATACCCGTTGCCGTCGAAAGTTCCGCAAAACTTCAGTGTGTTTGAATCGGGAGTGTAATTTGACCCTTGTGCTATAGTGGTCCAAATGGCGGCAGACATATCCACATTCTCTTCAAGTGTCACATTTTTCCCGTTGAAATCGTCTGGTTCCTGTCCATTGAGGCCGTTTACAGTCGAAATCAGCCATGCAAGACCTTCGGCGGAATATATTTGCACATCGCCGTTTGCGTCAACCACATAGCCTTCGGGCTGTGAAGTGACAACTTCGGTCCAATATTGAGAGGGAAGCTCGTGAGAAGATTTATGTTTTGGGCAATCGTCTTTCAATTGACGCAACGCCAAGTCGGTATGTTTTGCATAATCTTCTGCTGACTTAGGCACAAACTGGGCAAGAGTCCCTGTGGTTCCTTTTATGCCGTTCTCTTCCATAATCAAATATAGCCTGCCGAGATCAATTGTTGCAAATATACTGTCGTTGAAACTTGTTGACTCGTCTTCGATGATGGATTCATACCAGGCAATGGCTTCATCGTAGTTTTCAAGCAATTCGTCACATTTATTGGTGAGACTTCTCGCTAAGGCAGCAAGTGAAGAATTGTCAAAAATGATTGTGTCATTCTGGTAATACTCTTGCAAGTCGTAATAGTTCTCATTTGAAAGACTTTCCGCAATCAGAAGTTTCTTTAATGCATTATGGGCAGCAATAGTGTTTGGATATAAGGTCACTATTTCCATATAGCTCGCTTCTGCCGAAGAATAAAGACCTATATCAAAAAGAGAATCGGCTTCATGTGACATGCGTTCAGCTATGATATTTGTGTTAGACATACAGCTGCCAAACGTCCATTTCGGATGAAAATCGAATATAGCTCCATTATTTGTGTTTGTAATATAATGGAAAAGGTTCGCTATAATTGTATCGGATAAAGATCCCCAGTTGTTGTATTCCAAATCGATTCTCATGCACAAACCTTTATCATCCCTGACATTGTTTTCGTAAGCAAACAACCAACTATTACCTGAGTTTGTGACACGATTATATCGGAATGTTTGTGGCAAGCAATCTCGATAAACATAAACTTCGCAATTGTCGTTATCGTGGATGTTTTGAGTTTGGCTTGGGTTGGTTGCGCCACAGTTGCCCGTAAAACCATTAATAGTGCTGCCATTTAACAATCTGACACCAAATTTACATTTTGTGATCTCGTTTCGTTTGATGTTTGTAGTTGAATTGTAAATAGTGAGACCTGTGCCTAAACAACCTTTTATTGTATTTCGCAGCACGAGACTATTTAATCCTGCCGAGCCGCAGTTGTATATAAGAATGCCTTCAGCATAATGACGTGAAGAGGATGTGTCTAAACCATCGACGATGTTGTCGGCAATATTGATATTGGAATATCCATCAATGCGAAGGGCATTGTCGCACAATCCGTCAATGGTTTCAAACTTGCAGTTGCTGACGGTGGCAAATGTTTGATGTGAAATATTGGATGACGACCTTGAGTGTGCGTTCAGATTTAATGATGCACCTGCGAACAAACAATCTGTTATTGTAATATCACTTTGCCCATTGACTGTAATATTTAGTGTTGCACCGTTTTCAGTTTGGAATGTTACATCACGTCCAATTTGTATGTTCCCATTTACCACTATATTACAGTTTCCGCGTTTGGCGGTGATTACAGCGTTGTCGCCAATAATGATAGAAGAAAAAGGGTCTATAATGAGTTGGCAGTCGTGAGCCTCAGTGCCGTACATATCAAGACAAACCCCATTATTGATTATAAGAGATGCATCGTTGCTAACGGTAACAGTACGACGAGCGACGCGGTCTGTTGCAAGGATTAAAGTGGTATCCTCAATAGGTTGTTGAAATGGAAGAAGATGATAGGGGATGCCTAATCTTGTATCTTGTGCTATTGACACACTCGTATTTCCAGGATATGGTAATTCGAAAGTTTCGTTCCATCGGTAATCGATCAATGATAAATCGGAAATGGTTCCATCATAATATCCCGCAATGTCATCTTCTTTTACAACAAAAAACACTTTGCCAATATTTCCATTGCTTAGCTCTTGCTCAAAAAACTGTCCATAATCCAGACATAATTCTATTGGATCATAATTGCCCGTGAGCCCAGTCATTGTTATGGTATCGAAATTAATAAGTTTATCCCAGTTCAATGCATTAAATGGCTTATCCATATGAGTGCTATTCTGATTTGCACAAGTTGCATAATTGGCAAAAAACTTAAGTCGCCGTCTTCTTGGGTAAGTTACCTTAGCTTTTAAAACAATTTTTGGAGTATATGTGTTCGTGACATTTAGACAATACACCTCTTTGTTATAAAAGCCATCAATTAAACGGTATGGGACATAAATAAAACCTCGATTGTGCTTAAGTCCATGACTTAACGTCTTATTACCCCAAGAATTAGCAACTAAAAAAGCACCGCGTTCCCAATCTTTTATCTCTCCTTCATTTGTAAATTGTCCGTCACCATTAAAATCGTACATTATATTGTCATTGTATCCTACAATTGTCAGTGCATGAAGTCCATTTTGAAGGTTTCCCCATTCCCACACAATCCATTGACCTGTAGAATCACTTTCTTCTGGAAGAATTCTAGAATCATAATAAAGTACATTGGCACAAAACACGGCAACACCTCCAGAAAGTTCTCCATTGCCATGATCGTTTAACCAATGTTTGATTTTATTTAGTTTTGTACTATCTGATATAATCTCTTTATTATATGATAGCACTGCTTTATTAGACAATGCATGGTAGTAATGTTCGTAGCCTGTTTCCCATACATTAATTCTATCTGTTTCTCCAATATCTTTATACATGCCACCATAATCAACGACTGTAGGAACACCCATTTGTTTTATCACATCCCAACCATTATGTGGCCAAGAACCTCTATTAGAGTTTTCGTTAAGAAAATTATACGTGAAATGAGTAGGATATTGGTGCGTAGGAACATTAGCAGCCAAACTGCGTACTCGATTCACTTCATAAGTATAAGTATACCCCACACCAGCAGCCTGACCACAACATCCATCAGTCTGTTCAAAAATACCTCTAAACCAAGGTCGTTTGGAGTTATCTATACCGCTGGGTAGTGGTGTTGTTATTGAAGCGTGAGAGATTTGTAATAGCGGAATTGCAGCCAATTCCTCTTCAATTTCTGGCGTGATTTCTAAACCGGCCATGAAAGATGGTTCTAATTCGCCATTTATGTATTGTGCATCAGCTGTTATCATTGTAATAGTTAAAAAGATTCCTCCAATGATTCGTATAAATGTTTTCATGGCTTATAATTTATTTAAATGATTTAATTTATAATTTGACGCAAATATAATTTATTTTTTAATATGAACAACTTTTATTATCTCATCAATCCTGTCAATTTTTACTTGTCAATATAAACCCAGTCCTCATCAACCAGATAAACCTTTTCACAGCTCTTCGGAAGATGAATCGTCCAAATAATATTGCCGGTGCTGTCGATGAGGCTCAGCTTCCTGTCCTTTTTCCAGTAATAGGAGAGGAGGAAATCGCCGTCTGATTTATGAACGGCGTCGGCAAGGACGAAGTCGGATTCAGCGATGCCGTGCCTCAAGTCGAAATGAGCGTTTTCGTTCGGGAATGGCAGCTCAATCTGGTTCCCATTTTCGTAATTCGTTATGACAGGCGCCGCATTGAAATAGGCGTTCTGGCTGTCGATTTTGATGAGACAAAGGTTCGTCCCGAGACCGTGTTTTTCGTTAAATTCAGGAATAAAAGCATTGTCAACCAATGACTTGAACATGATTTCTCCATCGCGTCGCTCCATTCGGCATAGTATGCGTTTCTCGCTTTTTTCTTTCTGCGAAACGCCCAAAACGATATTATCCCAGTCTTTGATTAAAAACATGCAGTTCTGCCATGCACAGACTTCGAAATCGTTGAAATGCAACGAGTCGCGGAAGCGCAAAGGATAAACGTCTTTGATTTCCAGATTCTTATCCAGCCCGACAATGGCCGTCTCATTCAAAATCCTGACAGTTGAGTCCTGATGCTCCTCGTTGAAATACGTTTCCGTGTAATTCACATTTATCAGCAAAAACAGCGTGTCGTGAAAAACGCAGCCGTTGTCGATTTTTATCTTGCCGAAATCCATAAAAAATGGTTGCCGTTCAATGAGATACATCTGTCGTTGGCTGTGACGATGACCTCGATGTTCGGCTTGTGCGAACAGGAAACTAATTCTATTCTTACACAATGCATTCTAAAAACTCCTTAGCGTTTCATCCCGTCAACGACATGTATTTTGCCTCCGCCAAGTCCTCCCCAGCGCAAATACAGGTGTATAGTATTGTCGCTTGTGAACTCTCCACAAGAATATTGCGGCGTCGGGAATCCCGACAGGTTTCCGGAACCGTCAATGTGCAATAAAACTGAATCACAGTCTGTGTATTTAATATCTATCTGGTCGGTGTCTTTTGAAAATATGCCCCCAATATAATTAATGGTGTCGAACACAGCAATGCTGTCCATGAGGAATGTCGTCCTACACACAGTAAAATCCCAATCCCCGACATACTTGCTTCTGATGTCGAAAACGTTATCGGAGCTGTTTTTGCAATTCGGCAGCAGAATCATCATGGCTGCTAACGCAACAAGATATAGAAATGATTTTTTCATGATTTTATTATTTTTTGCAAAAATATAAATATTCCGTTAATAATACTTTAATCTTTTGTAAGAATCATTTTTTTCGTGTCAACAACAATATTATTTACTATCAAGGTATATAAATACATTCCAGCTTTAAGCTCAAAACCATCAATCGTGACGCTGCCATGTTTTATTTGTTGTATATTATATGATTTTATAATTTTGCCCTGCAAATCACAAATTATAAGTTCCGCTTTATCAACATCGCAAAATTATTCCAGAATTATCAGCTGGAAAATGAATTACAAACTTTTTTTGGACCTATTACAAACTTTTTTGAAAATAATTTTTGTAAATTGCTGATTCTTAATTGATTAAAAAATGCAATTACAAACTTTTTTTTGAGGAATTACAATATTTCTCTCACAGATTGAACAGATTTTACGATTTTTTTTGAATTTTAACTTTTAATTGCGCCTACTCTTTAAGCTTTTCGGCTTCCGCTGTCAAGCGCAAAATTGCTCAAATTATTTCTGAAAACTATGGAATTGCATTGGAATTTTACTGGAAAAGGTCAAAAAAAATGACTACTTTTGCAAAAAAAACATGGAAACTGACACTATCAGAAAACCCAATCTTGAAGTTGTTGAAGGATATGAGATTAACGAGCTTTGCGAGGCTGTTTCTGAGATTTTCCCGACATTCATCGAGTATCTGAATAACCAAGGGCTTCCTGCCAAAGATTTTCAGTTTTGTTGCCTGTTGAAATCAGGTCTTTAATCACTATTTTTGTCAGTCACTTTAATTTTATAGAATCAAATCGCTAAATATTATAATTTTTGGCGATTTGGATAGAAAAATTTATTATCTTTGCAGCGTGAAAATGACTGAAACATGATAAAACGCATACTTCATGATGTTATCAAACAACGGTTGTATAAAGGAAAGGCGATTGTGCTGATAGGAGCCAGACAAGTGGGTAAAACCACGTTACTTAAGGAGATTTTTCCTACACAAAATGATATGTTGTGGTTTAATGCTGACGATTTGCCTGTTAGGGACTTTTTCTCAAATGTCACAATAGAGCGATACAGAAGTATGATTGGAAAGAATAAAATTGTCGTGATAGATGAGGCGCAACGTATTGAAAATGTTGGAATTAAGATGAAACTAATAACGGATAACTTCCCTGGTGTCCAGTTGGTAGTTACCGGTAGTTCATCGTTTGAGTTGGCAAATAAGATAAACGAACCTTTAACTGGCAGAAAATTCGAATATGAGCTTTTCCCATTGTCTTTCAACGAAATGGTTAACGATATAGGGTTGTTTGCTGAAATACAGAAACTGCCAATAAGATTGGTTTATGGCATGTATCCTGATGTTGTTTGCAATCCTGGCGATGAGAAAGAAATCCTTAATCAGCTCACAAATAGTTATCTTTACAAAGATGTTTTAGAATGGGAACGCATAAAAAAACCTGACAAACTGGTCAAACTTATGAAAGCCTTGGCATATCAGATAGGAAGTGAGGTGTCTTATAATGAATTGTCACAGATTGTCGAAATTGATAAAGGAACTATTGAGAAATACATAAATTTGCTTGAGCAAACAAAAATCATTTACAGACTTCCATCTTACAGTCGTAATTTGAGAAATGAATTAAAATTTGGCCGTAAAATTTATTTCTGTGACAATGGCATCCGTAATGCATTGATTAATAACTTTTCAGATATGGAATTACGTCAGGATGCAGGACCTTTGTGGGAGAATTTCATGATAAGTGAATTAAGGAAATACAACCATTACACACAAAATTATTGCAACACATACTTTTGGCGGACGACACAAAAACAAGAAATTGACTATATAGAGGAGAAAGACGGCAAACTGACAGCGTATGAGTTTAAATGGAATCCGAAAAAGAAGTCGCGAGTGGCATCCACTTTCACCTCGGCCTATCCTGAAAGTATAGTAAAAACAATCAATCCAGATAATTTTTATCAATGTTTTGGATTGTAATAGACTTGCATCATGGAATGGTTTAAAACATCTCTGGTTGATGAAAAAGTGGTTGTCTTCGACCCTTTGCGGAGACAATGGGTCTCTTTGACGCCTGAGGAGCAGGTGCGGCAGAAGATGCTGTATTATCTCGTGGAGACACGAAAAGTGGCAGCGGGACTCATTGCAGTTGAGTATTCCATTAAGGTGAACAATCTCCCGAAGCGTGCCGACATCGTGATTTTCAACAAGCTCGGCGAGCCGCAGATGATAGTGGAATGCAAAGCGGAATCAGTGCCGATAACCGAAAAGGTGCTCGACCAGGCAATAAGATACTACTCTGGCCTAAAAGTGAAATACCTCACGCTGACCAACGGGAAAACGATGTTTTGCTATAAAGTGGAAAACGGTAAACTTGAGGCTATCACGGAGTTCCCATTTTAAATCTCACGCAGAAATTGAAAAAAACAGCAGAAAAAATTCTGCCATATCTGCTATTTCTGCGTGGGTAATTATTTTAGCAAGTATTTTTTCGTTAGAAAACCGATTACAAATCCCAATATCAATCCCAGTGCTGCCCCACAAATCACATCGCCGGGGAAGTGCGCTCCCATGTAGATGCGGCTGTACGACACCACCGCTGCCCAAGGGAACATCACCCAGCCTATTTTGCTGTAGTGTTTCTTCATCGTCATGTAGATGAGCGACGCCAAAGCGAAGGTGTTGGCGGCATGCGACGACATGAAGCCGTACAATCCGCCGCAGTGACCGTCAGGCAGATACACAAGGTCTTTTGTCAACGGGTCGTGACACGGCCTGAGTCGCATGACCATAGGCTTGAACAAGTGAGACGCAATCTGGTCGGATAAAGTTATTGCCACCGCCACGCCAAGCAAAACCCACAAGCCTTTCCACTTGTATTTGTAAAAAACGAGGAACACCAGCACCGCATAAAACGGAATCCAGCCCAACTCCGACGAGATGAACGTCATCACAGGGTCGAGCCACCCAACGTGCAAGCCGTTGAGAAACAGAAAAAGCTGATGGTCCCAATTATTTAACATAAACATTCTTTGTTTTCGTCATTTCGACCGACCAGAGGGAGTTCCGTTCCATTTCATGTCACTTCAGTCGAAATGACGGCTAATCTGTTAATGAAAGCCAAATCAAATCCTTTAACTCCTTAATCCCTTCGCCTGTTGCCGAGCTGATGAAGAGGTGCGGCACCTTCTTAGGGAGGTGTTTCTTTATCTCTTTTTTAGTCTCTTCGTCAACCAAATCGGTCTTGCTGATGGCTAAAATCCTCTTCTTATCCAGCAATTCCGGATTATATTTCTTCAATTCGTTGAGCAAAACATCGTATGCTTCCTTCACATCCGGGCTGTCGGCTGCGACGAGAAACAGCAGTATCGAGTTTCTTTCTATATGACGTAAGAATCTGATTCCCAATCCCTTACCTTCTGATGCGCCTTCGATGATGCCAGGGATGTCGGCCATGATGAACGATTTGAAGTCATAATATGGCACTATTCCGAGGTTTGGTGTCAGTGTGGTGAACGGATAGTCGGCAATCTCGGGTTTTGCTGCTGATACGACGGATAACAGGGTTGATTTTCCTGCATTCGGGAAGCCTACGAGGCCGACATCTGCCAGAAGTTTCAGTTCGATGATGATCCAGCGTTCTTCTGATGGCTCGCCGGGCTGCGAGAACTTTGGTGCCTGCATCGTGGCGGTCTTGAAGAAGGTGTTGCCTTTCCCGCCGCGTCCGCCTTTCATGATGACGATTTCCTGTCCGTCTTCTGTCACCTCGCCGAGATGTTCGTTGGTCTCTGCGTCGTATGCCACAGCGCCCAGCGGCACCTCGATGATGACGTTATTGCCTTGAGCGCCAGTGCGTTGGTTAGCGCCTCCCGATTCGCCGTCGCCGGCAAAGAGGTGCTTGGTGTAGCGCAGGTGCAGCAGTGTCCACAGCTGGGCGTTGCCTTTCATTATCACGTCGCCGCCTTTGCCTCCGTCACCGCCGTCAGGACCGCCCTTGGGCACGTATTTCGCATGGTTGAAATGCATCGCGCCGTTGCCGCCCTTGCCAGAGCGACAGAAAATCTTCACGTAGTCAACAAAATTTGAGTTTGCCATAATTATCCATTTTCGTTATTTCGACTGGAGCGGAGCGGAATGGAGATCTCCACTCCCTTCGGTCGGTTGAAATGACGTATCCCTATTTAAAATTCGTCTTCTTCCGTCACTTCCGGTGTCGCTGCCGCGCTTTGTTCCTCCTCGTATTTGTCGCAGTCGAATTCCAAATCGACATTCGATAGCGGCTTCTGGAAGTCACCTTGGCTGATGTGCAGCGTCGGGTCGGAGTACACCTTTTTCATATATAATGCCCATACAGGCAACGCCATGTTGGAGCCTTGTCCGAGTGTTATTGTCTTGAAATGCACAGAGCGGTCTTCAGCTCCGGTCCAGATGCCGGTGGTCAGATCTGGCGTTATGCCCATAAACCATCCGTCGCTCTGGTTTTGTGTGGTGCCGGTCTTGCCTGCGATAGGGTTGCGCAAGCCGTATTTGTATCTCAACCTTACTCCAGTGCCTTCATACACAACGCCTTTCATCAGCTCTATCATCTTGTAAGCTGTCACCTCGTCCATAGCCTCGTGTTGTTCAGCCTTGAAAGTCTGGATGACGTTGCCGTTTTTATCTTCAATCTTTGTGATAAAGATGGGTTGGATGTAAACGCCTTTGTTGGCAAAAGTGCTCATTGCGCCCACCATCTCGTAAAGCGATAGGTCGCAAACGCCGAGACATATCGAAGGCACTGCCGGGATGTCGGATTTAATGCCCATCCTGCGAGCCATCTGTATGGTGGCTTCAGGACCGAAACGTTTCATCAGGTAGGCTGAGATGCGGTTGTTGGAGTGTGCCAACGCCCATCTCAACGTCACCTCTTCGCCGAACTTGTTTTTGCCTGAGTCCTTGGGCTCCCAGAACTTTCCGTCAGGCATCTGTATGCTATAGCTGATGTTAGGCACCTTGGTACACGGGGTGTATTCTCCTTCCTGCATCGCCAAGGTGTAAAGGATTGGCTTGAATGTCGAGCCGACCTGACGTTTTGCCTGTGTCACGTGGTCGTATTGGAAGAAACGGTAGTCGTCGCCGCCCACGTATGCCTTCACATGTCCTGTGCCGGTCTCCACCGACATCAGCGACGACTGCAGGAAAAACTTGCAGTAACGTATCGAGTCCATCGGGGTGAACACCGTGTCGATGGGGCCTTCCCACGAGAATACCGTCATCGGGATAGGGGTGTTGAAGTTCTCGATGATAGAGTCCATCGGCCAGCCTGCGTTACGCAGCACACGGTAACGTTCCGAGCGTTTCATAGAGAGAATCATTATATCGTCCACATCTCTCTGCGTCGGCAGCACAAATGGTGCCTTAGGGTCGCCTTTCCAATGACGATAAAACGCCGGTTGAAGGTCTAAAGCCAGATGTTCGCGCACCGCCTCTTCAGCATACTGCTGCATGCGCGAGTCGATGGTGGTGTATATGCGCAGACCGTCCTTATATATGTTATATGGCGTGCCGTCGGCTTTGTAGTGCGTCTTCGCCCAGTCGTGCATCATGCCGCGCAAAAACTCGCGGAAATACGTGGCCTGTCCCGATTTATGGTCTATCACGCCGAAATGCGATATGTCGATGGGCAGCTGTGACACGGAGTCATATTCTTGTGGACTCAGGAAGCCGTTGGTCTCCATGCGTTTAAGAACGAGGTTGCGACGGTATAATGCATTGTCCGGGTTACGTTTAGGACTGAATTTTGTCGGGGCGTTGACCACTCCTGCGAGCAATGCCGCCTCCTGAAGGTTGAGAGAGTCAGGTTCCTTGCCGAAAAACGTCTCCGCCGCCTTCTTGATGCCGTAGGCGTTATGTCCGTAAAACACGGTGTTGAGGTACATCGCGATGATCTCGTCTTTCGAATAGTTATATTCGAGTTTCGTTGCTGTCACCCATTCCTGGAACTTACGAATCACGAGTTGTGACTTGCTCAGGTTTTCCCCGCGAGGGAAGAGGTTTTTTGCCAGCTGCTGTGTCAGGGTGCTGCCACCGCCCTGGTCCGAGTTGCCCGTCATCACACCTTTGGCGACCCTGAAAAGGGCTTTCATGTCGATGCCGCTGTGTTCGTAAAAACGCACGTCTTCGATGGCGACGATGGCGTTCACAAGATATGGCGAGATGTCCTCATAGCTCACGTTGGAGCGGTTTTCGATGTAATAAGTTCCCAAAATCTTGCCGTCGGCGGAATATATCTCGGTGGCGAGGTTCGTCTCGGGGTTCTCCAGCTCCTCAAAAGTGGGCATGTCGCCAAACCATTCGTGCGTGATGCCGTGGAAAATCAGATATATGGAAAAACCAAAAAGCACAAAAAGAGTCCACAGGACTATCATATAGACCTTGACATCTCTTTTTTTGTTTTGTTTCTTTTTAGCCATAACTTATTATTTTTCAAAGATTAAGCCGATATCGGTGATGCCATCCAGGACATCGTCGCGCATCGCCTGCTCAATCTCAAAATGATAGTTTCCGCTTAACGGAAAACGCAGCGCGGGATTCAACAGTATCTTCGCCGACCTTATCGTGCCGCTGCCTTTGCTCATCCAGCTGCCGTCGGGGCGTGCCAAGGTGCATTCTATGGTGTCGTGGGTGATGTTGCCGTTCGGAAATTCAGTATGTAAAAAGACGTACAGATTGCTATAGCGATAGTTCTCCAAGTGCCTGATATTCAGATAGAAAGCATAATCTGTCAAGGTGTCGTTGACCGTCATGTCGAAAAATGGGATCATACGGTTGTCCCACTTCGCCTCAGGTATCACGATGCATTCGTTGAATAGCTTGTCGTTGCCGCACGAAGCCAGCAAGATCGCTAAAAACAATATATATAATATCTTTTTCATTTTCATTGTGTATCGTCATTTCGAGTTTGTCGAGACCTGAGCTAAGCGAAAGCATTCGCCAAAGGCGAATAATCACCGCCATTTGAATAGTTCCGTATCAATCATCTGCCGGAGATTTCTCCATTACCATCTCACTTCGTTCGATGTCCAGTCGAAATGACGGGTGCTATTCAAGTTTCGACAAATCCGCCGGCTTGCCATCTTCACCGTAGTCGTTGTTCTTCTGTTCCTTGATGAACGCGAAGTCCTCCAGCTGTTCAGGAAGCACGCCTTTCTTGTTGTCTTCTATGATTTCCTTCACCTTCTCCGCAGGAATTGCCATCATATTGTTGCGGTCAAACGGGTAAGAATACCACATCAAACCTTTGAAAATGTCGATTTTCTGATATATTCCGTCGCCTTTCTTGGTCTTCAACACGATTCTATTATCAGGGAATGCCTTCAAAGCGTCGATATAGGTCTCGTATTCGTAGTTGAGGCAGCATTTCAGTTTGCCGCATTGGCCGGCGAGCTTCTGTGGGTTTGGCGAGAGCTGTTGAACTCTTGCCACGTTGGTTGTAACCGACTGAAAATCAGTGATCCATGAGGCGCAGCAGAGCTCACGTCCGCATGAGCCTATGCCTCCCAGCTTCGCCGACTCCTGACGGAATCCGATCTGACGCATCTCCACACGCACATGGAACTCCTCGGCGAGTTTCTTGATGAGCTCACGGAAGTCGACGCGACCGTCGGCGGTGTAGTAGAAGATGGCTTTTGTTCTATCGCCTTGATACTCAATGTCATTGAGCTTCATGTCGAGTTTCAGGCTCGATGCAATCTCACGGCTACGGTACAAGGTGTGGTCTTCCTGACGGATGGCTTCGAGGAACTTCTCCACGTCGTTGATACGAGCACGGCGGTAAATCTTTTTGAGCTCCGTCACAGGAGTGTTATTCTTTTTGCGTTTGCGCTGTTTCTTGATGAGTTCGCCCACCATGGTGACGATGCCTATGTCGTGTCCTATGGCCGTCTCCACCGCAACTAATTCACCCTCAAGGAGATTCATCTCTGAAGGATAGCTGTAAAAGTCCTTGCGGTCGTTCTTGAAACGCACCTCTGCAATCATAAGCTCGCCCTCTTTCGGGGGCTCGTTCTCGAAGTCTTTGAGCCAGTTGAAGCTGTCGAGCTTGCATTGTCCGTGGCACAGCACGTTGCTCGCGAACTCATATTTGTCGGCTTTGATGCGGCATCCACGGTGAAAATCGTTGGTGAGCGTCTTTTTCATGTCGTCGTGCAGCGGCCATGTCGCCTTAAACTCCACGCCGTCGTCCTGCTTGTTCACCATCTGGTCTTCCTGGTCCTCGTCTTTCATGTTGATTTTCTGAGGTGCCGATTTCAGCAGACTGTCAACGTCTTCGGTGGTTTGCGATATATTTTCGTCAAGAATACCTTCTTCGTTCAAATCTTTATCTAATTCTTTCTCTTCCATAAAAAATTTATCCAATATAAATAACTTGCAAAGATAGTGAAAATTATATTACGAACCTTTATTTTTTGTAATTTTGCAGAATGAAGAAGATTTTTGGTTCGAGACGCGATAATGACGAGCAGCAGAGGCTCGAACGTTTCGTTTTGATGACTGAAAGTCCTGTGCGTCAGCTGGTTATAAGGATGGCTTGGCCAACGGTCGTCTCTATGCTGGTTATCGCCATGTACAACATCATCGACGCGTTTTTTGTCGGGCATATCTCCACCGAGGCCACGGCGGGTGTCGGGGTGTCGTTTGCCTACATGACATTCATCAACGCGTTCGGATTTTTCTTCGGTCACGGCTCGGGAAACTACATCTCCACTGCTCTTGGCGCGAAGAAATATGGCGATGCCGAGAAGATGGCTGCCACGGGTTTCCTCTCTTCAATGGGACTCGGCACCATAGCCGCCATCATAGGGCTTTTCTTCCTCTCTCCGCTTTCGCGAATGATGGGTGCTACACCTGAAATTGTGCCGCATTCCAATGATTATCTGCTGTTTATCCTCATCGGAACGCCGTTCATGATGTCGTCGCTCACACTTAACAACCAACTTCGTCTGCAGGGCAACGCGCGTTATGCCATGGTTGGAATCACCACAGGAGCCGTCCTCAACATCTTCCTCGATGCCTTGTTTATCTATGTCTTCGACATGGGTGTGATGGGTGCCTCGCTTGCCACCTGCATAAGCCAGATGACGGGCTGGTTCATCCTTTTGATGGGCACCGAGATGAGCGGCAACGTGCATATCCGAATAAGAAATTTCAGTCCGTCATTGCAGAATTATAAGGACATTTTCAAAGGAGGCAACCCTTCGTTGGCCCGTCATGTGTTCGTCTGCATCAGCACGATAATGCTCAACAGATACGCCGCCTACTACGCTGCTCCTGGAACAGAGGCGAGCGCAATAGCTGCATTTGCCATAGTGTCGCGCGTCATGATGTTCGCCTTTTCAATGATTCTTGGAATAGGGCAGGGGTTCCAGCCAGTCTGCGGCTTCAACTACGGGGCCCGACTCTATGAGCGTGTGCGACAGTCGTTCGTGTTTACTACAGTTTTGGCGACTATCATATTGATAATCATTTCTATAGCGTTTTCAATATTCGCTCCTGATATCATCAGATTATTCCGCAGCGAGGATGTCGAACTGGTGGAAATAGGCACAAGAGTATTGCGGTGGCAGTGCCTGTCATTCCCGCTCATCGGGGTGAGCACCGTCACCAATATGATGTATCAAACCATTCGTAAGACATTGATAGCCACGGTGTTATCAATGGGGCGACAAGGTATCTTCTTCATCCCGACCATCATGATTCTGCCTCATTTCATCGGCTTCCAAGGTGTCGAAATGACGCAAGCCATCGCCGATGCACTCACGTTCTTGCTGGCGTTGCCGTTTGCCGTGAAGGAGTCGCTAGTCGCTAGTCGTTAGTCACTAGTTGCTAAAGACTAAAGACTAGCGACTAAAGACTAAAACAAGCAGTCGTCAAGTGCTTTCTTGATTGCTGCTTTATCAAGCTTCTGTCCAATAAACACTATCTTCTCCATTCTGTCGCCGTACTCTTCGTCCCAGTCTTTTAAGATACTTGGGTCGCGCTCAGCGAACTGTCTTAACTCCTCCTCAGAGGCGGTCGCGAACCAATAGCCGGCTTCCGAGAGTTTTTTCTGCTTGCCTGCGGTCTCGAAGATGTACGACATGTCCTGATTGTCAGCGAAATAGCACAATCCCTTGCAGCGGATGATGTTCTTTGGCCAGCTGTTCAACACATAGTCATTGAATTTCAGCGTGTCGAAAGGTCTTCTGTTGAAGTAGACGTATGTTCCGATGCCATATTCCTCAGCTTCACCCTCGTCTTCATCGTGATGATGGTGGTGATGATGCTCATGGTCGTGTTCTTCATGCTCGTGATGATGGTGTTCGTCATGATCGTCGTCGTCATCATCGTCATGTTCATCGCGGCCTTCGAGGATTTTTATCCAGCCGGCGCTGCCTGATACATCGTTGTAATCAAACATATAGGTGTCGATAATCTGGTCGAGTTTCACGTTGGCGTAGTCGCATTCGAGGATTTGGGCGTCTGGTGCGAGGTTTCTCACAATCTGGCGGATGCGCTCGAGCTCTTTAGGCTCCACCTCCGACACCTTGTTTAATATCACGATGTTGCAGAACTCAATCTGCTCAATGACGAGGTTTTCGATGTCTTCCTCGTCGATGTTCTCGTTTTTGAGGCTCTCGCCACATGCGAACTCGTCTTTCATGCGAAGTGCGTCGACCACTGTCACTATGCAGTCGAGGCGTGGGGTGCCAAACTGTGTGTATTCCCTGCCCATCTGCGGGATTCCTGCGATGGTGCGTGCTATAGGCTCAGGCTCACAGATGCCGCTGGCTTCGATAACGATGTAGTCGAAACGCGCCATCTTCATGATGTCGGTGAGCTGCTCGATGAGGTCCATTTTGAGGGTGCAGCAGATACATCCGTTCTGCAACGCCACAAGGCTCTCGTCTTTCTTGCCCACCACGCCGCCTTTCTGGATGAGGTCGGCATCGATGTTCACCTCGCCTATGTCATTGACAATCACTGCAAATTTGATGCCTTTCTTGTTTGAAAGGATATGATTTACCAAAGTTGTCTTTCCGCTTCCGAGATAACCGGTCAGAAGTAGGACCGGAGTTTCTTTTCTACTCATATTTCTATGTATTTTAATTTTCAATTTGCAAAAATACAGTTTTTAGTCGTTAGTCGTTAGTCTTTAGTTGCTATAATTTTAAAAAACTAAAAACTAAAGACTAAAAACTAAAGACTGGCGACTTTTTTTGTAATTTTGCACCCGCTTATGAAAAAGTCTTTAGGTCATATTTCAGCTTTCATCGCTTACACGATTTTCGGCTTCAACATCATTATCTGCAGGGATTTGTCGATGTTGGCGTTGATATCGCCGATGGGTTTGTTTTGCTTTCGTGCGGTAGGTGCTGCTGTGCTTTTCTGGCTGACGTCGTTGTTTCTGCCGAAGGAAAAGGTCGAATTAAAGGACTTCCCGAAGATTTTTCTTGCCTCGATGCTCGGTCTCTTTCTCACGCAGTGGTCGTTTTTAAAGGCGAGCACCATGACCACGCCTTTCGACACCAGCATTCTCACTCCGCTCACACCTATTTTCACCATGTTTATCGCGGCGATAGTGTTGAAAGAACCTATCACTTTGAAGAAGGCTGGCGGTGTGGCGTTGAGTTTCTTGGGTGTCATATTATTGGTTTTCAATACCGTGCGTGTCGATGGTGGCGGTGTCACTGAGACTCAGCCCATGGGCATTGTCTATATGATTGGCAACTGTATCTTCTTTGCCTTGTATCTCGGGGCTTTCCGTCCGCTCATCACAAAATACAGCGTCGTCACCTTCATGAAGTGGATGTTCCTCTTCTCGGCTGTCGTCGCTATCCCATTAGATATCAAGGAGTTGGTAGGTCTCAATATGGCGGTTATGCCTGCGAAATACCTTCTTGAGCTTGGTTTTGTGATTCTTTTCTCCACCTTCGTCGCTTATTTCCTGATTCCGGTAGGGCAGAAGGTGTTACGTCCGACGGTCATCAGTCTTTACGGCTATTTGCAGCCTATTATCGCCACTGTGATGGGCATTGTCACAGGCATGGACCGCCTCAGTTGGCAGAAGGTTTTGGCTGCTGCCCTTGTCTTCACCGGAGTGATTTTAGTTAACAAGAGTAGGGCAGCTTCTCAATAATACTTTAAATACCTTAAGCGGCAGCCCTAAGGGCGTTAAAGCCATTAAAGCCCTTAACGCCATTAAGGTTGCCGCTAAGGTGATTAAGGTTTATTCCTTCTTCCTTCTTGCTATCATGTAGGCACCACCCAATGCGGTGAGCACGAGCAAACCGCTGCCAAGTGGTGCTGACTCGTTGGTGGTAAGACCGTGTGAGCCAGGAAGGCCAGGCATGGTGATAGCGTCTCTGTCGAGACCGTTACTGACATCTTCCCAGTCGTTGAAGAAACTGTCGCGTTGTGCGTTGGCGCCAAGGCCCATCGCAATAACCAATGCTGTTGCTAATAATATCTTTTTCATAGCTGTATTCCTTTCCATTTAATGTTATCTAACAACAATTTTCTGTGTCTGAACTGATTCGCCAACCATTCTGAAAATGTACATTCCTGTTGCCGGGACGTTCACTGTCTGGATGCCGTTGACGTTGGTGTTCATCACCATGCGGCCTGTTGCGTCGAACACTTGGAGTTCGCCGTTGCCGTTGACGATAATCTGGTCACCATTCTGATATGCGAAGTAGTTGTTTTCGGCCATACCATTGGAATTCTCGCTGAATCTGACGATGAAACGGTTTTCAGTGTCTCTTGGTGAGCCGACGAATGTGTAGTCGTCGAGCAGCATGTTCACGTCAGCACCGGTTAAACGGTCGATGAGGTGGAGATAGCCGAGGTCGGCATCGCTCTGTTTCATGCTGATGGTGTAGTTGCCTGTTGTCGCTGCCTTGAAGTAGAGTGACACTTCGCCTGTAGCATTGCTGTTGACAATAGCGTAATCAGCGTCATCTTGTGGGATGTAGAGCTTGGTGTTGCCATCACGGAAGCTGAACTTCTCAAGTGTTCTGCCACCATCAAAACGGATAATAACGTTGTCAACGACTGTGCCGTTGGCATTTGCAACCATAATGTTGGTCTTGGCGATTGCTTTGCTATCCTTGCTGTTGCTTGGAGAGAACGTTGCTGATTGACCGGCTCCTGTGGCTTTTACAAACACACCTTCCATCACGTTGATAGGAGTGTTTTCGGTAGCAGCTACAAAGCCGTCGCCGTCTGCATTCATTCTGTAGTAAGCCATGTCAAGTACTGTATTGGTGCCAAATGGGTTGCCGATGAGGTTCCAGCCGTCAAATGTGGCACCGTCGGCGTAAGTCAAATTGATAGTGCCATTGCCTTCATATTCCATGCCGTTGAATGTGAGCTCAGCATCGCTATTTCTTGCATAGAGGTAACCCTTGCCTGGAGTAAGGTAGAAGTTGTTTGCTTTATAGTTGCGCCACTGTGCCTCATCATTAGCCTGGTCGAACCAGTACAAATCGTAATTCTCAGCTTGTTCAGTCATCATGTTGGTCACATTTGTAGGATCTGCTGACACTGGTGATGCGATGAGGCAGTAACCGCCTTCATTGTCGCCATAGCCAGCGATAACTGTTTTGTATGAGGCAATTGCTGAGGCTCTCTTGTAGAGTGTCAAAGCGCCGCCGGTGCCGGTGGCATAGCAAGCAAATCCGTATGTGCCATTGTTTCTGAGGTTGGCGTTGATGCTGTTTTCAGAATTGTACTTGTTCACAAACTCGTATGTCTCTGTTCCGGTAACAGTCCACAAAGCCTTGTCGTCTGTGCCGTCTGACATCATTTGTGCCTGGTTTTTAGTACCAGTACTTGCTGCGTATGCGTCAGCAGTGGCATTATAAATTGTCCAATACTCACCGCTTGGAGCAATGTGCCAAATAATATCAGAATTATTGGTAGCAATGACATTGTTTTCAGGTGTAACTTCTGCATATTGCAATCTGTTAGAAGTAACTGTGGTATTCAAAGCCTTGCCATTATAATAAATAATGTAGTCGCCTTCGACGAGGTCGCCGGTGAAGAGCGCAAAGTCATCCATCGGCATAGGAGCTGCGGCCTGGTTGACCAAGACATCCACATTATCAGCACCTTGGTATGAAAGGGTGATTGTTCCCTGACGAGAGATATACTCAGTGTTTTCAGTTGTTGTGAATGTCACTTTGTCGTCAGTAATAACAAAGTTGCTAATCCACGATGCTGTTGTTGTCGCATCAAGGCTTACTCCAGTAGCAGGATTGATGATTGAATACTCAATTTCACCTAATGTTGCATTGTATGCCAAATCAACAGGCGACGAAGCGATGATGATAGGGTCGGTTCCCATTTCGTATGAGTAGCTGATGTAATAAGCTTTCACGCCTTTTGCAATATTGGTGACGGTAACGGTTAACACATTACCGTATACTATAGATGTGCTGTTAACTATGACATCAGTGGAAGCGTTCAAAGCGCCTGTTCCAACTGTTGTTTCACCAACTTTAAGAGTGATATCGCCAGCTGTACCGCTATTACCTCCGAATTTTGCCGAGAAAGCGGAGATGGTGACATCGTTTGGCAGTGTCATCGTGAAGGTGATGCTTGTGGCAGGTTTGCTGCCTGAGCCTATTTGGCAATAATTATTAGATGGAGTGAAGCTGGTTGTGCCTTCTGTTACAACAGTCCAAGTGTTGCCAATATCGTCTGTTCCTTCTTTAGGCGAAGTGTTGATATTCATGTTTCCTGTTCCTGCGGTTGAACAGAAATGAATTGTTCCTGTCGTGGCATTGCTCCACTGTGCTGTGAATGACGCATCGGCTGTGACTTCATATTGTGCGCCCGCGGCATAGATGTCGTCTGTTCCGTCGAGTTTCCAACCGGCGAATGTCACGTTGTTTTTGGTAGCTGAAGGAAGAGAATAAACGCCTGTTTGTTTCTGGACAATCTCACTGTTGAAGTCGTCGTTGCCAACAAATGTGCCGCCGTCAGTATCAAACATGATAGTATATAAAACGGCACTTCCTTCCTGTGTTATCGTGACAATGTCGGAATATACATCATCATAATTGATGTTGTCGAGACCGTAAACTTTGAAATAAGCCGTGCGTTCCGCTGTTGTCGTGTTGGCACCTATTACATAATCCACGTTGTGATTTGCGTTTACTTCTGCTGTAAACCAGTCGTAAGTGGCTGGATTACCATCGGCATCGCAATAATAAATATCTGCCAGATCCTCATCAACTAACTGGTATGTGACCCCTATTTCACCAATATGCTCTCCAGCGTCCACATTGATGGCATAAGTCTCAAGTGTGATTGCAGGGGAAGGTGCCACATAAGCTGTAAGACCTATATTGCCCAAGCCCACATTACCGCTTGATTTATTGGTGTAAATCCATTTGATGTAGCGGACATCTTCGGCCAAATTGCCAAATTCTACGCTTTGTGTGTCGCCAAGTTCAGTGTAAGCCTGTAAATCGGTATATGTCACACCGTCAACAGAGGTCTGTATTGTGAATGTGCCTCCGCTGAAGCTGTTGCCTTTGATGTCAAATGTCAGGGTACCAGGACGCTCATTGAATTGGAGCAGCACCCAGTCGTCTGTGCTATCGAATTTCAATTTTGGATTGCTGCTATAATCGGAGCCGAGACCTTCTTGTGACAAACCGTCTGTGTCTTCGATATCAGCTCTGCCACCAATAAATTCAAACGGCAAAGCAGCGTATGTAGGGGCTATGTATGCTGCCTGGCTAACAGTAACAAGGTTGGAATAAACGCCTTCACTTACTTCGTGAACTTTGAAGTAAGCCGTGCGGGCAGCGCCATCGTTTGCAGCAATTTGATATGTTACATGTTCGTTTTCTGCATCCAATCCGGCTGTCATCCAATTATATGAAGCTGGAGTTACACCGTCGGCTTCAAAGAACTGAATCTCAGGCTCAAGGTTGGTAAAGTTCTCAAATGTCACTTCTATGCTGCCATTTTCACCATCGGCTGCCACGTTGATGGCATAGCTGCTGAGTGTGATAGTCGGCTCTGTAGGCTGCTGAACCGTTACATCTTGTGGGTTGGCAATCTGATTGCCATTGTAGCAACCAATGTTACCATTGAGAGAAACGACATCATTAACTGCTAATGTAACTCCGCTGATGCCACGTACCACGATAGTGCTTTCTCCTTGTGCGATAGTGGTGTTTGACCCGCTTATAGCTGTAACAGTGGCATTTTCAATTCTGATGTACCAGCCTTGGTTTGTGCTTGCGACAGCTTCTGTGACGGTCATTACTTCAGGATCAACAACATTGCCTGAAGAAACAACAGTAACTTGTGGGCTTGTGATTTCGAGCAGTCCGTTATAAGTTGTCAAAGAGCCTGATACTCTTATTTCGTCTCCGACTGTGAGAGAAGAACCATAGACACAGATAGCGGCGTCGTTATCCTGGATATAACCGGTTGTTCCCACACAGCTTGTGACAATACCTTTGGTCGTTACCGAGCCGGTGCCTTGTGCACGCACTTCCGATATGGTCATGTACGCATCCGGGTTACCGGCTTGTGTCACTGTGACGTCTTTTGTGACGGTGGCTTTAGCATCGTAAGTATAGGTAAGAGTTACGGTTGCTGCGCGTTCTGTTGCTGCAGGGTTCACGCCGCATGTGAAAGGAACCGTTGCACCGACAGTGCCAATTGTCAACCAGTTGCTTTCAGTTGTGGCGGTCAAAACGCCTCCGCTAGCCGGGTTGTTGACGGTGTATTCAATTTCGCCTGCTGCGGCATCGTAAGCGATGTTCACATTAGATGCAGTAATATATGGATCAGAACCTGAAGTAGCAATTGTCACTATAATTTTTGTAGCACGTACTTGAGCACCTGAAGCGGTAAATGAAACTTCTTGAGCATTACCAGTCCATGTACCGTTATCACCATTGGTTGTCCAACCATCTTGTGTGGCAAAACCACTGGCAGGATTACTCGCATTACAAGTAAAAGCAATTTGAGTAATACTATTGCCCGATGTTGATTCTACGCTGAAAGTTGTTACAGAGTTTTTGTAAAGACGATACTCTGAACCATTGTTAAGAGCGCCATTGGTACAAGCAAATGTTACACCATTTTTGATGATTGGGCTTGTGCCCATGTCAACTGTGGCGTCAAAGGTTACATCACCACCGACTGCAGGTGTGCTATCGGTAATATTTACTGTGAAAGTTTTTGAACCCGAGGTGTAATTGTCGTCAGCGGCTTGGTTAACAGTAATGACTTTTGTGCCATTGGTAACAGCGACTGGTGTTACTGTAATGGTCTTGTTAACCTGGTCAACCACGGCGGTTATATAATCGCTGTTTACAACTGTAACTTCACCAGTGCTTGATGTTGTGTAGTCTATGACTTGTGGGTCTGGATTGTCATAGAGGTCAAATACCAGTGATGTGGATGCATTGGTGAGAGTAAGGTCGCAAGGTAATAATTGGGAAGCACTTGTTGAATAAGTAATTGTTACATCGTCAACATATCTTATTGCGGTAGTGTTGTTGCAACGGAATCTGACATATAACTCTTGGGTTCCATCAAACTCTTTTGTTATGGTTTTGTAAGTTCCATTTAAAAAAGTGTTCATTGCCTGGGTGTCCTTTATCGACCAGGTTTGTCCATCAGTGGAAGTCTCGATGTAAACGCTATAGTTGTTGTTGTTTGATGTACGTTTGAAAGCGTACGAGAATGAAGTGACATACACCTTTTCGTTAAATTGCACAGTTGTACTGTTGGTATTAATCTTACCAGCGTAAGAGCCAGTGTTGCCTTCTCCTTGAGTCGCCGCAATGGCATCCGAAATTGTCCACAGAGTGGCATCATCAGTCGTTTCCCAACCGTAAGAAACAGTTTCGGAATCTTTCGTTTGTCCCCACGCCCTTCCAGGCTGGACAATCATTGTTAGCAGCGCCAACGCCGCAATCAGTAAAGTAAATTTTCTTTTCATGTGGTTATAATTTAAGTTGTTATTACTAATTTTTTTCATTTTCATGTAAACTGCAAAAATAGGAATTATTTTAATAAGGTGTTAGGAATTTTTTTAAAAAGTTTTTAAAGCCTTAACTACCTTAGGCGGCACCCCTAGAGTCCCTAGTGCCTCTAAGACCTCTAGTGGCCATAAGGTGTCTGCCGCTCTTGGAGGCACTAGGGTGGCCGCCGCTGCCGCCGCCTTTAGAGTCTCTAGCGTCGTCGCGCTTGGTACAGTCGTTCACTAAACCCTCCATTCTTCTTGAAGTCTTCCTCCAATCGCTTCAGCTGCCTGAATAACATGTAATCTTCTTGGCGCAAAAGCACAATAGCCATGTTAGCTATGGTTTCCGGCGGACTTCTTCGCACTTTGTTCATGTAAAATTCAGAGTCATAACACTCTCGACCGAACCGTCGCATGGCTTCTTTTTCAACCGAACCATCAGCCCATTGAATGTGCCCGTGCACTCTGAGGTAATCCTCATAATCCTCAAGCAATTCTTGGAAACTCGCTTTTGCTACATTGATCAGTTTTATCTCGGTTTTTGCTGAAGTCGGAGCAGCCGCACATCCCTCCACGATGTTCTGCTTCCCACTACGCGCCGCCTGTACCATCTGATCAACAGTGCGGTCCCTCTTTTCCAAATAAGTTTTGCTGAAATAATACGTGATGTCGTAAATAATCACAGCTTTCTGATAAGTCAGCAAATTCTTGTAATTCCCAATATTAGGTATAATCTCGTTTCCCATAACTAATCCTTTTTATAACTGGTCAAAATTTTTACCTCCTCCCAAACCGCAAAGTTATAACCACTCCCAACAATTAGCCGTATGAAAAACGACTAAGTTTTCAACAATGCTGCAATCATCAGAAAAATCAAAACCTCACAAAGACTACCCCGAAATTTTTATGTCTTTTTATTGTTAATAAATTTTAACTAATTTTTTTTAAGATTTCACGAAAATACCAATAATTGTTGATCAAATCGATGGCTTATGCCTTAATCACCTTAAGCGGCACCTTTAAGGGCTTTAACGCCATTTATGCCATTAATGGCCTTAAGGCAGCCGCTTTAAAATTTTCTGCGAAATCTGCGTGAGACAAAAAGAAAAAATTCTTATCTTTGCAGCAAATTTTCGAAAATTTTAAATATCATGAGTAACCAGAAAAAACTTTTTGAGGAATTTCCTCCGGTGACCACCGAACAATGGGAAGCAGTCATCGAAAAAGACCTCAAAGGAGCCGATTACAACAAGAAACTTGTCTGGAAAACAGCCGAAGGTTTCCAGGTGAGGCCGTACTATCGCGCTGAGAATCTGAAGGATATCCCGTGGCTTGACACGAAACCGGGGGAGTTCCCTTACATCCGCAGCACGAAACCTGAAGGTAACGACTGGCTCGTTTGTGAGGATATCGTGGTCGGCAACGACTACCACGAGGCAAATAAAAAAGCTCTCGACGCCCTTAACCGCGGCGCTACAGCATTGTCATTCCGTCTTGAATACGACAAGGCCTACGACGCAGTCGAGATATCAGGCCTCCTCAACGGCATCTACGCCGAAGCAGTTGAGATCACCTTCTATAATAACAAGTATCATCTCCCGCTCCTTGAGATGATGTCGAAGATTCCGGGCATCCATGGCTCGCTCAACTACGACCCGCTCACACGTTATATCCGTCGCGGAACGTGGTTCATCACAGAGAGCACCGACATGGAACTTGCGGCAATCCTTACGAAAGCCGAGATTCCGGGTGTGCAGACCATAGGTGTCAATGCTCACGTGTTCACTAACGCAGGTGCGACGATCTCTCAAGAGATGGGTATTGCCCTCGCTGAAGGTGTCGAATATATCGAGCAGCTTCAGGCTAAAGGCATGACAATCGATGAGATAGCTCCGAAGATGCGCTTCAACGTCGCCGTCGGCCAGACCTACTTCATGGAGATGGCCAAGATGCGCGCCTATCGTATGCTTTGGGCTGAGATCCTCAAGGCTTACGGTGCAAAAGAAGAGAACTGCAAGATCCGTATCCACGCCTTCAACGCGTTGATAAACATGAGCTTGTACGACCCATACGTCAACATGCTGCGTACCACGACAGGCACAATGTCGGCTATCCTCGGTGGTGTCGATTCGTTCTCAGTCACACCATTCGACGCCACATTCGAAGAGGCAACGGAGTTCGCAGACAGAATCGCTCGCAACCAGCAGCTCATCCTCAAGGAAGAGTCGCATTTCGACAAGGTCGCTGACCCGGCTGCAGGCTCGTATTACATCGAGAATCTTACAGAAAGCATCGCCACAGCGGCATGGAACGTGTTCCTCCAGATTCAGGAAGAAGGCGGCTACCTCGCTGCAGTGCGCAAAGGCACAATCCAAAATATCGTAAAGGAAAGCGCCGCAAAACGCTTCAGCAATGTGGCAACACGCCGCGAGACCATCCTCGGCACCAACCAGTTCCCGAACTTCACAGAGACAATGAAGTTCAACCCTGCCGAATGGGTGTTCAAACCGAGTTGCAAACGCGAAGCCAACGCCGAAGTCGACACCATTGACACCTTCCGTGTGGCTCAGCAGTTTGAGACGATGCGTTATGCCACCGATGTCTACGCTCAGAATCACAAACGCCCGACAGCATGGATGTTCACCTACGGCAACCTCGCAATGCGTAAGGCCCGCGCCAACTTCGCATCGAACTTCTTCGCTTGCGCAGGCTTCGAGGTGGTCGACAACCCAGGCTTCAAGACCCTTGAAGAAGGCATCGCCGCCGCACGTCAGGTGAAACCTGAGATTTTGGTCATCTGCTCATCCGACGAGGAATACGGCGAAGGCAACGCCCTCAAGATTTACGAAGAGCTCAAAAACGAGACTATCGTGGTGCTCGCCGGTAACCCTGAAGGCACCGCCGACATCCTCAAAGAGGCCGGCCTCGAATACTTCATCCACGTCAAGAGCAACGTCCTCGACACATTACAGAGTTTCCAGAAGAGATTAGGTATAACAAAATAAGAAAGGAGTAAGCAATGAAACCAGATTTCAAGAATTTAAACATCAACGCTATACCTAAGTCACATATCAAAGCTGATTACAAGCCTGACTGGGAGACTGTTGAACATATCAACGTGAAGCCGGCTTATACGGCTGAAGACCTTGAAAACATGGAGCACCTCAACTATGCTGCAGGTATCGCCCCATATCTCCGTGGACCTTATTCCACCATGTATGTGATGCGTCCTTGGACCGTCCGTCAGTATGCCGGTTTCTCGACAGCTGAGGAGTCAAACGCATTCTATCGCCGTAACATCGCCGCCGGTCAGAAAGGTTTGTCGGTGGCATTCGACCTTGCCACACACCGCGGCTATGACGCTGACCATGAACGCGTTATGGGCGATGTCGGTAAGGCTGGCGTGTCAATCTGCTCGGTAGAGGATATGAAGGTCCTCTTCGACCAGATCCCGTTGAACAAGATGTCCGTCTCCATGACAATGAACGGCGCTGTGTTGCCTATCTTGGCATTCTACATCGTCGCAGCACTGGAGCAGGGCGCAAAATATGAGGAGCTGCAAGGTACCATCCAGAACGATATCTTGAAGGAGTTCATGGTGCGTAACACTTACATCTACCCACCTGAGTTCTCAATGCGTATAATCGCTGATATCTTCGCATTCACCTCACAAAATATGCCTAAGTTCAACAGCATTTCAATCTCCGGCTACCACATGCAGGAGGCTGGTGCCACATGCGACATCGAGCTGGCTTACACCCTCGCCGACGGTTGGGATTACCTCCGCACTGGCGTGAAGTCGGGCTTGGACATCGACGCTTTCGCTCCACGTCTGTCGTTCTTCTGGTGCTCCGGAATGAACCATTTCATGGAGATTGCCAAGATGCGTGCCGCCCGTATGCTGTGGGCTAAGATTGTGAAGACTTTCAACCCGAAGAGTGAGAAGTCACTGGCACTGCGTACACACACCCAGACTTCAGGATGGTCGCTCACCGAGCAGGACCCGTTCAACAACGTCGCACGTACATGTATCGAGGCTATGGGAGCTGCTCTCGGCCACACACAGTCGTTGCACACCAACGCTTTGGACGAGGCTATCGCACTTCCTACCGACTTCTCGGCACGTATCGCCCGTAACACTCAGATCTACATCCAGGAAGAGACCAACATCTGCCGTGTCGTCGACCCATGGGCTGGCTCATATTACATCGAGTCACTGACCAAGGAGATCGCGGAGCGCGCTTGGGCTCACATCATGGAGGTCGAAGAGATGGGCGGTATGGCAAAGGCTATCGAGACTGGTCTTCCGAAGATGCGTATCGAGGAAGCCGCAGCACGTAAGCAGGCTAAGATCGACTCAGGCACCGAGACCATCGTCGGTATCAACAAATATCGCCTTGAGCATGAGGACAGCATTGATACTCTCGAAGTTGACAACACAGCGGTGCGCGAGTCACAGATCAAACGTCTGAAAGAGCTCCGCGCCAATCGTAATGAGGCCGATGTGCAACGTTGCCTCGACGCCATCACCGAGTCGGTGAAGACTGGCAAGGGCAACCTCCTCGCTCTCGCAGTGGAAGCAGCAAAATGCCGCGCCACTCTGGGTGAGATCTCAATGGCATGCGAGAAGGTCGTGGGTCGTTATAAAGCTGTAATTCGTTCAATATCAGGAGTTTATTCTATGGAAGCAAAAGGCAATGAGAAATTCGCCAAGGCACAGGCAATGGCTGATGAGTTCGCGAAACTCGAAGGTCGTCGTCCTCGTATCATGATTGCCAAGATGGGTCAGGATGGTCACGACCGTGGCGCTAAGGTCGTCGCGACAGGCTATGCTGACATAGGCTTCGACGTCGATATGGGACCATTGTTCCAGACACCGGCGGAGGCTGCAAAACAGGCAGTGGAGAACGACGTCCACGTGGTCGGCGTGTCGTCACTGGCGGCAGGTCACAAGACCCTCGTGCCTCAGATTATCAAGGAACTCGAGAAGCTCGGTCGTCCGGACATCATGGTGGTGGTCGGAGGCGTCATCCCTCATCAGGACTACCAGTTCCTGTATGACGCAGGCGCAGCAGCCATCTTCGGACCTGGAACCATCGTTTCGGATTCGGCCATCAAGATGCTCGAATTATTGATAGCAATGCGTAAATAATTATTGTAAAGACGCACGGCCGTGCGTCTTAACAATATGGCAAAGAACAAATTTTACACGGTTTGGTCAGGCCGGCAAATCGGCGTCTTCGCCTCTTGGGACGAATGCCGTTTGCAGGTCGAAGGATTCCCTGGTGCGAGATACAAAGGATTTCCCACCAGGGAAGCCGCCGAATCGGCGTTTAAATCGGAACCGGCGACGGACGATGTAAAGACGCACGGCCGTGCGTCTCAACAATCAATCCTGGAAGGTGCGCTACATCCCGACACCAACACCATAGCCGTCGATGCCGCATGTTCAGGCAACCCTGGCAAGATGGAGTACCGCGGAGTGTTCGTCGAAACCGGCACAGAGGTGTTCAAAAGCCCTGTGTTTGAAGGCGGAACCAACAATATTGGGGAGTTCCTCGCCATAGTGCACTGCCTCGCATGGCAACAGAAAAAACATCTCAACTATCCCATCTATTCCGACTCGGTAAACGGTCAGAAATGGGTGAGGGAAGGGGTCTGCAAGACGAAAATCGTTGAGAATGAGAAAAATAAATATCTCTTTGAGGTGATAAGAAGAGCCGAACAATGGCTTCACGACAACACCTTCAGAGTGCCGATAATGAAATGGAAAACCGAGATTTGGGGCGAAATACCCGCTGATTTCGGTCGTAAGTAATTAAAAATCAACGTCATGATAAACTACGATACCTTTTATATTCAATGCCCCAAATGCGGTGCTTGGCTCGAAGGTCATATCGTCAAATCGGAGATGGTCAATAAGTCAATATTGTATTCCGATGGAAAGACGTTGAACGACAATTACATAACCGAGCCACAGAAAATCATAGCATGTCCATCGTGCAGCCATTGGTTCTGGGTCGATGAGTACAAAGAACCCGTCGTGACCAATAAAAAGCCGGAGACTCCCTATTATAATTGGAACCACTGGCGTTTCTTCGGCATTCATTTCAACAGCGTCGAAGGCCGTGTGGCCCTTGTAAATCATTATAAGCAATATCTGCAAGCTATTGATAATGATAGAGATAAGGAGCTTTATATCCGCCGATTGATGTGGTGGGCGTACAATGACCTCGTGCGCAACAACTACCAGATGCATCTGCCGTATCTCTTTTCAGGTAAGATGAGCTTTAACGTCTGGCGCAAGAACCGCAAAAAACAGATACAAGGTCGTCAGATGTTCCATAAGCTTCATGACGAGTATCTTGAAAACATGAAGGCATTGCTGTTGCTGTTGAAAGGACGCTACACTCCCGACGACGAGGAATATGAGGCTTCGATATTGGAAATCATTGAGTTATACCGTGAGATGCGTGAATACGAAGAGGCTCAGCGTATCCTCAACACCATCCCGCGACGCACACATTACATCGCAAACATTGAAAAAGAGGTCAGAAGGAAACACGATTTTGTGTTCCTAGTAGCTGGTTGATGACGTGTGAGGCGCAGAAACAGCCGAACACTGCCGGCATATAAGAAATTGTTCCCACAGTAGCTATCTTGTTTTGTTGCTGCTCGTCTTCCACGATGAAGGCGTCGTCAGCCACTTTCTCAGGTGAGAACACCACAGTGATGCCTTCGCGGATGCCCAGTCGGTGCAGGCGTTTGCGGATATAAAACGCCAACCTGCAGTTGTACGACTTCGACATGTCGCATATCTCTATCTTTGTCGGGTCGTATTTTCCTCCGGCACCCATGCAACTCACAATGTTTTGATGGTTTTGCACAGCGTAATAAAGCAGAAACACCTTCGGTGCCATGGTGTCGATGGCGTCGACCACGAAGTCGAACTTCTGTGCCATCAGGTCGATAATCGATTGATCCTTAAGATATTGCGTCAGTACATGGAGCTTGATGTCGGGGTTGATGTCACGGATACGTTCAGCCATCACCTCGGTCTTATAACGTCCAACGGTGCTGTCGAGAGCCAGAAGCTGACGGTTTTTGTTGGTCACGCTCACGGTGTCGCTGTCGACTATTGTCATCTCGCCGATGCCCGCGCGTGCCAGTTGCTCGGCGGCGTAGGCACCTACGCCGCCGAGCCCGACGACGAGGACATGTGCCTTTGTGAGTTTTTCAACTCCATCCGCACCTATTAATATATTAGTGCGCTGCTTCCAGTCTTCCATAATTCTCAAAAATCTTGTTTTCCAAAAATCCGATCTCGCATCCCATCAACGTTGCCGCCTTGGCGTAAACGTCTCTGATATCTCTTCCTGAAACGTCAGTCTCAAAAAAAAGTCTTTCGACAGGGATGTCTTTCAATATCTTAACCGCTTGATTCTCATTGCGATACAAAACTTCGCCAAGCGATATGTACATGTCATGCCTCAAAAGCTGCCTCATGGTCTCCACGGAGCTGTTAAACCCGTGAATCACCCAAGGCATGGTGGCTTTTGTCTTTTTTCTGATCTCGATTATCTCGGAATACGCCCTCACACAATGCACAATCGCAGGCTTGCGGTAACTCTCTGATAATCTTATCATTTCCTCAAAAACCTCGATTTGTTTGTCGAAGGTTGTTTTATGAGCCTTGTCAAGTCCCACCTCCCCGATGGCGGCTGTCATTCCGAGCGGCACTTCTAATTCGTCATTTCGACTGGAATGAAATGAAGTCGGGAAATTTCCCACTGATATTGCAGGAGATTTCTCCACTCCCTGCGGTCGGTCGAAATGACGATCGGGTATGTCAGCGACATCCCAAGGATGCACTCCCCAAGTCTTTAAAATCTTTTCCGAAACCCTGTCAACAATCTTTATAACAGCTTGATTATCAACGTGTGTGTGGATGTCAACAAACATCAGAAGTCGCAATTCGGTTGAGCGATGAGCTGCATGCTGTTGAGTTCGAGTGCCATGAGGTTGCCGAAGCCAACTTTCTGGTCTCTATAGTAAACGCCGTTGTCGAGGGCGATGAAGTCGTATCCTTCTGACTCGATGAAAAGCTGTATCAGGCTGTATTCCACAGGCACGTGGCCGTGGATTATCTTCTTACCGCCAGTCTTGGTTCTGTCGACTTTAAAATCGCGAGCCCACATCATCGACATGGTGTCGTCGAACGGGTTGTCGATGTTGAAATTCATGCCGGCGTGAACTAAGATATAATCGTCAAGCTCTATAAAATATTGGCCTTTATGCATCCAGTCAATGTATTTCTCATCTATCTGACGCGGACGTTTTGCGCCAAAGCTCTTGAGCGTCGTCTTGGCACCGTAGCGTTCCCATTCTTTATGGATTTTGCTTTTGCCAAAAAAACGATGCTTGTCCATTTCGAAAGCATTCATGCAGTAATATTCATGATTACCAACAAGATACCCGATATTATAACCTTGGGATTGCATACTCATGATATAATCTATCACGCCTCTGCCATCTGGACCGCGGTCGATGTAGTCGCCAAGAAAATAGAGCTCATCTTCTTTGGTGGGCACTATGCATGTCTCTATCAGCTGTTTCAAGGTGGTGATGCAGCCGTGAATATCCGGAATAACCCAACGTCTCTTCATAGAAAACCAGTTTGTATTATTGCTTAATATTATTTCGCTTTTCCTTGATTGGCAACGCTTTGCATCTTCTTGGCAATCTCTTCCGGGTCGCCGAGGAAGAAGTCTTTTTTAAGATTCATATTGTCGTCGAACTCGAACACGTATGGTATTGCTGTCGGGATGTTGAATTTGATGATCTCGTCTTCCCCCATGCCTTTGAGTTCTTTCACGATGCCGCGGAGGCTGTTGCCGTGAGCCACCACCATCACCTCGTCGTGCTCTTTCAATGCCTTGAGAATCACTTCTTTATAATAAGGCATAAGACGTGCGATAGTGTCTTTCAACGACTCTGTCAGCGGTATCTGATCGTCGGTGAGTTCGGCGTAGCGTGGATCCTGACGCGGGCTCTTCGGGTCGTCCATTGCAAGCGCAGGAGGCTGCACATCGAAGCAGCGGCGCCATTTCAGCACCTGTTCCTCGCCGTATTTCTTCGCCATATCGACCTTGTTGAGGCCTTGCAGCTGGCCGTAGCTCTTCTCGTTGAGACGCCAGGTCTTGTACACAGGCAGCCAATCCATGTCCATCACATCAAGGATATTGTTGAGGGTCTTGACAGCTCTTTTAAGATATGATGTGAAACAGACTTCCGGCTTGTAACCGCCGTCTTTCAAGGCTTTTCCAGCGTCTTTGGCTTCCTGGATGCCTTTTTCCGACAAATCAACATTGGTCCAACCTGTGAAAAGGTTGAGCTTGTTCCATTCACTCTCGCCGTGGCGAACTAATATGAGTTTTTTCATCTTCACGAAAATTTGTAATCTGCAAAAATAATAAAAACTTTAATATCAACAAAAATTTTTAATATTTTTGCAATTCCAATATGTTGGTTTAAAGTTTTAAAGCAATGTCATTAAAACAAATATCTACTGAATTATTATTGTATCTAATACTCTATAGTGGAGCTGCTGCCACGGCTTTTATCGCCAGCATATACCTCTTGTTGCGCAAGGGTAATGCCTTTGCTGATGGTATCACGCCGCCTATGCGTCTGCGTCGGTGGGCCGCGGCATTATTTGCTGGAATGTTTTTGGGCCATATATGGTGGTTCCTATTCTATCTCTATTCCTGCGATATGAATTCTGTGGGTTGTATGGTGGCCTCTTATCTTGATTGTGTGACTCTAATGACTACCATTCCGGGTACTCTGTTTGCTATGCTTCAAGACCGCAAGCGGCGCGTCTGGCCTATCGTAATAGCGACGATACCGTTCATGGTGTTTGAGTTCTTCCACATTGTCAATCCGGAAAGTCATTTCTTCAACATCGCGATAGCATATTTTATATTGCTTTATGTCATATTTACAATATATATTGTGTTTGCCGTCAAGCAATACGGACGATGGCTGCGCGACAACTATGCCGACTTGGAAAACAAGGAGGTATGGTTGAGCCATGTGCTGATAATCGTCGTATTGGTCTTAATCATGATTTATGGATTTAGCGGCGACGATATTGTCTTAAGCTATCTCACTCAAGTGGCAGAACTCATATTTTTCGGCCTACTGCTGTGGCGAGTTGAGACATTGCCTCAGTTGGAAAGCAATCCGATAGAGCAGCAGGAACAAACAGAACCGCAGGCACAGCAGTCGTTTAACATACCTTCCAATATTGAACAGCTGTTGGATGAGCGTTGTGTAGCCACCAAGCTTTACTTGCAGCACGACCTGACTCTTAGTCAGCTTGCCCAAGCCATTGGCACCAACCGCTACTATCTCAGCCAGTATTTCTCCCGTCAGGGTATAACTTACAATGCGTATATCAACAATCTGCGTATCAACCATTTTGTGAATCTCTATCGTGAAGCCAACGCTGCCCATAAGCCCATCACGGCGCAGCAGCTGGCAAGCGACAGCGGCTACCGCAGTTACAGCACCTTCAGCCTCGCTTTCAAGCAGCGCATGGGGCAATCGGTGACGGCTTGGATGCACAATGCAGCCGATTAGGCGGCGGCCCGACTTTCAAAATATGCAAAATAGTTTCAAAATATGCAAAATCTGCATATAGGGCATTGTTGTGCTGTAAAATTTGTAAAAAAATACCTATCTTTGTAGCTTCAAAATAAAAGCAACTTAATAAAATGAACTTACTAAAAAAACTCATCATCGTGCTCGCCGCGCTGTTTATTGCACAGGGAGCGTGGGCACAGAACGGTATCTACTGCACGTCCAGTGACGTCGGTCGCGTGGTTTGCACCGACGGCAGCATCTATGACAATGTATCGGCGGCAGAGGCTGACGGCAAAACGGCCGTGGCCATGATTGCCTACCTCGACACGGAGAACAACAAGGGCCTGGCGCTCGCGCTGGCCGACGAGAGCGACTTGACGAACTGGAACCTGGCCAAGAGCATCTGCGAGGCCAAGAACACGTCACTCACCGTTACGGGCGCCTCGTGGATGCTGCCCAGCAGGGCCCAGTGGAATACGATGATTTCTGCCGCAGGCAGCTACACCGCCCTGCGCGATGATTTCAGCAGCGTTGGAGGCACTAATATGCAGGAGCAACTCTACTGGTCGTCGTCTATGCTGGACGATTCCAGCTACGCGTGGTCCTACAGCTTCTACAACGGCAATTGGGTCAGCAAGTTTATACCCATCGAAGGCTACGTCCGCGCCTGCCTCGCTTTCGAC
>JAEEGG010002813.1_pt1 | contig 44354 bp, 27 predicted proteins | sample 9134161 | NCBI WGS metagenome assembly JAEEGG01 (sample SAMN16246543, study PRJNA631951) | gut metagenome | biome: gut microbiome; feature: rumen; material: CR-attached | host: Bos | place: Iran: Karaj | collected 2018-10 | reverse complement strand
TTCTTCAGTTCTAACATTGCTGAGGCATAGAGGTTCTGCTGACGGGTCAGTTCGTAGTCGGCTTCTGCCTGCTGCGATTCCACCTGAGCCACATCGGCAGCACTCTTGCGCCCCACCTCTTCAAGCAGGCGCGTCTGCTTCAACAGTAAGGCTGTCTCCTGCAACTTTTCTTCTGCCATCTTGACCAAGCCCTCGTAATAAACCACGTTGGCATAAGCCTGAAGAACATTGAGTGCCGTCTGGTCCTGATGCTGCCTGAGACTGGCCCTGCCCATCAGTTCGCTGGCCTTAGCAGCTCGCAGGGCATGAAGCCGACTGAAGCCGTCGAACACAGGCAGCGAGGCCGACAGTTGATAACCATTATAAAAGGTACTCACATCGGTATAACCGTTGGTCTCAGGGTCGATGGCCCGTCCGAAGTTATACTGGACACCAATGCCAGCATCGACCGCAGGCAAGAAACTACCGACAGCCTTCGTTTTCTGCGCCTTATAGTTGTCGAGTTCCAGCGCTGCCTGCTTCACCTCGTGGTTATGTTCCACAGCATACTGCATGCACTGTTGCATTGTCCACGTCTGAGCCGAAGAAGTGAAAAGCAATAGGTGCAAAATGAAAAGTATAAAACCCGTTCGTCTCATATTCTTATGTACTTTTGTTCTTTTTGTCTTTCGACGATGCAAAGTTAGGAGCATTTTTCGTTCTTTGCAAGCATTTGGATCCTCAGGGATGCAGATTGTCTAAAAATTATACACTTGTTTGTATGAGAATTAGACAGAAAGTCGTAACTTTGCAGCATGAACAACTACGGAACCATATTGATTGTTGACGACAACGCTTCCATCCTGACAGCGATGCACTATCTGTTGGACGAGACTTTTGAGCAAGTGCTGACCACCACCCAGCCCGATGATATCCTGAAGCTAATGGCCCAGCACCCTATCGACTTAGTGCTGCTCGACATGAACTTCACCCTCGGTGTCAATAGCGGCAACGAAGGACTGTTCTGGCTTCGGGCCATCCGTAAGCAGCATCCCCAGACACCAGTCGTGCTACTGACAGCCTATGCCGACGTCAATCTCGCAGTCAAAGGACTGAAGAACGGTGCTGCCGACTTCATCACCAAGCCCTGGGATAACGACGACCTGGTGCGTAAACTGAAAGATGTGCTCGACATGAAGAATGAGATCATCAGTCTTGACGAGGTGGAGAAAGAGCATATCCGTCGTACCATCGACCACTGTCACGGCAATCTCTCTCAGGCGGCAGAACTGTTGGGAATCACACGACAGACACTCTATAACAAGATGAAACGATTATAGGGGGAGAGTGGACAGTAGGCAGTTATGATTACTTTGTGTATTATAATAGGTGTAGGGTTGGCGGCGATGGTGATAGGGTTCGTGCGCCATCAGCGAAAACTGCGCCTACGTGCCCATCTGATGCAGGAGGCCTTACACAATCGTGATTTCACCTTCCGCTTGTCTACCAACGGACTGCTGTCTGGTGAAAGAGCCATGCAGGAAACGCTCAACCAGATGGGCGAGACCATCCGCCAGCAGATGAACCAGAATGAGGTGGAATCATGGGAGCGGCTCACTCGTGTACTGACCCACGAGATCATGAACGCCACAGCCCCCATCACCAGCATCAGCCAGTCGATGCTCAACCGCCCAGACGTAAAGGGGACACAACTGGAAAACGGCATTCAGGCTATTTATGAAACATCACGCCATTTGAATGAGTTCGTTGTCAACTACCGCAAGATGTCGGAATTAGAGAAACCCGTCATGAAATCTGTGGGGCTGCGAGCCATCATCGACGATATCAGCAAAGCATATCCCCAACTGACTTGGGAGATTAAGGTCGCTGAAGAACTGACGGTATGGGCCGATGCAGGTATGCTGCGACAGGTGCTGATGAATCTGGTGAAGAATGCCTTAGAAGCCAAGGCTCAGAAGATGGTAATAGAAGAGGACAACTATTCACTCTATATCGGCAACGACGGTCTTCCCATCCCTGCTGAAAACCGTCAGTCGCTCTTCGTGCCTTTCTTCACCACCAAGCGTAGTGGTAGCGGTATAGGCCTTTCCTTAAGTCGCAGAATGATGATTCTACAAGGCGGCATGCTCGAACTGGCTGAAACACCCCGTCAGGGCTGTCATGTGGGATTTATCCTGACGTTGTCTACAGATATTCCTTAGCCTGACGCTTGCCACGAAGTACGGCGAGGGCATTGAGGGCGAGGGCTTCCATCTCGTCTTCGCCTGGGAAGCAACGGATGGGCGCCAAGAATCCGATACGCTCACGCAGATGACTCACGATATATTCTGATCGTGCCAAGCCACCCGTCAGCAGAATGGCATCGATGTTGCCACAAAGCACGGCACTCTCCGAAGCGATATTCTTCGCCACATGATAAATCATCGCATCAAGGATAAGTTTGGCATGCTTATCACCATAATCCTCAATACGTCGAAGCACCTCACGCACGTCATTGGTACCCAGATGGGCATTCAGGCCTGCCTTGCCCGCAATGCGCTTCAAGAGTTGCTTCTCGTTGTACTTACCACTGAAACAGAGACGGATCAGATCAGAAGCCGGCAAAGAACCCGCGCGCTCTGGTGAAAACGGTCCTTCGCCATCAAGGGCATTATTGGCATCCACTGCCCTACCCTTCTCATGAGCCGCTACGGAGATACCACCACCCATGTGACAGATAATCAGATTGAGGTCTTCATACTCCTTGCCGATCTCAGCGGCATAGCGTCGGGCAATGGCACGCTGATTCAAGGCATGCCAGATACAGATGCGGTTCATCAACGGAGAACCGGAGATGCGGGCATAGTCATTGAGTTCATCGACTACACCAGGGTCGGCAATAAACGAGCGGCAATGAGGGATCGTCACCGCTATCTCGTGGGCGATAAGACAACCGAGGTTACACGCGTGATTATGGAGAGCAATGCCGCTGTGGGTGTCCTGAATCATCAGGTCGTTGATCTCATAAGTACCACCTTCGAGAGGTTTCACCAGTCCACCGCGCCCGATGACGGCATCAAACGCCACAGGGATATCGGCCTGACGCAATTCGTCGAGTACAAGCTGACGACGGAAGTCCTGCTGTTCTATCACATCGTCGAAACGGGAGAGTTCCTCAGGACTGTGGACAATCGTACGAACGAGCACAGGCGTCTCATCCTCGAAGACAGCCATCTTCGTTGACGTAGAACCTGGATTAATCACAAGTATCTTCATCTTTTTCTTTTTTCGGAAAGAAATTTATATTGCGGCTAATGCCAATGAGTAATACTTTGATTCGGGACTGTCGGCACGCGAGGGCAACACGCAACAGCACTGGGTGCCCTGCAAGACGCCTGCAGTCTTGGCATAGCCAAAAAGGGTGATAGTCTTGTAGAACACGTTACCTGCCACAATATCCGGGAAGATGAGTGCATCGGCCTGACCGTCGATGACAGATCGGATGCCTTTCTCGCGCAAACTCACAGAGTCAAGGGACGTCTTCAAATCAAGAGGGCCATCGATGATACAGCGTCCGAACTTGCCCGTCTGTGCCTCGGCGATGATCTCGAGATAGTCGACGGTATAGGGGAAGGTCTTAGCACTCACCTTCTCCGCACAGTGGATGAGCGAGATACGGGGCTCTTCGATGCCCAGCGCATGACAGACATAGTTCATATAATGGATCTGCTGACGACGTTGGGCCTCGGTGGGCACGGGAATGACAGCTGCATCAGTAAAGAAGAGCAGCTTCTCATACTTGGGAATCTCTGCCATCGCCACATGAGTGAGCACATGACCAGGACGGATGATACCCTTCTCCTTATCTAATATCGCGCGTAAGAGCACATCGGTATTTATCAGACCTTTCATGAGAATGTCGGCCTCACCGTTCTTACACAGTGCCACGGCTCTGCGGGCACACTCTTCCTTGTCGTCGCCATCCACGTAGATGGGTTCGATAAATCCCATTTCCACGCCTTTCTCTACAGCATAACGGGTACTGGCATCGTTGGCACACACAACGGCAACACGCTTCTTATCTCCTCGCTGCTGGAGGAAGATAATCATGTCGTTTAATGTCTTTATGGGTTGCATTATTTTATAATTATTGGTTTTATGCTGCAAATATACAAAATTATTTGTATCTTTGCAAACGAATAACCAAAAAACAATGAATATGAGGAAATTTATGCTCATTTCCGCCATTTTCTGTCTGACAGTAACGGCGCAAACCACCCAAGCACCGATGGTGCTACAGTATGACAAACCAGCGACTTATTTCGAGGAATCGCTGCCGATTGGTAATGGAAAGCTTGGTGCCCTCGTCTATGGTGGCACTGACGACAACATCATCTACCTGAACGACATCACCCTCTGGACAGGTAAACCTGTGGACCGTAACCTCGACGCCGATGCCCATAAGTGGATACCAGATATCCGCAAGGCGCTCTTTAATGAGGACTATGCACTGGCTGACTCCTTGCAGTTACATGTGCAGGGACCTAACTCGCAGCATTTCCAGCCCCTCGGTACACTGCACATCAAGGATCTGGGCTTGGGCGAGGTCAGCAACTACCACCGCAGCCTCAACCTCGACAGTGCCATTATCAAGGATAGTTATGTACGTGACGGTGCCACCGTCACGAGAGAATACTTCGCCTCAAACCCAGATAAGCTCATTGCCATCCGACTGCGAGGCAATATCAACTATCGTATCGCTCTGACGGCACAAGTGCCCCATAAGGTAAAGGCCATCCCCACACAACTGACGATGACGGGTCATGCTACAGGCGATCCTCAGGAGAGCATCCACTTCTGTACAATGCTCAATGTAAAGACCGATGGCGAGGTGTCGGCAGCCGACTCCTCACTGACCATTACCAATGCCAAGGAGGCAATTATCTACATTGTCAACGAGACCAGCTTCAACGGCTTCGACAAGCATCCCGTCAGCGAGGGAGCGCCCTATCTGGAGAACGTCGCCAATGATATCTGGCACACGCAGAATTTCAGCTTTGATGAGTTCTATGGAAGGCATCTCGCAGACTATAAGGCAATCTACGACCGCGTGAAGATCAGACTGTCTAAGGAATCAGATTACTCGGAGTCTTCAGAGTATTCAGATAATACCGACGCCCTGCTAAAATCCTATACCGATGGCGGAGGCCAGAGCCGCTACCTCGAAGAACTCTACTTCCAGTTCGGTCGCTATCTGCTCATCTCCTCGTCAAGAACAGACAATGTGCCTGCCAATCTACAGGGTCTCTGGACGCCCCACCTCTGGTCGCCTTGGCGAGGTAACTACACCGTCAACATCAATCTTGAGGAGAACTACTGGCCTGCCTTCGTGGCCAATATGGCAGAGATGGCACAGCCCCTCGACGGCTTCGTGAAGGCTCTCGCAGCCAATGGCCAATACACAGCCAGGAACTATTATGGCATCCATGAGGGTTGGTGCTCGAGTCACAATTCCGACATCTGGGCGATGACCAATCCCGTAGGCGAGAAAAACGAGAAACCAGAGTGGGCCAACTGGAACTTAGGCGGTGCCTGGCTTGTTCATACGCTTTGGGAGCGCTATCAGTTCACGCAAGACAAAGAGTACCTGCGCACAGTGGCCTATCCGCTGATGAAGGGTGCTGCACAGTTCTGTCTGCGCTGGCTCATCGAGAATCCCAAGGCGCCTGGTGAACTGATCACAGCCCCTAGCACCTCACCTGAGAATGAATACAAGACAGACAAAGGCTATCACGGAATGACCTGCTACGGTGGCACAGCTGATATGGCAATTATCCGTGAGCTCTTCATCAATACCATCGCTGCAGGTAAGATCCTCGGCGAGAAAAACAAGGAGATGGAGAAAGCTCTCGCCCGTCTGCATCCTTATACCATCGGCCACATGGGTGATATCAACGAATGGTATTACGACTGGGATGACTGGGATTTCCAGCATCGCCACCAGAGTCACCTCATCGGACTCTATCCTGGCAATCACCTGACAGATGCGATGCTACAGAAGGCCGCAGAGAGATCCCTCGAGATTAAAGGCGACAAAACCACTGGCTGGAGTACAGGCTGGCGTATCAACCTCTGGGCGCGTCTGCACAAACCGGAACAGGCATATCATATCTACCAGAAACTGCTGACGTACGTCTCACCGGATAAGTATCGCGGTCCTGACCGTCGTCGCAGCGGAGGCACCTACCCCAACCTCTTCGATGCACATCCACCTTTCCAGATTGATGGTAATTTCGGTGGAACGGCTGGCGTCTGCGAGATGCTGATGCAGAGCGGCGATGGCAAGATAGAATTGTTGCCTGCACTGCCTGAGGCATGGAAAGATGGAGCCGTAAGCGGTCTCTGTGCCCGTGGTGGCTATGAGGTCTCGTTCGAATGGAAAGGCGGTTATGTGCGCGATTGCCAAATCAAGGCTAAAAAGGCCGGCACCGTCACCTTATTATATAATGGTCAGCAGAAGACTGTCAAACTGAAGGCCGGACAGACGCAGAACGTTAAAACGTGGTAATTATAGATATCCCTGCGCTTTTAATTCAGCGACGGTATCGAGCAACTCCTGATACCAGTCTTCGCCAAAACGACGGATAAGCGGGTCGCGCAGGAACTGATACAGATAGAGATTCTCCTGAATGCCTTTAGCGATGGCCATCTTACAGACATCCCAGCGGTTATAGTTCAGACCAACGAGTCCGCCTCCAAGTCGCTTCTCACGGATGGGATACAACGCACAACTCACAGGCTTGCAGAATCGGGTCTTTCTCGCTCTGTAAGCCTTTTCTAAAGCACAAAGAGTGATACAGGGGGACGGTTCTTTTGTTACATCGCGCGATGTAACAAAAGAACCGTCCCCCTGTATCACTGCCTGAAAAGTGAAGACACAATCCTTACCTCCTACGATGCTCGTCACAAGGTCACCCTCTTGATCGGTATAAGCCACACCCTGTTTATCAATAACGGCCTGTGCCGAGGCCGAGAGATCATTCCACACCTCATCGACACAATCCTCAATTTCCGCGATTTCATCGAGTGTAACAGGGGCACCGGCATCGCCTTCGACACAACACTGACCCTTACAAACGCTCAGGTCGCAACAGAACTTCTCCGTCAGAATCTCTGACGAGAGAAGCACGTCGCCAACTTGAATGATAGGTGGAAGCTTCATAAGAAGTGAATAGTGAACAGTGAATAGTTACCACACGATGGGAGTCTGGCCATTCTGTTCCAGATAGGCATTGCAGCGAGAGAACTGATGCTGACCGAACCAACCACCACGATTCGCGCTCAGGGGCGAGGGATGGACGCTCTCGAGCACGAGATTACGACTCTTATCAATCATATAGGCCTTGCTTCTGGCATAGCCACCCCAAAGCATATAGACAATATGTTCGCGATGCGTAGCCAACGCCTGGATAGCAGCATCTGTGAATTTCTGCCAACCAAGCGTGGAATGACTATTTGCCTGATGGGCTCGAACGGTCAAAGAAGCGTTCAGAAGCAACACACCCTGTTCTGCCCAGCGTGTCAGATTGCCTGAAATGGGAATGGGTGTACCCAGATCGGCCTGAATCTCCTTAAAGATATTTTGCAGAGAAGGCGGAAACATCACGCCGTCCTGCACGGAGAAACTCAGTCCGTGGGCCTGACCAGGCTCGTGATAGGGATCCTGGCCGATAATCACCACCTTCACCTTGTCAAACGGACAAAGATTAAAGGCGTTGAATATCAGTTTACCTGGAGGATAGCACGTGGTAAATTGATACTCTTGTCGCACGGCCTGAGTCAGCTGCGCGAAATAAGGTTTCTCAAACTCACCTTGCAAATATTGTTTCCAAGATTCCTCTATCTGTACTGCCATTAGCACGCATATTATTTCTCCCCCTAATAGGGGAAGCTAGAGGAGGTCTGAGCAAGCGCAGAATCCAAGGCAGTTCAGGCCACCCCTAGCCCCTCCTACTTAGGAGGGGAAAGAATTAGTCTGTAATCAGATTCTCACCCGTCATGTCAGAAGGCTGCTCCAATCCCATGATGTGCAGGATAGAGGGAGCCACGTCAGCCAGACGACCGTCCTTCACTGTGGCCGAATTATTGTTGGTCACATAGATAAACGGCACAGGGTTCAGTGAGTGTGCAGTATTAGGCGTACCATCGGGATTGATAGCGTTGTCTGCATTACCGTGGTCGGCAATGATAATGGCCTCGTAGTCGTTAGCCTTCGCAGCCTCAATGACCTCACGCACACAATTGTCAACGGCCCAGACGGCCTTGGCAATGGCGTTGTAGATACCTGTGTGACCCACCATGTCACCGTTGGCGAAGTTCACCACGATGAAATCGTATTTGGCCTCGTTGATGGCAGCCACGAGCTTATCCTTCACCTCGTAGGCACTCATCTCAGGCTTCAGGTCGTAGGTAGCCACCTTTGGAGAGGGTACCAGGATACGATCCTCACCTTCGTAGGGAGCCTCGCGACCACCGTTGAAGAAGAACGTCACGTGAGCATACTTCTCTGTCTCAGCGGTATGCAGCTGCTTCTTGCCCTGCTTGGAAAGATACTCGCCCAGGGTGTCCTCAACATTCTCCTTAGGGAAGAGGATGTGCACACCCTTGAAGTTAGCATCGTACGGAGTCATGCAATAGTATTGCAGTCCGGGGATGGTCTTCATACCCTGCTCAGGCATATCCTCCTGCGTCAGAGCAATCGTCATCTCCTTAGCGCGGTCGTTACGGAAGTTGATGAAAATGACAACATCACCCTCTTCGATGCAACCATTAACGCTAGCATTGTGGATAGGCTTGATGAACTCATCGGTCACGCCCTCGTCGTAGCTCTCCTGCATAGCCTGCACCATATCAGTAGCCTGCTTACCCACGCCGTTCACGATCAGGTCATAACCTTCCTTTACACGCTCCCAACGCTTGTCGCGGTCCATGGCGTAGAAACGACCCACGATGCTTGCGATAGCAGCATCATTCGCAGCACAGACGTCGCTCACCTGCTGGATGAAACCCTTACCGCTCTTGGGGTCGGTATCACGACCGTCCATATAGCAATGTACGAACACCTGATTCTTCAGACCGTAAGCCTTACCGATCTCGATAAGCTTGAACAGATGGTCGAGGCTGGAGTGCACACCACCGTCTGAGGTCAGACCCATCAGGTGCAGCTTCTTGTTGTTCTCCTTGGCATAGGTGTAAGCAGCCTTCACCTGGGGATTCTCCATGATAGAGCCGTCCTTGCAGGCGCGGTTGATCTTCACGAGGTCCTGATACACGATACGACCAGCACCGATATTTAGGTGACCCACCTCAGAGTTACCCATCTGACCATCAGGCAGACCAACGTCCTCACCAGAGGCCTGGAGCTGAGAGTGAGCTGATGTTGCTGTTAACAGATCGAGGTAAGGTGTGGGGGTATTGAAAATCACGTCACCCTTACCATGCTTACCGATTCCCCATCCATCGAGAATCATCAATAATGCTTTCTTTGCCATAATCTTATTACTAACTTTAAACGTACTTTCTGTTTTGCGCCTGCAAAGTTACGAATAAGCGGGAGAAAAACCAAAAATATTTGAGTTTTTCCGAGCGTGAGTAACTTCGGGCAAAGCCCAAAGGTGCGAATTTTCATCGACCACCTTCCAAATTGCCAAGTCCCCTTATCAGAATTCTCCGAAGTCGAGGCTCAACTGTCCATCGCCCAGCAGATTATAACTTTTGCGATGATAGGGCGTGATGCCAAACTGCTTGATGGCCTCACGATGTTTCTTTGTGGGATAACCCTTGTTCGAACGCCAATCGTATTGGGGATACTCTTCTGCGAGCTGGTTCATATAGTCGTCACGATAGGTCTTGGCCAGAATGCTCGCTGCTGCAATGGAGAGATATTTCCCATCTCCCTTCACGATGGTCGTATGAGGGAGTTCCTGATACGGCTTAAACCGATTCCCATCGACGATAATCGCCTCAGGACGCACCTTCAACTGATCTAGAGCCCTGTGCATCGCCAGTATCGAGGCATTGAGGATATTAATCTTGTCGATCTCCTCAGGCGTCACGATACCCACCGCCCAGGCAACTGCATCGCGCTCGATTATCTCACGCAACTCGTAGCGTTTCTTCTCCGTCAACTGTTTCGAGTCATTGAGCAACTCGTTCTGATAGTCCTCAGGCAATATCACAGCCGCTGCATACACACTGCCAGCCAGACAGCCACGCCCGGCCTCATCGCAACCAGCCTCAATCTTTCCCTTGTTATAATTATTCTTCAGCATCGGTTAAATATTTGCATCGGACTTTACGGACTGTCTCGGACATTTTGTCTTTGTCCATGTAAGTCCGTGTTTGCCCGCTACGCTAAAACATTTGAGCAACGCGGCGGATGCCTGCCACGAGAGCATCAACCTCTTCTTTTGTATTATAAAGCGCAAACGAAGCGCGTACCGTTCCTGAGATACCCAGCCTATCCATCAGTGGCTGAGCACAATGATGGCCTGTCCTTACAGCAATACCCAGACGATCAAGCAGCGTACCCATATCCAGATGATGAATCTCTCCTACATTAAAACTCACCACGGCATCGCGATGACACACTGGGGACAGGAACTGCTGTGACATTTCGCCCACCGATGTCACAGCAGTTCCTGTCCCCAGCGTGACATTCGGCCCGTAGATCTTCATGCCATCGATGGTCAGCAGCTGTTCCATACAATAGCGGGTGAGCTCCTGTTCGTGCTGTTGGATAGCCTCGAAACCAAGCTCCGATATATAATCGATGGCCTTAGCAAGACCGTGGGTAGCGATATAATCCGGCGTACCGGCCTCAAACTTAAACGGCAGACGTTCGAAAGTGGTTTTCTCCCAAGTCACCTTGTCGATCATCTCACCGCCGCCCTGATACGGAGGTAGCTTTTCCAGCCATTCCTCCTTACCATAAAGCACACCAATGCCCGTAGGTCCGTACATCTTATGACCACTGAAAGCGAAGAAATCGCAGTCCATCGCCTGGACATCCACCTTGAAATGAGGTGCACTCTGGGCACCATCCACCAAGACAGGAATCCCATGCGCATGAGCCACCTTGATAATATCCTCCACAGGGTTCACAGTGCCTAGTACGTTACTGACATGGGCGACACTGATAATCTTGGTCTTAGCAGAAATGAGCGATTCCAACTGGTCCAGACATAGCATCCCATCATCCGTAATAGGGATATGCTTCACCACTATCCCCCGTTTCATCGCCTGCAACTGCCAACTGACGATGTTCGAGTGATGCTCCATCTCTGTCACAATCACCTCATCGCCTTCCTTCATCTGACTCTCACAGAACGACGAAGCCACGAGATTGATCGCCTCTGTCGTTCCTCGCGTAAACACGATCTCCTCAATCTTCCTGGCATTGATAAACGCACGCACTTTTTCTCGTGCTGCCTCATGCAGATCCGTAGCCTGCTGACTCAGATAATGCACCCCGCGATGCACATTGGCATTCACGTTGAGATACTCATCCCTCATCGCATCCAACACACACAACGGCTTCTGCGTCGTTGCAGCATTGTCGAGATACACCAGCGGCTTTTTATAAACCTCCCTCGACAGAATAGGGAAATCCTCCCTTATCTTAGCAATATCGTACATCCTTTTTCGTATTTTGCTGCAAAATTACTACTTTTCTGCGATATTAAAGAGAATTATTTGTAATTTTGCAGCCCAAACCAAACAAAAATGAAAAATAGCAAAGCTCTCATAGCCCACCTCTCGATGTTCGGTGCCTGTGCCTTCTGGGGTCTGATGGCTCCTTTAGGCAAGGATGCGATGACCAACGGACTCGATGGCCTGACGATGGTTTCATTCCGTGTACTGGGAGGTTGTATCCTCTTCTGGCTGACGTCGTTCTTCGTGAAGAAAGAGCAGGTGCCTATGAAAGACAAACTGAGATATATTGGTGCTGCCATTTTCGGGCTGGTCACCAATCAATGCTGCTATACCATCGGCCTGAGCATCACCTCCCCTATCAATGCCTCGATCGTCACCACCTCAATGCCCATCTTCGCCATGATTCTCGCGGCTCTGATTCTCAAGGAACCGATCACAGGTAAGAAAGCCCTAGGCGTGCTGATGGGTTGCAGTGGTGCGCTCATCCTAATCCTCACCTCTGCTGCAGCGACTTCTGACAAGGTGGGCGATATCCGAGGCGACCTGCTCTGCCTGGGGGCACAGTTCTCGTTCGCACTCTATCTGTCGCTGTTCAATCCGCTGATACGCCGCTATTCGGTCTTCACCACCAACAAATGGATGTTTTTCTGGGCCACGCTTCTCGTCATCCCTTTCACCTTCGGCCATGTACAAGAGGTAGTCAGCAAGCCCATCCCTGCTTCAACGTGGTGGGAAGCAGCATACGTGGTGGTCTGTGGCACCTATCTGGGCTATATCCTAACGATGATCGGACAAAAGACACTGCGCCCGACGGTGGTCTCAGTCTATAACTACGTCCAGCCCATCGTCTCCGTCATCGTTTCTGTCCTGACAGGCCTCGGCATTCTGAAGCCTTCCCATGCCCTCGCTGTCATACTGGTGTTCACTGGTGTCTGGCTTGTCACCAAGTCGCGCAGCCGCCAAGACTTGAAACAAGCCAATCGAGACACCAAATAGAGGGATTCACAAGATTTATCTCTTGAAGAACTTCTGCGTTCCCGAGGCAGTCTTAACGATATAGACATCATTGGGTAGTAAGGAGTATGGGATAGCAGCCTTACCATCGATACCGACTTTGATACGGGCACAAAGCACTCCGCCCATGGAGTAGATTTCTGCCGCACTACCAGGAATCTGTCCTAGTAGCTGTACATTTTCGCCATCATCATAGATACCTTTTTCTTTGGTAATGGTCATAATCTTCGTCGCATCATCATCAATCTTTGTTACGGTCTCCTTTACTGATAATATCATACTCTTAATATCTTCATAGATGTCCATTACCGTTCCATAGAAGTCTGGCAAGTTCTCTTCTGTGAAATATTCTCTCAGGCTTTGCGAAGAGTCATCACTGGTGAAATTGATCGTTGTCTCCACAGACCATTCATCCCATTTCTCATCATAAACGGGTCTGAACCCTACCGAACCTTTAGTATCGTTTCCATCGTTACAATAGATATCCATGCTCATCTGCTTATTCAGTACATTTGCCATGTTCTTGGCATCGGCCTCATCCTCTATCTCTGACGAACTCGTCAGCTTTCTGGTAAAAGAAGAGAAGTCGGGTATTACGCATTTGGCTTGAATGTTTCCCATGACGTCCAGGTCTGCTGTCAACGACTCGATGCCTAAGTCCCTTACCGTGCCATTCTCCTCATCGTATGGCATAACACCATCGTCGAAATTAAGGGTGCCTACACCGTTGAGGTTAAACGAAATGATAGGATTTTCGTTGTCCTTGACATCTACAGAGAACCTGATTCCCTGTCCTGGTACATAGTTATTGTTTACTGCTATCTCGTAATTCCCGCCATTGTTTCTCTCTCTCTTGGACATGCTCTTAGCTACAGAGAAAAGCATATTGTAGGCGAAACCGCTCTCTTCAAGATTCCAAGTGTCATCAAGGCTATTCAAGTCAAGATCGACTATACAACTCATCACCTGCTGATCGGCCTGAGTTACAATAAACTCAGCATGCTCAGGAACCTCCATCGCGACGACATTTACATCAGCCATGCCCTCTTTTATAGCATTACTGACAAACACCCCCTTTTCTTCTTCAACTTCATTCTCCTCGAAAGGTACGTTGACGATTTTTGTATCTCCACTAGTTGTGATTTTTACGACACAGTCATTACCATCTTTGTCCGTAAAAAAGAACTGCATACCCTCGGCATCACCTACTCTCGTCCAACGATTATTAATGACTTCGAAACGTCCTGTATAAGTAGAAATCTTTGCCAGCATCATATAGCCGTTGGTAAAACCGCAAATCGACCCTGTGATCGGAGCCTTAATAGCGTTCATCCCGTCTACACCCCACGCTGTGATTCCTTTGGTGTCATAGCCCATCACCTGAATAAGCAGACTCTCAAGATTATCGAATGCCTCAGAATCCCAATAGGCCATCAAGTCTTTTCCTTGATTGTTAATAAAGCTAGTGTCATTGCTTTGCGATGAACCAGTCAATAACATCATCATCAAAAGTAAACGTTTAATCATAATTTTAATTGTTTAATTGTTAATTTCCCATTTTAAGTTTTAGTCACTATTCCGTTACAAAGATAGTAAAAATATGCAAAGTTACCTAACAAACTATTAAATTAAACCCATAATTTATATTTTATTTGCATTTTAACTCAACAAAACACTATTATTGCTTATCTTTGCAAGAAAAATAACGTATGCTACACAAGACAAACGAAATAGCACTTTGTATCTTTATGTCATTGTGGTCCATCTGTGCATGGTCGGCCAATGGCAAGGTCATCTATATTGCAACAGACATCCATGTCATGGATTCAAGTTTGGTAATCAATGAAGGTAGTGCGATGACCCATTATCTTGCGCAAGACAGAAAGATGCTCAGCCAAAGCATAGAAGCCTTTCAAGCTGTTATTGACAGCGCCATCTGCCATCACGCTGACGTTCTCCTGATATGTGGCGACCTGACGAAAGACGGCGAGAAGATTGGGCACGAACGGGTTGCCCGTATGCTTAGGAAGGCTCTCCAGGCAGGTATAAAGATATATGTCATACCTGGGAATCATGACATCAGGAATCCCTTTGCCAAATATTTCGATGGTGACAAGACAAGCCCGGCTGAAGGAATAACTGCAGAAGAATTTGCCTCCATCTATCACGATTTCGGCTATGGAGATGATCATTTGCAGGACCCGAATTCTCTATCATATGTTTGTGAGCCGATACCTGGCCTGACACTTCTTGCCGTTGATGCCTCTCAATACGAAAAGAACACTTACATAGCCCACGGAGACACCAAAGACGAAAGCATCGTAGGTGGTGCCATTAAACCCAGCACACTCGATTGGCTCTTGGCACAAGCAGATGAAGCAAAAGGCAAGGGGAATCAAGTCATTGCCATGATGCACCAACAGCTGATAGTCCATGCTGACAGTCTTGTAGAGATAGACAATACTACTGCCATTGAAAACGGAGATAGTATCGCACAGCTGATGATAGAGCATGGCATTCACGTTGTTTTTACAGGCCACACGCATTGGTCTGACGCCTCTACGACATGGAACAGTAATCACACGAATTCGTTGACTGATATTACAACAGGCTCCACAGTTGCATATCCTGCGCATTATCGCGTAGTAACGGTCAGTGATGACTGCTCACGTCTCGCTATTGACACTTATCGTATAACTAGCCTACCCTCACAGCCTGACTACACCCAATTCAGTCGCCTGTTTTTTGAAAATGGCACGGAATCCTCGTTTTACGCTTTGGCAAGGATATATTGGCCTACGATAGAACCGACAATGAAAGCCTATTGCCAAGAGATCAACCTCGGTTTCGCTTCCGTTACCTTCCGTTTACCAACCAGTCCAGACGAATTTGCCAGTCTGGCTTATAAATATCTTGAATCTTTCCTCAAAGAAGCATGGTTAGCCATACAAGAAGGCAATGAACATGAACAAAATGCATATGAAAGGCTATCTAAAGAACTGAGGAAGGGTGTCTACAAGATTTTTGGAGAGATCATTGAGAATGATGTCTATATTTTAGGCAAGCCCATGGCACGTAGCGAGGCTCGCGACCTCGTTATGAGAAAGGCAACGCCCATGCTGATGAGTCTGCTTGAAGACCTAACTCACGTTGGGACTGAGAACGAAGACCGCACAGACGACTTGCATCTTATCATCGATTTGGAATCTGGTAAGATTCTAACAGACTCGGAACCTTCACAAATCTTTTCTTCTATCCATCATGAAGGATCACCTGAAGTCAGAATCTACAACATGCAGGGACAACTCGTAACCAATCAACGCAACACTGCCCTTCCTGCAGGCTACTACATTGTCATCACCAATGGAAAAGCAAGGAAAGTACATGTTACTTGGCACGCTTCTTTGTCGGAGTAACGCCCTTGAATTTCCTGAAATTACGATAGAAAGCACTGCTGGAAGTGAAACCTGACTTTGTAATGACATCATTGATTGAGAGGTCAGGATTCTCCTCAAGTAACTTGGCAGCATATTCCACTCGCAGACCGTTGATGTAGTCTGAGAAGGAAGTACCCATCTCCACATTAATGGCGTGATAGATATAGTTACGGTTGCTATGCACCCGAGCAACCAGGTCGCTCACCTTCAAGTTGGGATACAGGAAAAGTTTTTCATCGGTCACCACCTTCCGGATGCGCACCAACAGTTCACTATCACTTCTTTCCACAGGTATGTACTCCGTTTCTTGAAAAACCTCAACCTCCATGTCCTGCACTGAGAACTTCTGACTCATACCCACATGACCTATCAGGAGCAACAACAAAGAGAAAAGCACAGCAGGAAAGGTAAGGGGTTCAGGCCCTTCGATAAACTCCTGACGCCCTATAACGTTAAAGACGAAAGCGAAAAATGAAGTAACAGCAAAGAGTACCAGCAGCGTCTTCACCCCAACGATCCTCTTTCCTTCCACGTTTGAATAATTGGACTCTACAACTGAATTGTAGGCCGTAATCCTGCGAAAACCGAAATAAAGCACAGGCGGAATCTGTAGCGCAAACACGACCCTCACCGCAACATGGGCCACACCTTGCCACCAGGCAATACCGGAAAGTGAGGATAGATCATTGTCATAAAGACACTGCTTTATGAAGCATGCCGTTTGTAGACCATCCATCAGCAGATAAAGCAAACCTGTCGCTAAAAAACATAGCAACGACGGCAACAGGTAGAGTATTTGTCTCCAGCGATTAGGTCGATACTCTGTCAACTCTTCTATATATAGGTAATATAGAGGGAACACTGCAGGATTGCAGAAGCTATAGAATGTATCTGTCAGAGGAATGACTGCCATCTGACGGTTGAAATACATAAAATGGGCCAGATACAGCACAGTAGCTGTTATCATAAACATGAGTAAACGCATCTTTGCCCGATCCCAATGATTGTACAAACTCAGGGCTATCAACACTGAAAGAACACCACATACAATCATGGGCAAAGAGGACATAAACACGCCTAACATGGCTGCAAATTTAATGCAATTCCACCAAAAAACAAAGAAAAGAATGAAAAAAGATGCCAAAAGGCACAAAAAAAGCGAAAAGTGTATACTTACACCTATCAAATGAAAGAAATTTCGATGAAATCGGCAATTTTTAGCACTATTATTGCAAAATCAGGAAGTCATACAGTCAAGTGGGAATGAAAAATTGCGAATTTGGGAAAAGAATCTAAGAATAAGAAACTATGAATTCTAGATTTTTCCCTATCTTTGTGGTCAAATTGCAAATAACCAAACAACAAATAATCATTAACAAAACAATAACAATATGAAAAGACTACAACTATTATTATTGATGCTGCTGGCGTTACCGATAGGGATGCTTGCAGCAGGAACATCGTGGCAGAATGCCACGTGGATTGAGAAAGGAAGCTCTGCAAGGGGATCACTCTCGAAGGATCACACAGAGGATTGGTACAAAATACAAGTCCCAGAAAATGGAGAGGTGACGATTACGTCAACTCCGCAAGGGGAACTCGACCTATACTATACAGAGTTGTATGCGCTGGATTCTGAGAATATCCTAAGAAGTAGAGGCAGCAAATGGGTTGGAACAGAACAAGGGGCATTTACAGTCGTCAACTGTGCCAAAGGCACCTATTATGTTGTGGTAAGACGACGCGATGGTCAAGGTGACTATACTGTCCGATATGACTTCAAAGCTACATCTTCGGATTATCCCGATGACAATGAGCCCAACAACACTTGGGAAGAGGCAAGGTCTCTACCTGTCGCTAAAGATGTCACAGGACATTTCGGCTATGTCTATTTTAACGACATGGACACAGAGGACTGGTTCAAGATTGTAGTACCAGAAAATGGAGAAGTAACAATTACATCAACGCCTCACGGTGATCTTGACCTTTATTATACCGAATTATATGCGCTGGATTCTGATAATATCCTGAGAAGCAGAGGCAGTAAATGGGTTGGAACAGAACAAGGGGCATTTACAGTCGTCAACTGCGCCAAAGGCACCTATTATGTTGTTTTAAGACGACGCGATGGTCAGGGTGGCTATACCGTCCGATATGACTTCAAAGCTACATCTTCGGATTATCCCGATGACAATGAGCCCAACAACACTTGGGAACAGGCAAAGTCTTTACCTGTCGCTAAAGATGTCACAGGACATTTCGGCTATGTCTATTTTAACGACATGGACACAGAGGACTGGTTCAAGATAGAAGTGCCAGGAAATGGAGAAGTAACAATTACATCAACGCCTCACGGTGATCTTGACCTTTATTATACCGAATTATTTGCTCTGGATTCTGAAAACATCCTAAGAAGCAGAGGAAGCAAATGGATTGGAACAGAAGAAGGGGCATTTACAGTCGCCAACTGCGCCAAAGGTACCTATTATGTTGTTTTAAGACGACGCGATGGTCAGGGTGGCTATACCGTCCGATATGATTTTAAAGCAACTTCAGCGGTTTATCCTAATGATAAAGAGCCAAATAATAGTTGGGAAACTGCAAAGTTGCTGAAACGTGGGAATACTACAACAGGTCATTTGGGCTATTTCTATTTTAACGACATGGACACAGAGGACTGGTTCAAGATTGTGGTGCCGAGAGACGGAACTATTAACCTGAACTTCGAACCTCATGGTGATCTGAATCTTTATTATACGGAAATTTACGCTCTCGATTCTGAAAATATCTTACGTAGTCGCGGAAGCAAATGGAGCGGAACAGATCCGGGTGAGATTGTCATTCCCGATGCAAAACCTGGAACATACTATATTGTAATGAGACGAAATGGAGACCAAGGTGCTTATTCGTTACAGTATAAGTTTATTCAGAATGACTATGCGACAGACATTGAGCCTAACAATACAAAGGAGGAGTCTGTTTCGTTATCAGAAGGTGTTACAGTGGCTGGTCACCTAGGATATTTCTATTTCAACGATAGAGACACAGAGGATTGGTATAAAATAACTGTATCGGCTAAGGGTAAAGTGGATATCAATGTTATGCCAACGGGTGAATTAGACTTATACTACGTAACACTTTATGATGGTAATAATCGCAATAAAGCAAGCAAATGGATTGGCAAAGAAGAAGGTACAATCACAGCTGAAAATTTGGAAGCTGGCACATATTATATTAATGTATCGCGTAGAGATGGTTATGGAACCTATTTCCTCTGCTACAATGCATCAATAAGCAATGTGGAACAACTTGATCCGCTTCCCGATGAAGACCCAGACGATCCTGATAATCCTGACGATCCAGATAATCCTGACAATCCAGATGATCCTGTCATCACTGGCCCTGACAAGGATTTCATCAACGAAGTTGGAAAGGACTTGGTGAACCAATGGGATGCAGACTCTTATCGTAGCATTCTTGAGTTGCTCAAGCAGGCGATGAGCTATGAAACCAAGGAAATAAGCGAATGGGGATCACAGGCTCTGAGATCTATGAAGACGGCCATCACAACTCCTTATAACGGCATTTCCGACGGCTATATGCTGATGGTTCGCGCAGCTAACTTCACAGGCCACTTCAGGGCTGTTGATAATCGCTGGAAGTATGAAGGACCGGCTGATGACCTGCAGTTTACCTTTGCCGATAAGGACGGAACCCAGTGCGTAGCCCGAGCAGTAACCAGCGGAAACACCAAAACCGTTAACATACCATACGAGTTTGATCTGGACGAAGACGATGATGATGAAGGTATTAAGAAGCAAGCTAAAGACTTGGTGAAAGACGTGAAACTAGTTGCCTTGGAGGTTCCTGAGCATTTCGAAATCTCCTTTACATATGGCAGCAGTCAGTTAATGCTGACCACAGTTGACTTCGACTTAAGCTGCTTCGAAGACAATTGGAAACCTACGACGCATGGCCTCATTGTCAGCATCAACTCTAAGTTTGCCAAGAGCAACGGAACAGGCACATTTGAAATGAGTATGGACCGTGTAGGTTATCGGCCTGGTACGGGCATTAAATCTTCATTCATTGCCAAGAATGATGGAACGCAGATCATCTCCTTTAACCTCGAAGCACCTGGTACGCTCCATATGGAAGACGGACTAATTGACATCAATAAAGAAACAGGCGCGACCTTCAAGGATGTCGGCATCGAGTTGTTGAAGATTGACCTTGATGTCATGGGACGCATCCAGGCGCATGGCTCTGTTTCAGATGTGAATACCTTCCTCAATACAATGGCCAGTGCATCCAAGTGTGAAAGCGAAGAAGATGCCAAACAGATCATGAGTAAGCTCGACAATCTGATGGACGGCAATTTCTACTACGACAACGGTTCTGAACCCAAGGGCTCACTTGGACTGGAAATCGCTTATGACAAAGAGGAGGAAGAGTGGAAACTCGAGCCGACTATCAGCTTCACCAGCGACCATTCGACCTACCCCGTCAAGACCTATTTCTCTGAAAAGAACTTCCCAGAGTTTGTAGGTAGCGTAAAGACCATCTTCAATGAACTGAAAGAGGTAGCAACGACTGTAAAGGAGAAAGTGGAGGAGATGAACGAGGAAGCTACAAGCATTGATCCCACCCCGACTAACCAGACTTGTCTTGTTGTATGGCGAAGCGAAACTCAGAAGGACTATTACATCCTGACCGAGAAGCCGAAGATTACGATGAGCAATGGTGATTTCATTCTGACAACGACCAATACCACTGTCACCTATAAGCATGAAGATGTCTTGAAGTTCACACTCGAAGATAACGGCACCACCGCCATCGAAAGCGTGCAAGCTGTTGCTGAGCCGAACGTTGAGCGTCAGTCAGACAGAGTTATCTTCACTGGTTGTGCACCAAAGAGTGCCATCCGCATCTACAGCATCGGTGGCCAGCTCGTTGACACGCAGTGGACAGACGAGAACGGACGTGCTGAAGTATCCATCTCTGGCCTGACAGCAGGCATCTATGTAGTGAAAGCAGACAATGTAACCATCAAAATTGCAAAGCGATGAAACGAAATATAATCCTTAAGACCCTGACGGTTGCCATTCTCGGCACCGCAGCCTTGCAAGTGCAGGCACAGGGCATCTATGTGAACAAGAAGAATCATGAGAGTATCGCCTATCCGAAATCCATTCTGGACAAGGTGACTCCCAAGTCAAAAAATTCGTCCTCTACCGAGAGTTCAGAGTGGAAGTGTGAGAGAATTGCTGACATGAACACCGCCCGTATGGGCCATCAGGTATTTCCATCAGGTGACGGGTTCGTGGTAGTTGGTGGCCATACCACCGATTTCCAACTCACCAAAACGGCAGAGATGTACCAAAATGGTAAGTGGACTAACATCAGCATCAATAATCCCCATGACGGTGCTTTCTCTGTTATCCTCAACGACGGACGTGTGATGGTGGGCGGCGGTTTCTCATCAGCCAAAGGTGTCGGCCAAAGCAAAAAGACCGATATATATGACCCCAAGACCCAGTCTTTTACTGCTGGTCCTGACATGACAGTAGCGCGTGCCTATGCCAAAGCGGTCTTATTGAATGGCAAAGTCTATGTCAACGGTAACTGGTATGCAGACAACAAGGTAATGGACTGTTATGACGGCTCTTCGTTCTCATCTGTGGGTAACATGAGGAATTTCACCTTGCCTTATCTATTTGCTACAAAGAGCGGCATTATTTGGACTTGGTCGCTAATGGACCCATGGGGAAAGACTATTGATTGGGGAAAGACCAGCAGTGGTAGTCAGGGTTTGGTTTTCAATGAATTTACAGCTTCATCAGGTGAAACAGGTTCCTATCTCTTTAGTGACATGGTAACAAATGTGCCCCTCAATCTAAGCGAAGATGTACGTATGTCAGATAGTTATAGTGCCAAGGACAACCGTTATTACTTCCTGACAAAGAATAATAATAGTCATAAGCTGTACTACCCACTGATTGATGATGGCAAAATTGGCTGGTACAATTTCGATGTCCCCAACGTTTATCCTAACACGGATATTGAAATTACCTATCGTGGCAGCGTGTTTGTAAATGACGCTAAGGACGAGGTCTATTTAGTGGGCAGCAGTGGTGCTTCGAATAATCAGACGGTTTTCCTGATCTGCTACAATTTTTCTGATGAAACAGTAGTTCATAGGACAATAACCAAGCTTGATGGATTCGAACATAATCTGATGTCTGGAGCCTGGACCATACTCAATGATGGACGTCTAGTCTGTACAGGCGGTGGCATCAACAGTAATTTCGATGCTCAGAAATACGCCTACATCTTCACACCGCCAACGTCGACGAGATCTAGTGGTGATGAGAATGGTGTGGACGTCTGGAAGAAAGACGGTAGCCATGACACCTATCTCGAGAGCGAACTGGAGAGTATCACAACCTACGAGGAAGAGTTTGACGAGCGCATCACCCAGGAGATTCCTGTAGAATATCTCTCGAAGATGAGTGCCCACATGCCTATCTACTCAGGCAACACACCACCAAATATTGAAGGTGTTTATAACATGTCTCGTTGTGAGTTGCTTTATAATTCGGATCCAAACAGCACATATAAGCCAGGAACACTTTTTGCAGACTTTGTGACAGAATTCACGACTCAGAACATGACCCAAAATACACTCCAATATAGGAATCAACAGGTTAACAACAGTACGGGAGCCATTGTTTCCACCTCTACAATATCTGAAGCAAAGATTATAGGTAGTGGTGATAGTTTTACTGTGTTTGTCATTGTAGAATCTACTGACAATTATGGCATCTGGACCAAGATGGCCAGACTTCTCTCAGGAACGAAGTCTGCTAACGGTATTAAAAATTTCTATAACGGCTACGTGATGCTTGACAAGGGCGATGACACCGATAATCCTAAGATGGCGGTTGGTGACTTCCGCATAACTTACGACAATGACGGATTCAGTGATTCTACGACGTGGAAGAATGCTCGCCAGAGAGCAGCCCGCCAGAACGACAGCAACATAAAGAGTCAATCCCTGCCAAGTTGTATAGACGAAGGTCCAACAACTTGCCGTAAGGAAAAAGCAATTGAATAAAAACAACAATAACAATTAAAGCGTATGAAAAGATTAAAGAAATTAAGCATGGCAATCGTTGCAGCCTTTGCAATGACCCTGTTTGCACAACCCGTGCAGGCACAGGACAGAGTAGATGAGTTTGGCATTTTCGACCACCTGTCGGTGGGTCTGTCTTTAGGAACCACGGGCATCGGTTTAGACCTTGCAGCCCCTGTAACAGACTATCTGCAAGTCCGTGCAGGATACAACTTCTTCTCTGGAATTAAATATTCAGAGGATGTGGATTACCGCGCCAAGGGCAAACCCACAAGAGGTAAGACCAAGGCCGAGGGTACTAACTACATGGGCACAGGCCAACTGCTGCTCGACGTGTATCCCTTCCCTGCCTACACCTTCCGCGTTACGACAGGATTCTTCCTCGGCACGGATGAGGTTGTGAAGCTGGAAAACACCAGCCCTGTGAGGGATTTCGAGCCGGGCGAGGGTATCGTGATCGGCGACCACATCGTGGGCTTCGATGCAAACGGTTATGCTCATGGCGTCATCAAGGTCAACAAGTTCCGCCCTTATGTCGGCATCGGCTTCGGACGTAGCGTTCCTCGCAAGCGTTTTGGCGTGAGCGGTGACTTTGGTGTACAGTTCTGGGGTAAGCCCAAAGTGTATGAGAAGCAGACGGGCATGGACCTGGAAGTGAAGAAAGAGGATTTGGGCGACGACAGCAACAAGTATTACGACGTGATTTCTAAATTCGCCGTATGGCCCGTGCTGAACTTCCGCCTCACGTATAGAATTTTTTAATAAAGAAGAATTATGAAGAAGATTATAATGATGATGGCCGTAGTGGCCACAGCGCTGTTTGTTGTCACAGCCTGCGACAAGAAGGATGACGATGATAAAGGCGGCAACGAGAGCAGTAGTATTGTGGAGCTCACCTCTCCTCCCTATAAGGATGTAGCAAAAGTATTGAATATCACCCAGAGCAATAGCGAGGGCATCACGCAGTTGCGCATGATGGAGAGCGGTGCCTATATGATTGCCCGTGAAGCAACTTCGTCGATACGGACACGTGGAGGCATAGGCGACCTGTTATACGAGTTTGGCAAATTTACGTATAACGATGGTAAGTATGTGTTCGATAATGGCATGACTATCTCGTTCACGCAGTCAGGAAATAACGTGGAGGTTACTATTACCTGGAAGAACGGCACCTCAATCAAGACAACAGGAGCCATTGACAGCTCAGGCACCGTCACAGCAGGCGTCTTCACTGATAATCTGTGCAGTCGTGCGTGGAAAATCGATCGCGTCATTGTTAGCGCGATTTTCGAGGGAAAGACGCTCGGCAGGGAGTTTAAAGGCCCCATCGACCTGGCTGAAGTGAAAACATGGTATGAGAAGAACTTTGGAACTCTGAAGGACCAGTTTGATGCCAACACCATCATCGAAGGCATCTATTTCGACTCCAAGGGTCTGTTCGCCATCAACTACCAGAACCGCAAGGATGACGTGGGTGTATGGCGCTGGTCAAACATGAACGATGGCAAGCTGGTCTACAACTGGAACGACAAACTGAACGCCATCTCACTGTTTACTGGCAATGCCTCTGTGACTTTCGAGAAGAATCCTGAGAGTTGTAAACTGATACTCACAGGCATCGTAAACAGCATCGACTTCGAGTTCACGTTCTACATGAAGTAAAAGGCACACTCACAAACTATTCAGGGCACGGAAGTTCCAGGAACCTCCGTGCCCTATCATTTACAGAGTTTGCAGCCTGTACATTTGTTCAGTTCGCCACGGAAGCGCTTCTCGACGAGATAGTGCAGACGGTCGCGGAGGGGTTCGAGACGCATGTGGTCGATGACCTCGTTGATGAAGGCGTTCTGTAACAGGAGTTTCGCCTCATCGAGCGAGATGCCTCGCTGACGCATATAGAAAAGAGCCGCATCGTTGAGCTGACCAACGGTAGAACCATGCGCACACTTCACATCATCGGCATAGATCTCGAGCATGGGCTGGGTGTACATACGGGCTTCCTTGGTGGCTGTCAGGTTCTGATTGGTCATCTGCGAGACGGTCTTCTGGGCCCCATGCTCCACAAGCACACGACCTGCAAAGGCTCCCGTTGATTTATCATCGAGCACGTATTTGTAAAGCTCATGAGAGGTGCAATGCGACACCTTGTGGGTGATGAGCGTGTTGTTGTCGACGTGCTGCTCCTTATCAGCTATCACACAACCATAGCACTCGCACTCAGCACCCTCACCAGAAAGCGTGAGGTCGAGCTTGTTGCGGGTAACACCATTGTGAAGGGTGATGACATTATGGTTTACACGACTGTTGGCCTGCTGTTCGATATATACATTGCTCAGGCGGACATTCTTATAATGGGTCTCCTCCAGACAATAGAGATCGAGCGAGGCATTCTCACCCACATAGGCCTCGATGACCTGAGTGGCGAGGAAGTTACGGTCGTCAGCAGCATGGTCACAGAAGAGCATCTTGATCTCTGCACCCTCCTCGAGAATGATGAGCACACGACGGTTGACCATCAGATCTGACACCTGGCGCTGGGCATTCTGAGGAGTCGCCTTCAGAATATTGATGACCTGGATAGCACGATCGACCTTGACATTCTTGGGCACATAGACCAGCATACCATCTTGGGCCAGCATCGTATTGAGGGCCGTGATGGCATCGTCAGATGTCTTAGCGAGGCGAGAATAATACTGAGCCACGAGGTCAGGATAATCGCGCAGCGACCCCACAATGACCCCCTCAGGTAAATGACCTTTTGGCTTATCATCGCGATAGAACATATCATTGACCACGAAATAGAGTGAGGTCGAGAGGTTAGGCACATCGCATCGGAAAGCCTCGTAAGGATCGACAGGAATCTCGAGACGATTGAGGTTCACGCCATAGTCAGGGGCGAAAAGCTTCTGGATATCGGTATACTTATAGCGCTCCACCTTCTTGGAAGGAAAGCCCTGCCTGCGGAAGTCCTCGAAGGCCTCATCCCTCACGGCATTCATCGCCTCTGGGGCATGAGAGAAAATCATCTCCCTCGCCTGCTCGTACAACTCAATATATTGTTTTTCGCTATTCATCTTTTTCTATTTTCTGAAACGAATTATTACTCTTCTCCGATTTCTTCTTTTATCCAGTCGTAACCGTGCTCCTGTATCTGCTTGGCGAGTTCAGGACCACCTGTCTTCACGATTCGACCTTTATAGAGCACATGCACAAACTGCGGACGGATCATCTCCAGCAAACGGTCGTAGTGGGTAATGACAATACACGACGTCTCTGGTGTCTGGAGTTTATTGACACCCTCAGCCACAATACGCATGGCATCGACATCGAGACCAGAGTCCGTTTCGTCGAGGATGCTCAGTTTCGGTTCGAGCATAGCCATCTGGAAAATCTCATTGCGTTTCTTCTCACCACCACTGAAGCCCTCGTTGACAGAGCGGTTAGCGAGTTTAGAGTCAAGTTCCACAATCTTTCGTTTCTCACGCTGCAATTTCAGGAATTCAGCGGCATTCATGGGCTCCAAGCCCTGATACTTGCGTTTCTCGTTGATAGCGGCCTTCATGAAGTTGGTCATCGAGACACCTGGAATCTCCACAGGATACTGGAAGCTTAAGAAGAGTCCTTCGTGCGCCCTGTCCTCAGGCTTCATCTCCAAGAGGTTCTTGCCATTGAAATATGCCTCGCCCTCTGTGACCTCATAGAGCGGATTACCCACGAGGACGGCACTCAGTGTAGACTTACCTGAGCCATTAGGTCCCATGATGGCATGCGTCTCACCATCATTAATCACGAGATCAATGCCTTTTAATATCTCTTTCTCACCAATGCGAGCATGCAGATTTCTTACTTCAAGCATATTACTTTTTCCTTATTTCACTTTTCACTATTCACTTTTACCTTACCCTACGGTTCCCTCAAGGGAGACGGAGAGGAGTTTCTGGGCTTCGACGGCGAATTCCATCGGGAGTTTTTGAAGCACTTCCTTGGCATAGCCATTGACGATGAGACCAACGGCCTGTTCTGTGGGGATACCGCGTTGGTTGCAATAGAAGAGTTGGTCTTCGCTGATTTTCGAGGTAGTAGCCTCGTGCTCAAAGATGGCCGTATCGTTATGCACATCCATATAAGGAAAGGTGTGCGCGCCACAGTCAGAGCCCAAGAGCAGCGAGTCGCAGCTGGAATAGTTGCGGGCATTATCGGCAGTAGCCGCAGCCCTCACCAGTCCGCGATACGAGTTCTGCGAGTGGCCTGCCGAGATACCCTTAGAGATGATTGTCGACTTGGTGTTCTTACCAATATGGATCATCTTCGTACCTGTATCCGCTTCCTGATAATTGTTCGTCACCGCAACACTGTAGAACTCTGCCTGAGAGTTGTCACCACGCAGGATGCACGATGGATACTTCCAGGTGATGGCACTACCCGTCTCTACCTGAGTCCAAGAGAGTTTCGAGTCAACACCTCGCAAATCACCACGTTTAGTCACTAAGTTTAAGACACCGCCTTTACCGTTCTCATCGCCTGGATACCAGTTCTGAACGGTGGAATATTTCACCTCTGCCCTATCCTTGACAATGATCTCTACGATGGCAGCATGCAACTGATTCTCGTCGCGCATCGGAGCCGTACAACCTTCGAGATAGCTCACATAAGCATCATCATCTGCAACAATCAGCGTGCGCTCAAACTGTCCTGTATTTCTGGCGTTGATGCGGAAATAGCTACTCAGTTCCATCGGACAGCGCACACCCTTAGGAATATACACAAACGACCCATCGCTGAACACAGCCGAATTGAGCGCTGCAAAGAAATTATCCTTATAGGGCACCACAGAGCCCAGGTACTCGCGCACCAGGTCAGGATGCTCCTTGATAGCATCACCTATCGAACAGAAGATGACACCCTTTTCGCGCAGTTTCTCCTTGAAGGTGGTCTTCACGCTGACAGAGTCCATAATAGCATCGACAGCGGTATTGCCACTCAGCGCCAGACGCTCCTCCAATGGGATACCCAGCTTATCGAAGGTCTTCATCAGTTCCGGATCGATGTCGGTATTCTCCTTCCTCTTTCCTCCTTCCTCCTTCCTCGATAAAGGATCGGCATAATAGGAAATCGCCTGATAATCTATCTCAGGCACATGCACATGCCCCCATTTAGGCTCCGTCTGCTCCTTCCAATAGCGAAACGCCTTCAGGCGGAACTCAAGCATCCACTCGGGCTCCCCTTTCTTGGCAGAGATGAGTCGGACCACGTCCTCGTTCAGTCCCTTTTCTATGATTTCTGTATGTACGTCGGTCGTAAAGCCGAACTCATATTTCTGTTCAGCAATACGACGCACATAATTATTATTATCCTTCCTCACAGCGGTAGCAAATTTTTCACTATTCACTTTTCACTTCTTTATATACTTGATAGCCAAAATGGTCATATCGTCACTTTGCTCCGCACCGTCGACAAACCGATGGACACCCGCAATCATCTCGTTGATAATCGTGGTCGGATCATTTTTGCCTTCCTTCACCAGCGACTCTGCAAGACGGATGATACGCTGAACACCAAACAACGCATGGCTTGGGTCTTCTGCCTCATTGAGGCCATCGGTATAGAGGAAAATCGTCGTTCCTGGCTCGATGGTCATCTCCTGCTTCGTAAAGGTCATGTCGGGCATGGCCCCCACAGGCAGATTATGATCACAAGGAAGCGTGCTGACCAGATTTCCGATAAGCATCGCATAATTATGACCGGCATTGCAATAGTCCAGAACACCTGTCTGGAGATCCAACACACCCACGAAGAGTGTGACGAACATATTCGTATCGTTACCTTCCGACATCGCATTGTTGAGTGTCTTGACAATCTCATCCGGCTCTGCCACATGAGTGGCGATATTACGGAACAGGGATCGCGTGACGGCCATCACCAATGAGGCGGGCACACCCTTTCCTGACACATCGCCGACGCAGAAAAACAGCTTTTCCTTACGGATAAAGAAGTCGAAGAGGTCGCCACCCACATCCTTGGCAGGCGTCAGTGAACCGTAGATATCGATATCATCACGCTCAGGATAAGGCGGGAAGGTCTTGGGCAACATCGACATCTGGATGTCGTGCGCCACCTTCAACTCGTTCTCGATGGCTGCCTTCGAAGCAGTCGTTTCCTTCAGTTCATCGATATAATGGGTGAGCGAATGCTGCATCTCCTCAAAGGAGTCGCGCAACAGACGGATCTCATCGTAATGCTTCAGCTTGGGCAAGGGCGCATTGAAGTTTCCCTTCGCCACCTCATTGGCAGAGGCAGCCAACTGACTCAACGGCCGGGTGGCATGCTTGGCAACGAACTTACCGACAAAACGCACCACCAACAGGGCGAGTCCGATCAATATCAGGAAGATCACACCAAACACGATGGCAACGAAATCGATGATAAATCTTGGGACGACAAGGGCAATAGACCAGTCTGTATGCGCAATAGGCTGATAGCATACATAGACATTCATTTCATCGAAATCAAAGAAATCAAGATGACTCTCTTCGCCTTCTGCATCACAATAAAAACCACTCTTCCCTTCCACCATCAAACGACCTATATGATCGTCGATGGTATCATTCGTTTCCTTTGCCATCTCGAAATAGTTCTTCCTGACCGCATAACTGCTGTCCGGATGGGCTATGTATGTTCCATCATGGTCGATGATAAAGGTATAGCATCCAAATTCCATCATATCTCTGAAGGTACGGCGCTCATCAACTTCAGAATCATCGTCTTGTTTCTTCTTTCTCTGGATATTGACCCGAAAGGTGTCTGGGTCTTCACCACGCAGAACCCGCCCCCTCATCAGCTTGCCACCAAACCAGGTGAGCGACAGGTCGGCCCCAAGAATGGCCACTGTCTTTCCTTGCTTGTTGTGGATAGGAATCATATAGGATACCAGCGGAACAATGGTATCATTCGATTCAAAGAAAGGCTTAGACCAATAGCTACTGTCAGCTTCCAAAGCCTCCACGAACCAGTCTGCCTTCAGGTAGTCGTTTTGGGCATCGCCAATGGTACGTCGCACAACCTTTCCGTCCTCTCCTCTCACCGCGTAGGGACAGAACCAGTGTCCCTTCTGCGGATAGTAGTCGGCCACAAAACTAAGCCCGCAACTACGAATCTGAGGATTCAACTCAACCACCCGCTCCATGATATCATATAATCTGTCGGGTTGGTCGAGATGCTCCTCTATCTCCGGTACATGGTTTTTGGAGCCCACGTAGACATCAGAGAGAATCCTGTTGACATCTCTCTTGGTAACATCGAGGTAGCCCTTGTAGGTCTCTAACTGCTCATCTTTAGCATTATCCTCAGCCAACAGATAGATGAGGTAAGAGGCCAGGGCCATCACGATGAGCTGGGCGATACCAATGCGTCGTGTCAGTCGCCGGTAGAAAGGACGTAGCTTGCGTTTCTTACTCACAGCGGTAGCAAATTATTCACTTTTCACTATTCACTTTTCCCTTTTACAGCTTCTGCTCTACTTCGATCTCCGTGAAGGTCTCGATGATATCACCCACCTGGATGTCGTTGAAGTTCACCAGTGAGATACCACACTCCAAGCCCGTTGCCACTTCCTTGGCATCGTCCTTGTAACGCTTCAGGGCCTCGATAGGAGCAGTGTGGATCACGATACCATCGCGGATCACGCGGGCCTTATCCTTGTTGTGTACCTTACCGTCGGTCACCAGACCACCAGCCACAGTACCCACCTTCGATATCTTGAATACCTGCTTCACCTCGATCTCACCAGAGACAATCTCCTTCTTCACCTTGTCGAGCATACCCTGCATGGTCTGCTTCACATCATCGATGGCGTCGTAGATGATCGAGTAGGTGTTGATCTCCACACCCTCACGGTCGGCAGCACGACGGGCATCAGCAGAAGGACGCACCTGGAAACCGATGATGATAGCCTCAGAAGCCGAAGCCAGCATGACATCGTTCTCTGAAATCTGACCCACGGCCTTCGAGATGACATTCACCTGCACCTTCTCAGTAGACAGCTTGATGAACGAATCAGAGAGAGCCTCGATAGATCCGTCTGTATCACCCTTCACGATGATGTTCAACTCGTGGAACTCACCCAGAGCGATACGGTGCGACAACTCGTCAAGACCAAGCTTGGTAGTGGTACGCAGGCTCTGCTCACGCTGCAACTGGATACGCTTGTTGGCGATTTCACGGGCTTCCTGCTCTGTCTCCATCACATGGAAGGAGTCACCAGCAGTAGGCGCACCGTTCAAACCCAGGATGATAGCGGGTTCAGCAGGACCTGCCTCCTCAATACGCTGGTTACGCTCGTTGAACATAGCCTTGACACGACCCCAGGCCGTACCAGCAATCACCACATCACCAATCTTCAATGTACCATTCGACACAAGCACGGTAGAGACATAACCACGACCCTTATCGAGTGATGACTCAATGATAGAACCAGTGGCCTTACGGTTAGGATTAGCCTTCAGGTCGAGCATCTCGGCCTCGAGCAGCACCTTCTCCAGCAATTCATAGACACCAATACCCTTCTTGGCACTGATCTCCTGACACTGGTACTTACCACCCCAGTCTTCCACCAACAGGTTCATGTTGGCCAGATCCTCACGGATCTTATCAGGATTGGCACCTGGCTTATCAATCTTGTTAATGGCAAACACCATCGGCACGTTGGCAGCCTGGGCATGGGCGATAGCCTCCTTGGTAGTAGGCATCACAGAGTCGTCAGCAGCAACGATGATGATGGCGATATCCGTTACCTGAGCACCACGGGCACGCATAGCCGTAAACGCCTCGTGACCTGGGGTGTCGAGGAAGGTGATGCTGTGACCATCCTTCAACGTCACGTTATAGGCACCGATATGCTGGGTGATACCACCGGCCTCACCGGCAATCACGTTGGTATTGCGGATATGGTCGAGCAATGAGGTCTTACCATGGTCTACATGACCCATCACCGTCACAATCGGAGCACGACTGATCAAATCGTTCTCGTCATCCTCCTCTTCTGTGATAGCGTTCTGCACTTCTGCAGAGACATATTCGGTCGTAAAGCCGAACTCATCGGCCACGATATTAATCGTCTCAGCATCCAGACGCTGGTTGATGGATACCATGATACCGATACTCATACAGGTACCGATAACCTGGTTCACACCCACGTTCATCATCGTGGCGAGCTCAGAGACGGTCACAAACTCGGTCAGCTTCAGCACCTTGCTCTCTGCTGCCTGTGTCTCCATCTCCTCCTGCATGCGCTCAGCAACAGCATCGCGCTTCTCACGACGGTACTTGGCACCCTTCTTGTTCTGGTTCTTAGAAGTCAGACGGGCCAACGTCTCTTTCACCTGACGGGCTACGGCCTCATCATCCACCTCCAAAGGCTTTACAGGACGGTTCTTCTTGTTCTTCTTACCACCCTGCTGCTGGTTGCCGCTGTCCTGGAAGTTCTGGTTACCTCCCTTGTTCTTGTTCTTCTTCTGATTATTTTGATTGTTCTGATTATTCTGATTCACAGCAGCCTCGATGTCCACGCGCTCCTTACCACCACGGATACGCTCGCGCTTCTTCTTCTCACCGTTAGCACCACCATGCAACTGGGCCTGCTTCTCCTCACGCTCCTTACGACGCTCTTCCTTTGTTTTCTTCTTAGGACGCGTGCTCTGGTTCAGCGAGTCGAGGTCGATCTTACCCACGACATTGAGATTAGGCACAGCCTTCTGCTCAGTCTTCAGTTTATACACCTCAGGGGCCTTCGCTGCCTCAGGCTCGGGCTTTTCAACAGTCTCCGGCTTTTCAGGAACAGCCTGGATCTCAGGAGCTTTCGGAGTCTCCGGCTTCACCTCCACCACAGCCTCTGGCTTGGGCTCGGGCTTAACTTCGACTTTAGGCTCAGTTTTCACCTCAGCCACCTTCACTTCTTCTTGTTTGACCTCTTCCTTCACGGGTTTCATTCCCGACGTATTGTCGCCTGTCTGTGGCTTTTCGGCAGTAGCCACTTTTGGTGCAGGCGCCTCCTCCTTGACAGGTTCGGCAGCAGGTTTTTCCTGTGCTTTCTTCTTGCCATTGAGTGCATCGAGATCAATCTTGCCTAAGGGCGTGAACGACTGGCGGGGCTCTGTCTTCACCTCCGCCATCACCGGCTCCTTGGGCTTCGGCTTATCCTTCTTCTCCTTCTTGGGGAAAATCATATTGGCCTGCTTCTTCACGTCCTTGTCACGACTGAACTCCTTGACGAGCGCTTCATACTGCTCGTCGCTGATCTTGGTGTTCACGTTGGCATCGTCCTTGATCTCACCTAGGCTCTTCTTATTCTTCAGGTAATCAACTGCCGTTTGAAGACCTATATTAAGCTCTGTTAATACTTTATTTAATCTAACACCCATTCTTTTTCTTTTGTTTATAGTTTAAAAGTTTATTGTTTATAGTTGATTACTTCTATAGTCTCCAGAGATTTTACAAGGGCTTGCCAGGTAATCATCTTTAAACTATAAACTATCAACTCTAAACTAAATAAATCATTCGAACTCGGCCTTCAATACCTCAATCACATGATCAACGGTTTCCTCTTCGAGGTCAGCCTTCTCAATGAGCATCTCACGGGGAGCGTTGAGCACGGACTTAGCGGTATCCAGACCGATAGCCTTGATAGAATCGATGACCCACTGGTCGATCTCGTCAGCAAACTCATCCAGATAGATATCCTCGTCGGCCTCGTTCTCGCTAACCACACGGAAGACATCGATGGTATACTCTGTCAGCATAGAGGCGAGCTTGATGTTCATACCGCCACGACCGATGGCCAGCGATACCTCTTCAGGCTGGAGATAAACCTCTGCCTTGTGGTTCTCCTGATCGATGGTGATGCTGGAGATCTTGGCAGGACTCAGGGCACGGGTGATAAACAGCTGTACATTGCTGGAGTAGTTGATCACGTCGATGTTCTCATTACAGAGCTCACGGACAATACCGTGCACACGGCTACCCTTCACACCCACACAGGCACCTACCGGATCGATACGCTCGTCGTAACTCTCCACAGCCACCTTGGCACGGTCACCCGGCATACGGGCCACACGACGGATGGTAATCAGACCATCGTTGATCTCAGGAACCTCAGCCTCAAGCAGACGCTCCAGGAACACAGGAGAGGTACGCGAAAGGATAATACGGGGATTGTTGTTCTCGTTCTGCACCTCCTTCACGATGGCACGAACGGTCTCACCCTTGTGATAGTTGTCGTTGGGAATCTGCTCACCCTTCGGCAGATGGAGCTCGTTGCCCTCATCATCGATGAGCAGCACCTCACGCTTCCAGATCTGGTAAACCTCACCGCTGACCACCTGACCCACACGGTCCTTGTACTTCTGATACAGGGAGTCATGCTCCAGCTCGAGGATCTTCGAAGCCAGTGTCTGACGGAGGTTCAGGATGGCACGACGGCCGAACTTCTGGAAGTTCACCTCCTCAGATACCTCCTCACCCACCTCGTAGTCGGGCTCAATCTTCTGGGCCTCGCTCAGGGCGATTTCCTTGTTCTCATCCTCCACCTCGCCGTCTGCAACCACAATACGGTTACGGTGAATCTCAAAGTCACCCTTGTCGGGGTTCACAATCACGTCAAAGTTCTCATCCGAACCATAGATCTTTGCGATGACATTGCGGAAGCTTTCTTCCAGCACACTCACCAGCGTCGTACGGTCAATGTTCTTTGTCTCTTTGAATTCCTGAAAGGTCTCAATCATTGAGGGGCCTTTCGCATCTTTCCTTGTTGCCATTATATTTAATTTTTCTGATTATTCCGATTACTCAGAGTATTCCGATTACTCCGATTTCCTTACTTGAAGGCCAGCACATACTTGGCATACTTCACGCCATCCATTGAATATTTCTTGTCCACATCCACCATCACGGGACGCTTCTTGCCTTCCACCGTCTGCTTCTCCTTGACGGTCATCACGAACTCACGGCCATTCACCTCCTTCAGGATGCCCACGACCTTCTTACCGTCGCCATCCAGTACCTCGACTTCATCGCCGATGTGATTCACATACTGCTGTTCCACCTTAAACGGCTGGCCGATACCAGCTGAGCCCACTTCCAACTCATAGTCGCCCAGCTCGTCGCCAAGACGCTCCTGCAGGAAACGGCTCAATGCTGCACAGTCCTCAATCCAGACACCGTCGGCATGATCAATCTCAATCACAATACGGTCGTCTGAACCAAACATAATGTCTACCAAGAAGTAGTCGTTGCCCTGCAACCACTCTTCCACCAAAGTCTTAATCGTCTCTTTATTAATCATCTATCAATCGTGTATTATAATGAAAAAGAGAGGCCCTTGCGGGTCTCTCATTCCACTGAACGGGTGCAAAATTACGCATTTTTTCCCAATCCACCAAATATTTCTCGACTTTTTTTAAGGAGCGAGCAGTTTTTTGTATTCCTCGGGGTTCTTCAGCAGACGTTCGGCCTCCTTCAACTGACGGTCGTAATTGAGTCCGGCCTCGATGGCACCTGCCTGATAATAATAGTGGGCGATGATATCACTCTCCAGAACCTGCAGGAGCACTTCCTTATGTTTCTCCAAATCGAAGGCCACATCGTGGTTCAGTTTCTGCTCCAGCGCGTCGAAGGCCGGCTTGGCATCATCGTAGTAGCCCTCGAACTTGGCCGTCTTCACCAACTCAGCAAACTGTTTCTTGCTGACGGGATCATACGTAAAGCCGCTCTTGATGACGCGGGCCTTGAACTCTTCCCAGTCTGCTGCTGTCAGATGGAACTTGGCCGCCTCGGCAATCGTGGGATGCTTGGCGATATAGTCGACCACATAGTCAAACATCACCTCCGTCGAATCCTGACCTGAAGCCGAGAGATAGAAGGCGATGTTAGGAATCGTGTCGGCCTTCACCTCCACATCGGGCTTGATACCACCACCATCGCGCACCTCACGACCACCAGCGGTATAGAACACCTTCGTCAGCGAATCGGGGATATGCTCACGATAGCCCGTGCTACCCTGCTTGTAGTTGATGGCCTGGATACAACGTCCGCTGGGGATATAGTATTTCGAGGTCGTCACCTTCATATTCGTATTGTAAGGCAGGTCAATGGGGATCTGCACAAGTCCCTTCCCATACGTACGCGTACCTAAGATAACTGCACGGTCCAGGTCCTGCAAGGCACCGCTGGTAATCTCACTGGCACTGGCCGATTCACCATTCACCAACACCACCACAGGCATCACGGTATCCGTAGGTTCCAGACGGGTCTTATAGACATGGCTCGCCTGCTTCACCTTACCACGATTGTCAACCACCGTGATGCCCTTCGGCACCCAGAGGTTCACGATGTCAACGGCCTCTGCCTCAGAACCGCCACCATTGTTGCGAAGGTCGAAGATCAACGAGGTAGCACCCCGCTTCTTCAGATCGACAAAAGCCCTGCGCACCTCCTTGGCACTCTCCTGGGTAAAGCTGTTGAAATTGATATAGCCGATGTTACCCTCGCGCATACCGTAATAGGGCAGCTCAGGCAACTTGATGTTCCTACGGGTAATCTTGAAGCTCATCATCTTACCCGTAGAGGGACGCATCACCTTCAACAGGAAGCTGGTACCTGGCTCGCCACGCAGGTGACTGCTCACATAACCCACCTCCTTGTCCGTCATCAACGTGTCGTCGATGCTCAGGATGATATCACCCTTCTGCAGACCAGCCTCAGCAGCGGGCATATTGGCGTAGGGTTCGTCAATCACCACACGGTCCAGTTTCTGATGCTTGCGGATCAGGGCACCGATACCTGCATACTTACCCGTGAGCATCATCCTGAGATTCTTCGTCTCGTCCTGTGCATAATACTCCGTATAGGGATCCAGCTGACGCAGCATTGCGTTGATGCCCGTACCAATCACATCCTTCGGATTCAGCGTGTCGACATAGAGCAAGTCGAGATTCTTATACACATTATTGAAGATATCGAGGTTCTTGGCCACCTCGAAATTATGATCCGTCTGTCCCTGCGCCATCGCCAAAGCCGGCAAGAACACGAACAATACAGATATCAGCTTTCTTGTCATATCGTTGTTATTTATCGATTCGGATGCAAAAGTACAACAATTCTAAGACACAGCCAAATATTCTTTGAAATAATTATTCCTTCTCAGATCAGACATTCTTTTTCTTTACGAAATATTCAGAATTACTGCTCGTTTCACGTTTTTTCAGTCCGGGAATGTTAGACAACCTGCGTCCGAAGGCAGCCACATTTGCAGGTTTCAGCAGACTGACGCCCACCTTCTCTTTCAGGAAACTGAAAATGGCCGAGGCACTCATCCACTCTCCCTCCGATTCCTTCGTAGCCGGTTCAAAATAATCGAGGAAGAACTGCTCGCCAGCCGTCTTCACGCTGAACTTCCGGTTCCACTCCATGATCTGCTGCGTCTCAGCAGGTCCGAAATAATACGGCTCGTGCTGATGCAGGGCACGCATGGCCTGGGCATAGAGCTGTTCATAGTTCGGAGGCGTACTCACATCAATGGGACCCGTCAGTTCCACACTCAGGAAACGGCGACTACCCGAAGGATCCGCCAGCACATCCGTCTGATTCGTGGTGGCAATAAACGAGGCGCGACGCGGGAAATCCTCCACATGACGACCATAAGGTCGCTTGATCTTCACCGACGAAAGGGTGATGATGTTCTTCAGGAATCCCTGCTGCGTATGCGGGGATATCTGGTTGAACTCATCGAGGTTGATGAGCAGCATCTGTGCCATCTGCTGGAGCACCTGCTTCTTATTGTCCAACTGCAGATTACCCGTATAGCCAAAGCTCAGTTCGGGTGGCAGCAACTGTTCGCAGAAGGTGGTCTTGTTCCACCCCTGTGTCGAGATAAGCAGCGGCACAGCCTGATTGCCATATTTGGCAAGACTGCCTACCTGCCACTGGTGCACCATCCCAAGGAACCACGTATAAAACCAGTCCTCCCAGTGCGGGTTCTTCGTGGGTACGGTCCTGGCGAGCTTGCGGATATAATCCTTGCCATCCCATTTGTAGTACTGTGCCCACAGATAGTCGGCGATGGGTTCGTGAGACTTGATCATATCCGACTGTACATAGCGTCGCACGTCGTTGTCACGGGCATCGATACCCGCCAATCGCACCTTCAGCGTCATACCCTTCAGCGTACGGTCGTCAACGGGCCTCCAGTCCATATAGCCATAGTCGTTGTCCTTATACTCCGTATAGCCCATGAGGGTGTTATAGCGGAACTTGTAATGCGCATTCAGGAAATCCATCAGCTGCCTGGTCTTACGACTCACCTCCTGAGAGTCCTCATCGGAATCAAGAGGACAGGCTTCAGAATCGAGGGGGCAGGACTCCACCTTTGATTCCGGAATCCTGTTCACAGGCAGTGCGATGGCCTCGGGATTGAAATAAGGGCTTTCGTCCAATGGCATACGGAAACAGCTTCTCACGGACACGGCTTCCTGACGGATGGGTTTCGGCAGAATGGCCTGATAAAGAGCTGCAGCCAGGCGATAACCTTCCTGACAGAGGGCATCTGCTTCCTCCTCCGTCAGATAAGTGGCACTTATTGACAAATAAGGATGGGTTATTGCGCAATAAGGCTGGGTTATTTCCGAATAAGTGCCACTTATTGCGGAAGGCGTGCCATCCGCTTTTTCAATCTTTACCAAGATGATTACTTCCCTTCCTGAAGGTCCGACAAAAGCCGCCAGTGTATAATGCAGAATCTGAGCCGCCCGTTTCACGGCATCGATGTCCGTCTGATTCTCCAACCCGTCGACGGTGAGCGCCACCACACCGTTGAAGGTCTTCATACGGAGGTTATCATTACCATCCTTCTCAAACTCAGCTGAGGGGTAGATCAAGTGCGAAGGATACAGGCGGTCAAAACCGTCAACATGTTCCCCATAACTCAGCTGTCTGCGACGACGAGCCACAGCACCATCCTTGGTGTCGGTCTTGATGCGCTCCATAAATCGCTCCAGTGTCTTTGTCGAGAGTTTCAGCGCATTTTTCTTGTTTCTAAGTACAAATGTCAGTTTCATGCCACAAAGTTACTAAAAATTCGATTGATTTCCAAACTTTTTGGCAAAATTCTGCCATCTACCACCATACTGCCACCACAAAAGAACGCTTTGAAACAAAGACATTTCAGAATCTGATGGCAGTATGGCAGCAAAAATTACAAAAAAACAAAAACTGATGCATGGGTAGTCATCTATGAGTTGTTCAGATAGTCCCTTCGGGTTGTCCAGATAATCCCTTCGACTCGTTCAGATAATCCCTTAGGGGGGTAAGGAGATATCTGAACGAGTCGAAGAGACTATTCAAACGAGTGAAAGGCGACTACTTCTGTTCACCAATGATGACCTCCGAATCTTTCTTCACAATACCATTGTCACCACCGCCATAGACATTACCCATGATGGTAGCCTTGTCGAAGATATTCACCTTGGTCCAGACAGAAGTAGCAAACTCTTCAGCATTCAATGATGACATACCACGGCAAGCGCCATATACCTCACCACCATAGAGCTTATTGTAAGTCCAGCCTTTATCGGCATCGTATGGCGTACCGATAGTGACAACACTCGTGCCACCACCAATGTTGACGGTGTTCTGCGACTGTTTGCCAAGAGTAGTCGTATTGGTAAGATCCTTCTTATATGGGTCGTAAGCCTGAGTTGTTTTCAGAGGACCGACACTACCCATCGAGCCGCCACCATAGACATTACGGTGGATGGTACCGCCCAGGATGTCCACCTGCGTGAATCGCGTCACAGAACCTGCCGTGTTGCTGTAGCCCGTCGTTTCCACCTTCTCGCCTGTGTAGCCATCTGCATACACCAATGTAGAGGTGTACTGACTGATACCCGAGCCGCCACCATAGACATTGCCACGCGCCAACCACTGGTCGTCGTCAAGGTTGTTCGTGCCGAGTGTCGTTTGGTTGGTTGAGGTATAGGCCATACCTATCTCACCACCTCTAACCGTAACCTTCGTATCCCTGCGCACATGACCATCCTGGCCGCCGCCATAGACAGAAGCAACGATTGTCGGAGTTGTCGTGATGGCTTCCCATTTGTCCTCATCGCTGGCAAGAGCGTTGTACTGATCATCATTAAGCGTATCACCGACCTTGTAGCTCTTATCACCAATGGTACAAGCCGTCTTACACTTATATCCACCACCGATATGCACATCTGTCTCATTGACATATCCCGAGAAGTAAGCCGGACAGTATTTGTACAGGTCGCTGAGGTCCGGAACATACGGTGCTGACTCACCGGCACTGCCACCGAAGACATTGCCGTAAGGCAAGTTATTTTTCTTATCCGTAGTCTTGAAACCAACTTGACCGCCAAAGATATTAACAGTGGTCTTACCGCTGTTCAGGAACTCCCAGGCATCATCATCATCAGGATTAGCCTCGGTAGCAGTTGTTGTCCACAGGTTGCCTGTAATCTTCTCGCCATAGCCATCAGGGAAGTAGTCATCTGCACCGCTGGCGTAGTTACCCTTACCCACCGAGGCCATATTACCACCGCCATAGACGTTACGTCCTACAAAGCCGCCGTTCATGGTGACGCTAGTATTGCCGAATACCTTACCAGCAATGAGGCTGTAGATTTTGGCTGTGTAGGTATCACTCTCAGTACCTCCTATCTTTTTCAGGGTTACTTCGTAAGTACCCTTACCCTTTCCACCGCCGTAGAGCGAGTGGCCTATCAAGCCCTCGTTCAGGGTCACGTGAGTATCGCCATAGACATAGCCGTCCTCACCGCTACCCGAAACAGAACCGGTGATACATGGAATTGTGAAGTCGGTCTTAATAGTCGACATTTTCGAAGCGTAGTACTCAGAAACAGTAGTTGCTGGTGTTATTGATGAAGGAACTGGATAGTTGATGTTCACCTCAGTCTCCTTGACATAGGCATGATGGGCTGTAGCATAACGGTCGCCAGCCTCACCACGGCTGCTGCCAAAAACGTCGCCACCGTCGGTGTTCAAGGTGCCGATATGACCGCCCGTGACGTTGACGGTAGCCTTGCCCGTATTATTTACAAACTTGAACTTATAAGGCCAGCTGAGGGCGAAACTCGATGCCTCGTTGGCGTGCTTGGCTGCCGAAATCGTATCGCTGACATTCGTGATGGTGCCCACCATGGCCATGGCACCGCCGCCATAGACATTGCGTCCCACGTGACCACCCTTGATATTGACTTCGGTGTTGTGACCCACCATACCCGCCTTCGGATTGTAGTACTTGAACGTCTTAGCATCATCGCCTGTACCTACCGTAACGGTATAGTAGTCTGAGCCACTGCCGGCACCATAGACGTTGCCACGGGCGCCTCTATACTGCGTATTCTTAGCCTCATCTCCAAAGTCCCACCATGGATCAGCCGTGTCAGTGCTAGGAATCTTATCTGCGATACCGATAGTGCCGCTATAGACATTCACCTCAGCATTCTCAGCGTTGTGGCCGTTCTCGCCACCGCCATAGACAGAACCCTTAATGAGCGGAGTGGTCAGGTAATCCGGATCTGTTGTCTTAGCTTCCTTCTTACCGATATTCACCACGGAGCTCTTGACCCATGCAACTCGGTCGTAGGGATCGACAGCAGGAGAACCAGGAGAACCTTCAGGCTTTTTCAGGCCACCACGCGAAGAACCGAACACAAGTCCGTTGTCGCGGCCGCTGATACCGATGGTACCGCCAGTGATATTGACAGTTGCCGTACCTGTGCCCTCAGTCCATTCGTAAGGAATACCTGCTATAGGAATATAGGCTGGAACAGTTCCAGTACTGAGTTTGAAAGTACCCACCGAAGCCAAGGCACCACCACCATATACCATGTGGTAAACCTTTGGCGAGCTTAGGACAGTACCAACAGCTGTTTCCGGATGTGCAGTATTGTAAGCTTCATCAGCTTTGGTCTCCTGAATGGTGACATTGGTGTTACCCTTCACCTGTCCGGTATGGAAGTGATCCAATGAGCCCTTACCTCCACCATAGACATTACCCATCGTAGCACCGCCAAACATAACATAGCCGGGATTTGTATCGCTAACTGGTGTCACCTCGTTACGTCCGATTTCGCCGCCACTGATGGTGACGTAGGTATCACCACCGACAAGCGCCATCTCACCACCGCCATAGACGCTGGCACGTACCTTGGTGTCACCAGTGATATCCACCTTGGTACTGTTCGTCACTTCACCGCCATGGTTCTGGGCAGTTGAGTCGTCGTGCTTCTCCATACCCTCACCGCCGCCATAGACACTGCCGTAGGTGTATTTCACCGAACTGGATCCACTACTTGCAGGATATCCATCAGGAAGAGGTACGGTGGTCTTCACAGGTATTGTCCCAGTAATCTCCGTACCAATGGTACCACCTTCGATAATAATTTCCGAACCGAGATTCTTTCCTCCTATAGTATGATAGCCACTCACTTTTCCAAGCTCGCCGCCACCATAGACGTCACCCATAATCCATGTGTCGCCACTGATGGTCAGCTTGGTGCTCTTGACATTACCCAGCTTAGTCCATTCGATGGGAGAGGATGGTGTTAGTACACCATTCTCATAAGTAGATATCTTGGTCGTTCCATCCAACAAATAGAATCGTCCCATGCCGCCGGCATAGACATTACCACCCTTAGTGTGTATCAGCTGTCCGTTAGAGGTATCATACTCGGTATTGGGCACATGGTTATTATTCTTCCATGTGGTCCAAGCTGCAGCATTGGCAGGTATTTCTGCAGGCATGACAAACTCATACTTGTTACCGATGGTACCGCCAGTGATGTTGATTTCCACATGGCCGCGTCCCTTCGGGAACCATCCATCAGGAGCTGTCGTACCATCATCCATCTTATTATCATCACGCATCTCGCCGTAGCCTGCAACACCTTCATCATACAAGCCATAGCCCACAGAACCCAGACGACCACCGCCATAGATAGAGCCAAGCATTGTACCACCAGAGATCTTCAGCGTTACACTACCAGCCACGTTACCGGCCGTGTAGGCATCACCGCTGAAACCACGACCGCCACCAAAGACGTTACCATCCACGTAGGAGGTACCCCAGGTGCCTATCTTGGTAGCACGCCCTGCGTAAAGGTCTGCATAAGCCTCGGCATAGGTTTTAGTCGTGGCAATTTCATTACCACTGATAGTCATCGTCACGTCACGCATCACGTGACCATCCTCACCGCCACCAAAGGCAGAACCATATATCCATCCGCCAGAAATGTTTACCTCTACATCGTTTACATTGGTCTGCTTGTTGAACAACACACGTGGATCACCCTTACCACCACCGAAGAGATAGCAAGTAACAGGGTGAGCCATAATCTGCCCCAGTGTACGCGGCACACCGATGGTACCACCCGACATATTGACAGTACTCTTACCTGCCACATTGGTCAACTCGTTAGCTCCATAGACATTGGTCAGGACATGTCCGCCCTTGATATCCACTACGGTATTGCCGCCCACATCACCAGCCTTCCAGTGCCATTTACCTGGAGCGTATGGGAAGTAACCGGATCCGCCACCGAAGACGTTGCCATAGAAGGTGCTACCGTTATCAGCAATCGTACTACCGCCCTTGGAATCATAACTACCAGCATATATATCGTGGGCAGCATATTTGCCAGTTGTTGCCTGTCCATACTCCCAGCTTGCACATTCAGGCAGAGAAGAAGCGTAGTTAGCCTCACCATCTTTGTAAAGACGTCCTTCAGCCCACTCTGTTGCGGTATAACGGCGGTTAAGACTATATCTAGCAGTTCTTGCCAAGTACTCACCGTCAGCATTCATCTGCACATAGCCATTACCAATCTGGCAATCGCCTTCTATGGTCACATGCGTATCGTGCTGTACGAATCCTTGCTCAGCACCACCAAAGACATCACCCTTGACGAAGGCGTTTCCACCAATAGTCACCTCAGTTTGAGTTGCCAAGCCAAGTGTTTCAACAAATTTAAGGTATGTGGCCTCAC
>JAEEGG010002809.1_pt1 | contig 44378 bp, 29 predicted proteins | sample 9134161 | NCBI WGS metagenome assembly JAEEGG01 (sample SAMN16246543, study PRJNA631951) | gut metagenome | biome: gut microbiome; feature: rumen; material: CR-attached | host: Bos | place: Iran: Karaj | collected 2018-10 | reverse complement strand
CCTCGGACTGCGGGGCGACTCGGCCGACAACATCCCCGGCGTGCCCGGCATCGGCGAGGTGAAAGCCAAAAAACTGATTGCCCAATTCGGCAGCATCGAGAACATCTATCACCGCATTAACGAGGTAGATAATGCCAAACTTCGGCAGACCCTCATCGACAATGAGGAGAAAGCACTTCAGTCGAAAGCACTGGCTACCATCATTTTAGATGTTCCTATCGAATATCATTGGGACGACATGAAATTCGGCAACATCCACGTCAACGATTTGCAGGCCGTCTTCAATGAACTTCAGTTCAAAACCCTCTCCACCCGCATCTTCAACGACCTGAATTTGCGCAACACGCCCCCCGCTCCGCAGCAGCCCGACATGTTTTCGGCTTTGGAGAACGAAGCCCCAATCCCATCGGCACCCGCCACGATGGAACTTCCCCTCTTCAACAGTTTCGACCAACAGGAGCACCATTTCGAGTCCACTAACCAGTACGATGGCACGGGCGACCTCTACTTTGAGTGGCTGCTGAATGAAGGAAAAATCGCGGGGTTCTTCTTTGCCGATGAGCAACACATCTTTTATCATCTGCTTGAAAAAGAGCATCATTACTTCAAAAATATTCTTCAAAATATTTTCGGAAAAGAACGGCTCATCATCACCTATAACTGCAAACAAAGCTACAAATTTTTAGAGCTGTTAGGCATTCCTGTCAAGGCACGTTTCTTCGACCTGCAGATTGCCCATTACCTCATTCAACCTGAAAACTCTCATCAGCTTTCCAACCTCTCAGAGAACTATCTAAACTACGCGATATTTCCAGAAATCAAAAAGTTACAGCTAACTGTTAAAGAATTACTTGAAAGGACGGATGAGCAGGTAGAAATTTACCGTCAACTTTACCCCATTTTCAATAAAGAATTGGATGATAATGGCTTACGAAATCTTTTTGATGAAATAGAGATGCCTTTGGCACCCGTTTTAGCCAAGATGGAAAACAACGGCATTCACCTCAACAAGGAGATTTTAGCCGAAAGTTCGAGGGTGATTGGCGAAGAGATCAAGGAGTTAGAGGAGCAAATTTACAATTTTGCGGGTGAAAAATTCAACATCGGTTCGCCGAAACAGTTGGGAGAAATTCTTTTTGAAAAACTGCATATCATTGAGAATGCGAAACTTACCAAAACCAAGCAGTATCAGACGGGGGAGGAAATCCTGTTGAAACTGTCGGCACGGCATCCCATCGTGCCGCTGATTTTGGAGTGGCGCGGTCTCACGAAGCTGAAATCCACCTACGTGGACGCCTTGCCGCAGCTGGTGAATCCCACCACGGGGCGCATCCACACCACTTTCAACCAGACGGTGACCGCCACGGGGCGACTCAGTTCCACCAACCCGAATTTGCAGAACATCCCCATCCGCACAGCAAGGGGGAAAGAGTTGCGCAAGGCCTTCACGCCCACCACACCCGGCACGGTCATCATGGCGGCCGACTACTCGCAGGTGGAACTGCGTATCATGGCGGCGGTGAGCGGCGACACGGCCATGATCGACGCTTTCAAACACGGTCTCGATATCCATGCTATGACGGCAGCGCGGGTTTACGGGGTGGACCTTGACCATGTGACGCCCGACATGCGCCGCAGTGCCAAGACCGTCAACTTCGGCATCATCTACGGCATTTCGGCCTTCGGTTTGGCCGACCGGCTGCATATTGCCCAAAAGGAGGCCCGCGACCTGATAGAGGGCTACTACCAGCAGTTCCCCAAAATCATCACCTACCTTAATGATACGATAGAGTTCGCCCGCGCTCACGGCTATGTGGAGACGCTGCTGCACCGCCGCCGCTACATCCGCGACATCAACGCCGCCAACGGCATGCTGCGAAAAGCCGCCGAGCGCAACGCCATCAACGCACCCATCCAAGGCACCGCCGCCGACCTCATCAAAATCGCTATGATTCAAGTAGATAGAGAGATGACAAAACGGCAATTGAAAAGCAAGATGCTGCTCCAGATTCACGACGAACTGGTGTTCGAGGTGCCGCAAGAGGAGATTGAAGTGATGAAAGAGCTGGTAACCAGCATCATGAACAACGCTATCACCATGGAGGTGCCGCTCGCCACCGATGTCAACTACGGTTCTTCCTGGTTCGACGCGCACTGACGGATTTCATCGAACGTGTACCCTTTCGACAGGAGGAATCTCGTCATGCAATCCCTTCCCTTTGACGGGTTTTCCTGCTGCCAGCGAGTGGCCAAATACTGCAAGTTTTGGACATATAAATCCTCATCCATCATCTTCAGTTTTTCCGAGATGATGGCATCGTCAACGCCTCGTTTCAAAAGCTCTACACGGATTTTCACCCGTCCCCAACGGTTGTTGTTCATTTTTCCCCGAACAAAACACTCGGCGAAACGCTCATCGTTCACATAATTCTGCTCCTTCAGTTCCTCCAAAATCTGTTCGGCTTCCTGACGGGGAACCTTCAACTCTGCCAATTTTCGGCATACTTCGCGACAACTGCGTTCTTGGAAAGCGCAGTATTTCAGAATTTTATCGGTAACATCCATAGTATGACTACCTTTTTATAGTCACCTTAGCGTTGAAGGACCACTTTCGAAACGGTGCAGTGGTTGCCGGTCCACACTTTCACGAGATAGAGGCCTGACTCATAGTGCAGGGCGATGTCGGCACGGCTGTTGCCAGTACCTTGGATGGTGGCAAGCGTTTGTCCCATGAGGTTGCAAACCTCAATTCTGTCGAAGGGAGCCGACGACTCGACGGTCACTTTCTCGCGGGTGGGGTTCGGATAGAGGCGAACCGTACCGTTTTCATACTGGGCGATGCCGACCACGCAGGAAGGGGTGGAGAGACTGCTTTCGCCCACGATACATGCTGCGCTGACGGTGAAGCAGTTCTCACCCTCAACGGTGGAAACCACGTGGGAGGTACCCGTCACATACTCGGCAACGACCTCGCCATTGCGATAGATGGAATAACTCTGGGCGGAGGGAACGCTGTTCCATGACACCCGTGCAGAGCCGCCAGGAAGACCCACTGCGGTAACATTGGAGGGAACAGTGCTGCAGTCCACGCCGCAGTTGGGCGAGTTATGGAAGAATGCGCCTGCAACCGGTGTGCCGGAAGAGGCATAAATCTGCATTCCCTGATTGGTTTCAATCTGGAAGGAGACTTCCGCATCGAAACTCGACTGGACGGGCGAACCCACAAAGTAGTAGTCGATATTGCCAGCCTCGCAGGTGTAAACCATGGCCGTATCAAGCGAGCCATCCTCCAAGGTGATTTCTGCCAAAATCGTATTGCCCCGTTTCATCTGGATCTTCGCACCGTTCCAGCCGTCGCCGTACTGGTCATGCATGATGATACGGATGTAGCAGTTGCACGGGTCGGTGGTAAAGCTGCCGCTCTGCCAAGCCCCAACTTCATTATTCCCGCAAACAGATTGCAGATAATAATAATAGGTAGAGCCACCATTGAGGTAGTCGATATGGAAATTCACATTCTGAATCAGCGTATCCAGCACGTTGGCGTAACCTGCCGGATCGGTGAGCGGGTAGTCGGCCATTTTCAAATGCCAAGCAACATCCGAGCCATTGACATTATCCCACGTGAGGGTGGCCTCATTGCCGGTCACGCCGCTGAGAGTGAGATGCTGGGCAGGCCAGCAGTCGGTGTGCAACAAAATGGTAAGTTCGTCAATCAGACAGTAATTGAAATCGGAGGTGCCGTTATGGCGGAGGGCGATGTAACGGTTACTGCCCGTGAGGTTGGTATTGCTGAACGAAACGTTCTGGAAGTTCCACGTGCCGGCAGCGGTCGGTGTGAAGGTCGCCACATGCTCAAAAGTGGCATAGTCGCCAGGATTGGACATCACGCCCACCTCTAAACTTCCAGACAAGTTGGCATCTTCAAAATAGAGATAGAATGAGAGCGAAAGGTTATGGATATCCTCACCGATGGCGGGAGTGATGGCGTATGTCTGCATGTTGGAACCCGTGCAGAAGAGCAGGCTGTTATCGCCATTCGTAGAAGAGATGTTGGAAGCGGACGGGGTAACGGAGGACTGGTAGTATGAGGTAGCGGGGCGAGCCCAGCAGGGCGGGAAGGCGTTGTCGCCGGTGCCGTAGTTATCGAAACTCTCATAGTAGGGCAGCGCGGTGATGGTGCCGCAGCCGGTAGTGAAGGTCACTCCATGGCTCCAATCGCTGAAAGAGTTGTTGGAGCATGACGAGCGCACATAAAGATAATAGGTCGTCAGCGGGTTAAGGCCTTGGAGATTATAAGTAGTTGACGTAACGGATGTTGGAGTACCTACAGAGGGGTTGCTAAGGGGCAATTCTGAGGCTACAAGTTGCCAATTATTGGCAGAGCCGACCTCCGTCCAACTGATGGTGGCGCTATTCCCAGCGACATCGGTAGCGGCGAGATTGGCGGGGACGAAGCAGCCTGAGGCAGCATGCAGGTTCACCTCATCAAGGTAGCAGTTACGGCCACCGCCGGAGGTGAAGAGGAAGCCGACATATACGGACGAATGGTTGCCGGCGGCGGGGATGATCACATCGTAGTTGGTCCAGCCGGAGAGCAACGCATGGTAGCGCGGGATAAGTCCTTGCGGGGCATCGGTCCACGTGGTGCCATCGAACGAATACTGCACCTGAACGCCTTCGATAACGGCTTCAGGGTTTTCGCTCCCGTGATACCATTTGAAGTTGACACCCAACACATTAGTGCCTGTAGTGGAAATTTCGGGAGAGACCAGTCGTCCCTGCCGTCCGGACTGGTAACTACCGCTGGCCCACTGAGCCATAGCTTCGCCAGCGGCGGGCGAAACGATGGGGTTCTGTCCGCTGGCCACAAAAGTCACTGTAGAGTTGCCCGACACTTGCTGGAAGGACCAGCAGGCGGGCATTGCACCATAGGTGAAGCCTTCCTGCAGGGGCAGTGAGGCAACGCCGCAGGTGGTGGTGAAAATGGTGGAACTCCATGAGCTGTAATCACTTCCGCACACCGACTGCACATAGAAATAGTAAGTCGTATTGGGGGCTAAAGTGTTATAACTGATAGAAGGATTGTTGACCGTGGTCGGAGTGGTGCCAGAGAAATTGGTGATAGGGGTGGTGGAGCAGAGCGTACGCCACTGGGTGGCATTACCAGCTTCGGTCCAGTTCAAAGTGGCCGTCTGGGAACCGATGTTGTTGGCCTCCACGCCGATAGGGTTCAGGCAGTCGGGCATCTCATCCACGACCACATTGTCGATATACGACGCTGCCGTTCCATCATGTTGGATAAGGATATAGCGGCCAGTGCCCGTATAGGTGTCGAAATGGACTTCACGATGATAAAACGTACCCGTAGCAGGCAGGGTAATGGTTTCAATATCGACCATAGACTCCGCATCAGACCAGTCGGGAAAATCGATAATGGAAATCGTAATCAAGTTATTGATATTCTGCACTTTCACATCAAAACTAATTCGCAAATTGGAGAGCGGCTGCGACATTTCAGGAAGGGAAGCGATGCAATACCCATTGAAAATCATACACTGTTCAGAACCCTGCAGTGTCGGATAGGGGTAGTTGCCGGAAGCCTGCATTTTGGTCCAACAATCGACGAAATTATTAGGACCAGTATAGCAACTCTCAAAATTCATATTGTAGGGAATAGGTTCAGGAGTATCGCACTGGGCGTGCGCGGAGATGGCAAATCCTAAGCAAAACAAACTAAGCAGGAGAATACGATGTAAAATGTTTTTCATAACAAAATGATTGTTAATTTATTAAAAAATGCAGCCGCAAAGATACAGAAAAAAAATGAGCGACAGACCACATTCCATAATTTTTTTCATATCTTTGCGAAGTATCTTTTTGATCATCAATTTAGTAATAACTCATTTAACTCGAATGTACTATGAAAAAAATTTTCAACATTCCCCGCGGCGAGTTCATCGCAACAGCGGTGTTACTGGCGCTCATCATTGCAGTTTTTACCCTTTATTTTCTCTACGACACGAAGGCGGCAGGTCCGACGGATTTGGAGAGGTTCCATAAGGAAGTGGAACAGTTTTACGCCTATCAGCGGGCCGCTGACGACTCGGCGAAAGCAGCCCGACAGCAGCGAAAGTACCGAGAGGGAAGCGACACTCATCGCCGGTGGGGCGGACCGGACGACACCATCCGTGGACGTAGCGACAGCAGCCGATTCCAGCCGTACCGTCCGCAATACGAGATTGTAAAAATCGACCTCAACCGGTGCGACACCACCGACATCCAACGGGTACCCACTTTCGGCAGCAAGCGTGCCCAGAAACTGGTGGAGTACCGCGAGCGTCTAGGAGGTTTTCACTCCTTCTCGCAACTACAGGAAGTCTATGTGCTACAGAATGTTGACCTCAATCTTTGCGAAAAATACTTCACCCTCTCCCCTACTGCCATCCGAAAAATCCACATCAACACAGCCACCTACAAACAGCTGATAGCCCACCCCTACATCGATGCCTATCTTACCAAAACCATCATCAGTTATCGCGAAAAAAACGGCCCTATCCACAACATGGAAGAGTTTCAACAGGTGACACACGCCTATCAGGAACTGGTGGAAAAACTAAGACCGTATTTGGCATTCGATTAGGTACCTTTGCAGAAGTTTTCAACATCCATTTCAGACCATCATTTTGTTGATATATTATTAAAAATATTAGTGTAAATTTGCAGGTTAAAAACTTATCAAGAAAAATTATAATAAAATATTAATAATCAATAATTTACAAAATGAAAAAGTTTTTATTACTGCTGTCTGCGCTGGCATGTCCTTTCTTTTTGTCAGCAAGTGAAGCTGACTTGACGCTTCCAGAATTCAGAGACATCTCCTTCTTCAACGGGGCGGTCACGGGACAAGCGCTGCTCCTGTGGGGCTCCATCATCGTCATCCTCGGATTGCTCTTCGGACTCTTCCAGGCCCTGCGTATCAAGAAATTCCCCGTTCACCGCGCTATGAAGAATGTGGCGAACACCATTTATGAAACCTGCAAGACCTACCTTTTACAGCAAGGCAAGTTCCTGCTCATCCTGTTCGCCATCATCGGAGCGGTCATCTGCTTCTATTTCGGTGGTTTGAACTCCATGCCGGTCAGCCGCATCCTGCTCATCCTGTTGTGGACGATTTTAGGTATTGGCGGTTCGTACGCTGTGGCGTGGTTCGGCATCCGCATCAACACGTGGGCCAACTGCCGCACGTCGTTTGCCTCCTTGCAAGGCAAACCGTGGCCGGTGGTGAAGCTCCCGCTCCAGTCGGGCATGAGCGTAGGTTTGCTGCTCATCACCATCGAGCTGATTCTGATGCTGGTCATCCTGCTGTTTGTCCCGAAGGACAGTGCAGGTGCCTGCCTGATCGGTTTCGCCATTGGTGAATCATTGGGAGCCAGCGCATTGCGTATTGCCGGTGGTATCTTCACCAAGATTGCCGACATCGGTTCCGACCTGATGAAGGTGATCTTCAAGATTGGCGAGGACGACCCGCGCAACCCGGGTGTCATCGCAGACTGCACGGGCGACAATGCTGGCGACAGCGTAGGACCTACCGCCGACGGTTTCGAGACCTACGGTGTGACGGGCGTGGCCCTCATCTCCTTCATCATCCTTGCGTTGGCACAAAGCCCCGAACTGCAGGCGCTGCTCATCGTGTGGATTTTCGCCATGCGTATCCTCATGGTGTTCACCTCAGTCTTCTCCTACGGCATCAACCACTGGATTTCATCTGCCAAATACAAGAAAGCCAGCAACTTCAACTTTGAGACTCCGCTGACTTCATTGGTATGGATCACCTCTATTGTCTCCATCATTGTAACCTACGCTATCAGTTATTTGCTGCTCAACAACAACAACTTAGCAAGCGACAGTTCGCTCATTGGCGCGATGGCTCCCGACCCGAGTTTATGGTGGCGTTTGGCCTCCATCATCAGTTTGGGTACGTTGGCTGCAGCCATTATTCCTGAGCTCACCAAGGCGTTCACCAGTTCCAACTCCCGCCACGTGCAGGAGGTGGTGACGGCCTCCCGCGAGGGCGGTGCCTCCCTCACCATCCTTTCCGGTATGGTGGCTGGTAACTTCAGCGCCTTCTGGAAAGGCATCGTCATGGTAGGCCTCATGGTAGCAGCCTTCTTCGTCTCTGCCAACGGGCTTAACATCTTCGACGAATACTCCGCCATCTTTGCCTTCGGCCTTGTGGCCTTCGGTTTCCTCGGCATGGGACCTGTCACCATCGCGGTGGACAGCTATGGACCGGTAACCGACAATGCACAGTCGGTATTCGAACTTTCGCAGATTGAGAGCATTCCGGCCATCAAATCCGACATTGAAAAAGAGTACGGTTTTGTGCCCAACTTCGAAAAGGGCAAATACTTCCTCGAGGCCAACGACGGCGCCGGCAACACCTTCAAAGCCACGGCCAAGCCCGTGCTGATTGGTACGGCCGTAGTCGGTGCCACCACCATGATTTTTGCCATCATCTTGATGCTCAAAAATTTAGGAATGCTCCATCTGGAACTCACCAAAGCACCCGTCATCCTCGGTTTCATCACCGGTGGTGCGGTCATCTACTGGTTCAGCGGTGCTTCCATGCAGGCAGTCACCACGGGTGCCTATCGTGCTGTAGAGTTCATCAAGAAGAACCTCAACCTCGACAAGACCGAGGCCGACATTGAGGATTCGAAGACCGTGGTGAAGATCTGCACCCGCTACGCACAGCAGGGCATGTGGAACATCTTCGCCGTGATTTTCTGTCTGACATTGGCCTTCGCATTCTTCGATCCCAACTTCTTCGTTGCCTACCTCATCTCCCTCGCTGTGTTCGGTCTGTTCCAGGCCATCTACATGGCCAATGCCGGTGGTGCATGGGACAATGCCAAGAAGGTGGTAGAAGTGGACTTGCAGGAGAAAAACACGGATTTGCACGCTGCTACGGTGGTGGGCGATACGGTGGGCGACCCCTACAAAGACACCTCCTCAGTGGCTATGAACCCCATCATCAAATTCTCCACCCTGTTCGGCATGTTAGCTACTGAAATCGCAGTGGTGATGAAGGTGGTGGCTCAAGAGAACGGTTCGGCCGACTACACCCCGTACATCGGTATTGCCTTCCTCGTGGTGGGTCTGTTCTTCGTGTATCGTTCTTTCTATGGCATGAGAATTAAGAGCGAGAAGAAAGAAAAGGCAGCCAAGAAATAACCTGAAGGTTATACATATTTATATTAATCATTAAAAAATTAAAACAATGAACAGAATAACCCTCCTGCTCATCGCCATGGTAGCTGTTGTCCTCACTGCCTGCGGAAGCAGCAAAGCCAAGAACAACGACATTAAAGTTGCTGATGATGAGGTGATTGTATATTTTTGTAAAGATATCACCCCCGAGAATATCCTGAAACTGTACGAGGCGTTAGGAGTGAAACAGGAGGGGAAAATCGGCTTGAAGGTGCATTTTGGGGAGGATGGCAACCAGAACTTCCTGAACCCCGAACTGCTGCGCCCGTTGGTGAAGAAGACCAATGCCACCTTCGTGGAGACCAACGTGCTGTATGTCAGCAAGCGCCGTTTTACCGACCAGCACATTGCGTTGGCCAAGGAGCACGGCTTCACCTTCGCGCCGATTGACATTCTGGATGACGAGGGCGAAATCGAATACGAGGCTTCAGGTCTGAAGCATTTCGACAAGATTAAAACGGGAAGTCATTTTGCCAACTACGACGCCTACATCATCTATTCACACTTCAAAGGGCATGGTTCGGCAGGTTTCGGCGGAGCCATCAAAAATGTGTCGATGGGATTCGCTTCTCCTGGCGGCAAGATGGCCATGCACGCCTCGAACGTGCCGGCGGTGAAGAACGGTCACAAATGCGTGCACTGTAACCGCTGCGTACAGCAGTGTCCGGCCAATGCCATCGTGCTTACTGAGGGCGGTCCTGTAATCGACAGCAGCAAATGTCTTGGCTGCGCAAAATGTATCGCAGAATGCGGCTTCGGCATCTTCTCCCCTGGCGGCTTCACCTCCGGAGAAGAATTCCTTGAGAAGCTGGTAGAATACGCAAAAGTTTTCGTGGAAAAGAAACCTATGGTATTCATCAATGTGATGGACAACATATCGAAGACCTGCGACTGTTCGGCCAAAGCCCCGAAGCCCTTCATGGACAAGATTGGCGCGGTGGCCTCCACCGACATTGTGGCCGTGGACCTTGTATGCCACGATCTGTGTGCCAAGAAGCAGAACACAGAAGATGCCTTCAAGGATGTGAATGATGTGAGCGGTCGCGGTCAGTGCGAATACGCCGCTAAACTCGGCATGGGCAAGATGAAATACGTGCTGGTGGATGTTACCACGGGCAAGCGCATCACCTTGGAAGAAGCTTTGAAATAGGGCTTGACTAACGAGACAGGATGTACCTCCATTCTATTCAGATTACCAATTTCAAGAACTACGGGCAGGCGGACTTCACCTTCTCGGAGAATGTGAACGCTGTGGTGGGCGACAACGGTTCGGGCAAGACCAACCTGCTGGATGCCATCCACTACTTGTCGTTCTGCAAGAGCTACTTCTCGGCGCAGGACCAGCAGTCGGTGAAATTCGACGAGGAGTTCTTTGCCATCCACGGGGAGTTTGTAGGGCAGGATGACGAGCGCACGCGGCGGGTAAGCTGCATCTACAAGAGCAGCGGTCGCAAGGTGATGAAACTCAACCAGAAGGAGTACGAGCGTCTGAGCGACCACATAGGGCTGTTCCCTTCCATCATGGTGGCGCCGGTGGACAGCAACCTGATCCATGGCGGCAGCGAGTTGCGCCGGAAGTTCTTCGACATGATCATCTCGCAGTTCGACAAGGAGTATTTGCAGTCGCTGATTGCCTATCAGAAGTTGCTGGCGCAGCGCAACTCGCTGCTGAAGCAGATGTTTGAGCAGGGGCATTACGACAGTTCCTTGGTACAGATTTACGACATCCAGATGGCCCCTTTAGCGGAGGCCATCCACACAAGACGCGGAGCGTTTCTTACTGATATTCAGCCTATTTTTCAGAAACATTACGATTTCTTGGCCGACAGTCGCGAGGAGGTAGGCATTGCCTACCAGTCGTCGCTCAACGAGCTGCCGATGGACGAGCTGCTGCGGAGAAACGAGCAGGCGGATTTCAGGAGCGGTTTCACCTGCGCGGGGGTGCACAAGGATGACTACGAATGCGTGATGAACGGCAAAAATGTCCGAAAATATAGTTCGCAAGGGCAGCAGAAAACCTTCCTATTAGCCTTGAAACTCACGCAGTTCGACTATATTTTTGAGAAAAAAAAGGTGAAACCCATCCTTTTGTTGGACGACATTTTCGACAAATTAGACGAAAAAAGAATCCAGAAACTTTTATATTTAGTTGGAAATGAACACTTTGGACAGGTTTTTCTATCCGACACAGATCCCAAAAGAGTGGAGCGAATCTTGTCGGCGCATGACATCAGTCACAAAATTTTCACCATCAAAAACGACATGGAGGGCATTTTGTAAAAAAAATAAATCATTGTCTATCAATTTTATAAAAAATAACATGAGAAAAATGTGAGGGACAATGATATTGCAATAAAAAAAATGTAGTATTTTTGCAGAAATTTAAAAGTGAATTACAATGGAAGAATTGATCGAAGAAGTAAAAGAAATCATCGCAGAGAAATTAAGCGTTGACAAAGAAGACATCACCTTAGAAAAAAGTTTCACAGCTGACCTGGGTGCTGATTCGCTTGACACGGTCGAACTGATTATGGAATTCGAGAAGAAGTTCAACATCACAATTCCTGATGAGGTGAGCGAAACGATTCACACTGTTGGTGACGCTGTAGAGTACATCAAAAATAACCGCAAATAACACCTTACTCATCGTATGGAATTGCGACGAGTTGTTATTACCGGAGTCGGGGCATTGACTCCGATCGGTAATAATGTTGCCGAATTCTGGGACGGTCTCCTCACGGGGAAGAATGGTGTAAATCCCATCACACATTTTGATGCGACCGGGTACAAGACCACTTTTGCCTGCGAGCTGAAGGGATTTGACGTGTCGAAATACATGGATCCCCGCGAAGCCCGCAAGATGGACAATTGTTCTCTTTACGCGATTGCGGCTTCGGTGGAGGCCATGACGGATGCCGGTCTTGCACCGGGCACCTACAACCCCGACCGTGCGGGAGCCATTATCGGCACCGGCATCGGTGGGGTGACGACCAGCGCCTACGAGATCATGGAGCAGGCGGAACAGGGCGGTTTGCCTCGTTACAGTCCCTTTTTCATCCTACGCTCGTTGAGCAACATGATCGCGGGCAATCTCTCGTTGAGATTCAACCTGCGGGGACCGGCGTACATCATTTCGGCAGCTTGCACCTCGGCAGCAGTGGCGTTGTGGAACGCCTGTAATTTCATACGGTCGGGACAATGCGACCTGATCCTCTCCGGTGGTACGGAGGCCGGCATCGCGCCGGTCGGCATTGCCGGTTTCAACAGCATGCGCGCCCTTTCCACCCGCAACGACGACATCTACACTGCCTCGCGCCCGTTCTCGATCGGTCGCGACGGTTTTGTGATGGGAGAAGGCTCCGGCATCCTGATTTTGGAGGAGTATGAACATGCGGTAAAACGCGGGGCACACATCTACGCCGAAATCGCCGGTATCGGTCTCACCTCCGACGCCTATCACTCCACCCATCCGCGGCCGGATGGCGCGGGTGCCCGCTTGGCCATGAAACTCGCCTTGCAGGAAGGCCGCATCGCCCCCGAAGATGTGAAACACATCAACACCCACGGCACCTCCACGCCGCTGGGCGACAGCGCTGAATGCCAAGCCATCAAAGACCTGTTCGGCACTCACGCGGAAAAAATCAAATTCAACTCCACCAAGTCGATGACCGGTCACCTCATGGGTGCCGGCACGGCCATCGAGAGCATCGCCACCATCCTCGAACTCCAAAACAGCGTCGTACATCCCACCATCAATTTCATGGGACAAGATCCAGAACTGCCGAAATGGGACTTCTGTATCTATGGACCGGAAGAGTGCGAAATGGAGTACGCGCTATGCAACGCCTTTGGGTTCGGTGGACACAACGCAGCCATCCTTTACAAAAAAATATAAACGACATTGTTCAGCATAGGCAAAAAACAAGATTCTCACGAGAAGGAGATTTCCAGATTTCTCCGAAATGTTGTTGGCATACGCCCTGGGAACCTTGAAATATACCTTACCGCGCTGACTCACCGTTCGGCATCGAACAATGTGATGGATGGGCATGCGCTGAACAACGAGCGCCTCGAATATTTGGGTGACGCCGTGCTGGATGCCATCATGGCGGAATTTCTTTTCAAAAAATATCCTTTGAAATATGAGGGCGAACTCACCGAGATGCGTTCCAAATTGGTGAGTCGCGAACGTCTGGGGCAGTTATCGCGTAAGATGCACCTCAACGAACTCATCACCATCAATCCTCATGCCCACGCCAAATCGGCGGGCGGAGACGCTTTTGAGGCCCTTGTTGGTGCCATCTTCCTCGACAAAGGCTACGAAAAGACCAAGCAGATTGTGCTGAAGAAAATCTTCGAAAGCAACTATAACCTCGACGAGGTGGTGATGGAAGATGTTAACTTCAAAAGCAAAATCATCAACTGGGCGCAGCACCAGCACAAGAAGGTCGTCTTCGAACATGAGGTCGTGGAGCACCGCCGCGACTCGAGACTCTACCGCGTGAAACTCTCCATTGACGGCGAAGTTTATGCTGACGGACTGGAATATACCATCAAGAAAGCAGAACAGATTGCTGCGCAGCGGGCTTGCGAAAAAATCATGCCCAAAAGCGAAGAAAACGAGTAAAAACGGCACCGATGAAACGCCTTTTACCTTCGGCTATCTTATTTATAATCAACATTATAACATTTACCCAATGTCATCATCCCATAGATGACGAGAAAACTGTCGTTCCCAAAGACACGGTCAAGACAGAAGTAGCACTCGCCCCACTACCCGACACCATCTATCCGTCTGTGGAGAATCTGGAATACACCATCACCGTTTTTGACTCGCTGACAGACGGCAACCTCGCCCAGTTGGAAGATCTTTACGATGATGTACCCGGCATCTTCACCTTCCGCGGGGGACCTTACCGTGATGCGAATTTCCACGGCACCGTGAAGGGACGGCCCGACACGGTCGTCATCGACTGGGTGTTCACCACTGATTTCGACAAGAGGGAGACGAAGTTCGGCTCATGGGGTGGCGGCACCGGCTGGACGGGCCAACCGCTGTATGTGCAGTGGCCCGACAGTTGTGTGGAGCGTTTCAGGAAAGAGTGTCCGGCACTTACACAACATTTTGATAAAGAAGAGATTATCATTGGTTCATTGGATGCGCACCTCTACTTTATCAACTTCCAGACCGGCGACTCGTCGCGGCGCAGTTTCTATGTGGGCAACACCATCAAAGGGACTCCCTCGCTCGATCCGCAGCTCAATGGCAACCTCTATGTCGGACACGGCATCCCTTGCGGTCACCCCTTCGGCGCACTGACCTTCAACCTGTTCACCCACCGGCAGACACAAATGTTCGGGCGGGATGTTCGGGCCTGGCGGCAGTGGCACGCCTACGACTCCTCCCCTATCCGAGTCGGACAGTTTCTGTTTCGTTTAGGCGAGAACGGAACTGTATATAAGTACCTTTGCACTGGTGACACGTTGAAATTGCACTCCACGCTACGTTATCATGCCAAAGGGCGCGGCACCGCTGGCATTGAATCTTCGATGGCCGTTTATCTCAACTACGGCTATTTCTCCGACAATCACGGCAATGTTATCTGCATCAACCTCAACAACTTGCAACCCGTATGGCACTACTTCAACCACGACGATAGCGACGGCACACCCGTCATTGAAATCGAAGACGGCATCCCCTATCTGTACACAGGTTGCGAGATTGACAAGCAGCAGGTGGGCAACGGCTATCTGACCAAGTTGAATGCGCTGAATGGCGAGGAAGTGTGGTCGGCGGCGGTAGAGGGTTGCAAAACCACCTTCAATGGCAAGCATTTCGACGGAGGTTTCTATGCCACGCCGCTGTTAGGACAAGGGAACTGTAAACATTTGATATTCGCCAATTTCGTTCGTAATACGCCTCCCATGTCAGGCGACTTCATGGCCTTCAACAAGCAAACGGGCGAAGTGGTGTATCGCATCCCGCTCAGATACTACGCATGGTCATCGCCTGTAGCATTCTACAACGAAAATAACGAAATGTTCATCTTCACGGGCGACACCACCGGATACATCTACCTTATCGAAGGCAAAACAGGAAAAATTCTGTTCAAAAAATGGGTGGGCAATAATTTTGAGTCATCACCCGTTATTATTGATAACCATATCGTAGTGGGATCGCGCGGACAGGAGATATATAAGTTTACGGTGGGGGGAGTTGGGAGTTGAGAGTTGAGAGTTGAGAGTTGAGGAGTTAAGCAATTTAGAAGTCATAAAATTCAAAAATATGGAAAAGATTGTCATTTCTTTGTTGTCAGCACTGTTATTGATGGCTGGCGTGCAGGCACAGACCACCACCAACGCCACGGTGGAAAAAGCCACGGTTTATCTCTACGGCGCCACCCTCACACAGACCGCCACCGCCACGCTCAAAAGCGGCAGTCAGGAGGTCATCATCACAGGATTGAGCCCCTACATTGAAATCAGCAGTTTGAAAGTCACCGCCAACGGCGTGCTCATCTCCTCTACCGAGTTCTCCACCGACTACCTCACCCCGGCCAAAGACAACGCCCGCATCAACCGGATGAAAGACTCGTTGAAGTACTACGAGAAAAAACACACGGAGGTGGTGAACGAGCTTGACATCAATGAACATCTCTTAAAAATGCTCAAAGACGGTACGCTCCACAACATGCAACAGACGGAGCATACGGTGTCGGTGGCAGACATCAACGCCAATATGGAATTGTACAAATCCAAGGCAGACGCATTACTGAAGAAGATCGATGAGTGCGACAGCAAAATCGAGGAGCTGAACCAGACCATCGAGCGTCTGAACCAACAAATTGCGCAAGATGAGACTTCCGGCAAGCAACAGAACGGCGTGCTTCATCTGTCGGTGAGCGTGCCCAAGGACATCACCACCAAATTCACCATCACCTACTTCACCAACACCGCCTCATGGACGCCCTGCTACGACCTTAACATCCACGACATGCAGCCACAAGTGACCTTACAAGCCAAGGCGCAAGTGCAACAATTCACCGGCCTCGACTGGACCCACACCCTACTCACTCTGTCGAACGCCACCCCCAACAAGACCTCTGTGGCACCTGTGTTCTCAACATGGTTTCTGAGATTTCAGCTCCGTAGCCAACGATACAGCAAACAGGATGCGGATTACCTAAGCAACACCATGGTGTATGAGGTTGAGGAGTCTGCTGCTGCCGAAAAAGGATATTTTGATTTTTCATCTGCAGCAGGTGTCGAAACTGTTCCCTCCCCCATCAGCATGAACAACTTTGTGGATGTGGATATGCAGGAGGTGCATGTCAACTATGTCATCGCCATCCCCTACGACATTCCTGGCAATGGGAAGGCGCAACTCATTGATTTAAAAGATTATACCATCAACGCAGAATATACCTACTATAGCATTCCGAAGTTGTCGGACGAAACCTACCTTTTGGCTACTTTGACGGGCTATGAGAAGTACAACCTGCTGCCGGGACAAGCCACCGTCACCTTCAACAACACCTTCATCGGGAAAACGCGCATCAATCCCAACACGGCCGACAGCCTGTTCACCGTCACCCTCGCCACCGACCCGCGTGTTTCGGTGAAACGTGAGAAGCAGAAACAGTTCTGCGAAACGAAGCATGTGGGCAACAATACCACCACCACCGAATCGTATCTGATTACGGTGAAAAACAACCAGAACAAGCCGGTGAAACTGACACTGAAAGAACAGTATCCGATTTCAGCCGACAAGGACATTGAGGTGAAAGTGACCGAAATCAAGCCGACGGCCACCTACAACAAGACTGGCATCGGCGTGGTGACCTGGGAGACCGAGCTGAAAGAGGGCGAAACACGCACCTTCTCAGTAACCTACAGCGTGAAGTACCCGAAGGACAGGACCATCAGCTGGTAACAATGAACAATGTACAATTAACAATGAACAATTGACAATTGAAAACGGGAAATTGAAGATTTGAAAGATTTGAAAAAATTGAAAGATTAGAGAATTGTAGGGGCGCAAAATTTTGCGCCTTTTTCTATTGAAAAAACATACCGTTACACGTACCGATTCTCGACGACCTTCCAGTTCACGATGTCCCAAAGGGCGTTGAGGTGGTCGGGGCGGCGGTTCTGATAATCAAGGTAGTAGGCATGTTCCCAGACGTCGAAGGTGAGCAGTGGGGTAAGGCCTTTCTGCACGGGGTTGGCGGCGTTGGGTTCTTGGGTGATGACGAGTTTGCCATCGGCATCGGCGGAGAGCCATACCCAGCCGGAGCCGAAGAGTGTGGCGCCGCTCTGCACGAACTCCTTCTGGAAGGCCTCGAAAGAGCCGAACTGCGCATCGATGGCGGCGGCCAGCTTCCCTACGGGACGGTTGTCCGCAACAGGCTTCTGGAACTGCAGGAAATAGAGGTTGTGGTTGAGAATTTGACCGGCGTTGTTAAGCATTCCGCCGGTGGCTTTCTTCACGATCTCCTCCAACGGCATCTCCTCGAAAGGTGTGCCGGCGATGGCGGCGTTCAGGTTGTTGACATACCCTTGCAGGTGTTTTCCGTGGTGAAATCCGATAGTTTGCGCAGAAATAATCGGTTCCAAAGCGTTGGCCTCGTAAGGCAGATTGATCAGTTCAAATTTTCCCATAATTGTAACGATTTTGATAATGACGGGGCAAAGATACGACTTTTTTTAGTTTCACAAAAAAATTGTAACTTTGCAGCCTGAAATTACTATCATGGAAAAGAAGAAAAATGCGGCTGTGGAAGTGCTGAAAAAGGTCCTCAAGTTCATCCTGTTCTTTGGGGTAGGCGTGTTTTTTGTATGGATTTCCATCCGGAAATTGTCGCCTGAGGATGTCACCCATTTGAAGGAGAGTGCGCGGCAGGTGACGAAGGGATCGGCATGGGTTTTCCTGTTCCTTGCCTTCTTGGTGGGAGCTATTTCGAACTATATACGTGCCTTACGCCAGCGGCAGTTGTTGCAGCCACTCGGTTACGAGACACGCCGCAGCATGGTCTTTTACTCTGTAATGGTTTGTTATTTAGCCAACTACGTATTTCCTCGTCTGGGCGAAGTGCTTCGCTGCACTTTCCTGCAACGCTACGAGAAAGTTCCCTTTGAAAAGTCGCTTGGAACGGTCGTCACGGAGCGTGCCGTAGATTTCATCATCATGGTGGCCATTTTTATCGCGGCCTTCCTGCTGAACACCGGTCTGATGGACTCACTCCATATCGGCGATTCCACCCTGCGTGAGATGTTATCGGCGAAGGCTGACGGCATGGCCAACAACTACAAACTTTATATCATCCTCGGCGCATTCGTGCTGTTCATCGTGGCGATTATCCTTACCCGCAAGTGGTGGTCGAAGGTGAAATTGTTTGTCAAGATCAAGGACTTTTTTGTGGGGATTTGGCAAGGATTGATCTCCATCAAGGATGTGCGGCGACCGTGGCTGTTCATTTGCTATTCGTTGCTGATATGGGTATTGTGGGTATTGGAGACCGTATTCTGTTTCCAGGCGTTTGATTTTCTCTCAGGATATACCTTTGTGATGATGTTCACGGTATTTGCCATGGGCAACATCGGCTTTTTGATCGGGCCTGGCGGCATCGGCACCTATCCGCTGATTGTGGCGGCCATGATTGTATTATACAGCGGTTCAGAACTTTACGCACCCGGCTTAGCGGCCGGTTGGATTGGCTGGGCGGTACAGACCCTCCAGGTACTCGTTCTCGGCCTGTTCTCGCTGACAGCAACCGCCTTTATGAAACGAAAGGAGTAGCCATGACAGTAACGGACATCGAGAAAAAAATCATCCCTGCGGCAGCGTGGAGCAAGCCCGAAGGCCAGAAGGTGGTCTTCACCAACGGTTGTTTCGACATCCTGCACCGCGGTCACGCCACCTACCTCGCACAAGCCCACGCCCTCGGCGACCTGCTGGTGGTAGGACTCAACACCGATGCCTCCGTGCGGCGGCTCAAAGGGCCTTCGAGACCGGTCAACAACCAGTACGACCGTGCTTTCCTGCTCGCTTCGCTCGCCTGTGTCGATTTCGTCATCCTCTTCGATGAAGACACCCCCGAGCAGCTCATCCACACCGTTTGTCCCGACGTGCTCGTCAAAGGCGGTGACTACACCCTCGACACCATCGTGGGCGCCGACTTCGTACTGCAAAATGGCGGCATCGTCACCACCATCCCCTTTGTTGACGGATATTCCACCACATCGACATTAAACAAAATCACTCAACCATTATGAAAAAAATCATTAACCTTATCCTTTTTAGCGCCATCCTTTTCACGCCCTGGCTTCACGCCCAAGATGACGTGCTGAATCCCTACGAGGGCAATGCCACCTCGGATCCATCAGAAAACCTCATCACGGAAAGTTATCAGATTCCATCCTACAATCTTTATCTTCAAGATTGGAATAATGAATATCTGAAAATCAAATCATTAGGCATTTCTTTTGGAAATAATGACGATATCAAAATTATTTTGGTAGAGAGTCACAACAATGCCTTTGCGATGCCCTGCGACCTATACAAAATCACCAGCCAGTATGGCAACCGCAAAGGGGGCATGCATACTGGCATCGACCTCGCGCTGGCCAAAGGAGCGCCCATCCGCTGCTGTTTTGACGGCGTGGTACGCATGGCGAAAGAGTATAGCAGTTACGGCAAGACCGTAGTGGTGCGGCACTACAACGGACTGGAGACCGTTTATGCGCATCTCGACTCTATCTACGTACAACCCAACGAGATGGTGACTGCCGGACAGCAGGTGGGTACAGCGGGCAACTCAGGACGCGCCAGCGGCGTACATCTCCACTTCGAGACACGCTTCCTGTACGAGCATTTCGACCCCGAAAAGATGATTGACTTCGGCAGCGGCGACCTCATCAGCAACATCCTCACCATCGCCAAGTCAGAACTCGACTTCGACACGGCACCCGAAGCACCGGCCACTGCACAAACTCCCGCCCCGGCTCCTACTCCTACTCCTACTCCAACACCTGCTCCCACCACAGCTAACAACAACACTCCGGCAACGGCCAACAACGCCCCAGCCACCACCACCAACCCCACCCCGAAACCTGCCACACAGCCTGCCCCTAACAATACCGCGAATAACAACAACTCGGGCAGCGTCATCCATACGGTAGTGTCGGGCGACACGCTTTACGGCATCGCCAGAAAATATGGAACTACTATTGACAAATTATTAAAACTCAACAATATAACCGAAGATAGCAAACTTCAGTTAGGACAAAAGATTCGTGTAAAATGAAAAAATGGCTGGCCCTTCTTGCGTTTTTGCTGTTGCCATGGGCGACATGGGCGACTCATCAACGGGCCGGCGAGATTACTTACGAGCATTTAGGAGGCCTCACCTACCGTTTTACCATCATCACCTACACCTATACCCCCAGCGCCGCCGACCGTCCGCAGATAGAGGTTTTCTGGGGGGATGGCAACTCCTCCATCGTTGACCGCTACCAGAAAATCAACATGGACAATGACATCAGCCGCAACATCTACATCACCGAACACACCTACCCCTCCACGGGCACCTACCATGTCACTTTTGAAGACCCCAACCGCAACAACGGCATTGTCAACATCCCCAACTCGGTCAATATCCCGTTTTTCCTCGAAACCATACTGGTTATCAACCCGTTCCTCGGTGCCAACTCATCGCCGCAATTGCTCAATCCACCCATTGACAATGGCTGCACGGGCGTGCCGTACTACCACAACCCAGGCGCTTACGACCCCGATGGCGACAGTTTGAGCTACAGTCTCATCCCCTGCCGTGGCTACGAGGGAGAGGACATCCCCGGCTACGGACTCCCGGCGGCCAGCAACTTCATCGATATCGACCCACGCACCGGCGACCTCACATGGGACTCTCCGTTGGCAGTGGGCGAATACAACATCGCCATCCTCATCCAAGAGTGGCGGCACGGCGTGCTCATTGGCTCGGTAGTGCGCGACATGCAGATCACCATCATCGCCTGCAACAACCAGCCGCCGGAAATCATCACCTGCATGGACACCTGCGTCACCGCCGGTGAGATGCTCCAGCTGACGGGTACCGCCACCGATGCCAACTCCACCTCTGTGAGGCTCACAGCTACCGGCGGCGTGTTCGGCCTTTCCGACCATCACGCCACCTTCCCGACTGCCGAAGGCACACCGCCTGTGAGCAGTCAGTTCACGTGGCACACCGCCTGCAGTCATATTCGTCTCGCCCCCTACAGCGTGCTGTTCAAGGCAGTAGATAATGGTCCACAGGTCAATCTCACTTCCTATAAAACCCTAACTATCACCGTGGTAGCCCCAAAACCAGAGAATGTCGTAGCAGAGCCGGTGGGCAACACCATCGAGGTGTCGTGGTCGCTGCATGCCTGTACACAGACGGCCGGCTACCGCATCTACCGGCGGAACGGAAGCTACGACTTCGAGCCCGACAACTGCGAAACCGGACTGCCCGGCTACACCGGCTACCAGCTGGTGGGTGAGACGCACGACTGGACCGACTGCCAGTTTGTAGACGATGGCACCTCGCTGCCCCTTTATCACGGCAACGACTACTGCTACCGTGTGGTGGCTTACTACCCCGACGGCGCCGAAAGTTACGTGTCGGATGAGGCCTGCACAGTGCTGCACAACGACGTGCCCCGCCTCACCCATGCCGACATCGAGACCACCGAATCCGAGAATGGCATTATTCACGTGAAGTGGCTCCGTCCCACCGAACTCGACACTATCCAATATCCAGGTCCGGAGTACCAATACCGGCTTTACAGAGCTCATTCTAACCAGCCTAACGATTTCCAGCTCATCTATACGGGAATGTCGTTGCAGGACACGCAATTTACGGACATGGGGCTGAATACCCTTGGTCTGACCTACACCTACAAAGTGGAGGTGTGGGCCGAAGTACACGACAGTCTCGTGCTCGCCGGCACGTCGGATCCGGCCTCCTCTCTGCGGCTGTCGATCACCCCGCTCGACTGCGCCTTGCAGTTGGATTGGACCGCCACTGTACCCTGGACCAACACCGAATACACCATTTACCGGTGGGATGAAATCGCCCAGCAATTCGACTCCATCGCCACCACCACCGAACGCACTTATACCGACCGCGGGCTGCTCAACGGCACCTCCTACTGCTACCTCGTGCGGTCAACCGGCGGCTACTTTGCCCCCGACACCATCGCACCCTTCCTCAACCGCTCGCAGAAAGATTGCGCCATACCAGCCGACCTCACCCCGCCGGAAGTGCCGCAGCTGACCGTCACCACCGACTGCGAAACTGTGACATTAGACTGGACATTCTCCAACGACTCCGCCTATCTTGATGTCTATCAATATTATATCCATTACCGACCCACCTTGGAGGATGCTTTCACCATTCTTGACTCGTTCTATCTTCCCAACGACTGCTACACCACCCACTGCACCTATTCCATCACCGACCTGCCGTACGTCATCGGCTGTTTCGCGCTGTCGGCCATCGACACCGTGGGCAACTGGTCGGGCATGACCGACACCGTATGCTTCGACATCGACGACTGCTTCAACTACGAGCTTCCCAACATCATCACCCCCAACGGCGACGGTTACAACGACATTCTCGTTCCATTCCCCTATAAAGGCGTGCAAAGTGTTGATTTTTACCTTTATAACCGATGGGGAAGATTGGTTTACAAAACCACCGACATCGACATCAACTGGGACGGGAAGGACATGAACAGCCACCAGATGTCGTCAGACGGAACCTACTATTACGTCTGCCAAGTTCATCTGCCTTCTTTGCACGGCAGCATTACCAAAGATTTGCACGGCACTGTCACCGTAATTCGTTAAACCCCTAAAACAGACAAGATGCAGCTACAACAACGTATCAACGAGGGGCGCACCGAGTGTTTCGATATCATCAGAAGAAAATGGGTACCCTTGACACCGGAAGAGGCTGTACGGCAGTTTCTGATTCATTTTATGGTGGAAGAGCGGAAGATTCCGGCGGTGCGTATCTCGGTGGAGCGCGAGATCACCGTCAACGGGCTGAAGCGGCGGTACGACTTGGTGGTTTACCAGCCAGGGGGCGAAATATTGGCAGTGATAGAGTGTAAGGCTCCGCACGTGCAGTTGACGCAGGCGGTGGTGGAGCAGGCGGGGCGGTACAACAAGACCCTACATGCGCCCTATATTGGGGTGAGCAACGGGAAAGAGAGTCGATTTTTCAAGATTGATTTTGAGTCGGAGAAGATTGATTTTTTGGAGGGATGGCCTTTTTAATCAGAAAATTAAGAGAATATGAAAGCATACGTTTTCCCCGGACAGGGGGCACAATTTATCGGGATGGGCAAAGAGTTGTACGAGAGCCGTCCTGCCGCACGCGAACTTTTTGAGCGTGCCAATGCCATTTTAGGGTTCCGCATCACCGACATCATGTTTGCGGGTACTGAGGAGGAACTGAAGATGACGAAGGTGACGCAGCCTGCCGTGTTTCTGCACTCGGTGATTGAGTTCCTGACGGCCGATGGACTCCCCACTCCCGACATGGTAGCCGGTCACTCTTTGGGCGAATTTTCCGCGCTGGTGGCCAACCGAACCTTGGACTTCGAGGATGCCTTGAAGTTGGTGAGTCAACGTGCGCTGGCGATGCAGAAAGCCTGTGAGTTACGTCCTTCCACGATGGCCGCCATCCTCAAATTCGACGACCAGAAGATTGAGGAGGTATGCGCCTCCATCACCGAGGAGGTGGTGGTGACGGCCAACTACAACAGCCCCGGACAGTTAGTGATTTCCGGTTCGGTTGAAGGCGTTGACTTAGCGATACAGAAGCTGCGCGAGATCGGGGCACGGCGCGTACTGCCGCTCAACGTGGGTGGTGCGTTCCATTCGCCGCTGATGCAGTCGGCACAGGAGGAGCTGGCGGCGGCTATCGAGCAGACCAATTTCCACGAACCCATCTGTCCTATCTACCAGAACATCAGTGCACAAGGCACAACCGATGTCGCTACCATCCAACAGAATCTCAAAGACCAGCTCACCCATCCGGTACGATGGACACAGTCGGTGCAACAGATGGTGGCGGATGGGGCTACCGAATTTGTGGAGTTCGGTCCCGGCGAGGTGTTATGTGGACTGGTACGCCGCATCGCACCGGAAGTATCCGACGGAGTACGGCATATTTAAGTAATAGTATTGGAGATAAATTTCCGCTATCTCGCTACCGTAATCTTCTCTTGCAACAGTCCTTCAGCGGTTTGCGCCCGCACGATGTAGGTGCCTGCTGCCCAACGATCTACAGCGACCTCTACGCGGGTGGCATTCGGCTGTGCACGATAGACGCAACGCCCCGACAGGTCGAACACCTCCACCTGCTGCAACGGAGCAGAGTTTTCCACTGTCAGCACGGAAACAGCCGGCGAGGGATAGAGGCTGAGCTGCGAACTGAAGTCGCGCACTTCATTAGGAAGCGTGTCGCCCGGCTTGAGATACCAGAACGTAAGCGAATCGTGGATATACGTACGGACATCGTAAATATTTAAAGCACTGATATATCCGTTCGACAAGAAAGGCTGTGGATCAGTAGAGTAATTGATTTCAGTATGATGGGCACTTTGCGAATAGTTGGCATTGTTAATCTGCCCGTCACTGGTAAGCGTTCCACCTGGACGATACACATACACCTCGTCCAGCACATCGTCACCGTTCCATCCAGCATTACCATCGAAATTAGTGTTGATACGGTAAATCACGGCACCGCCATTGGGAATATACGACTCGAAAGGTCTTGAAGAACGCCTATTTTCAATGACGAAGAACTCATCGGGATCTTCCGAATTGATACGATAACAAACCTGATCGGGGGTAGGCCAGCTCACCGGATTTAGCTTATAACGACCAGAATTCACAATCGTAGGAATTTCAGAAATCCAGTTCCCGTAGCGATATTTCATATAGGCGCCCCAATGCTGGGGAATATACGCATTCTGTGCCATCAGATCCCAGCCACCCACTGGCGTAAAGCCATTATCATCAGAATAATGATAGAGGTCGGGAGCTCCTAACGAATGCGACATCTCGTGGCAGAGCGTCGAGTTGCTGAAATACCAACTATCATCGCTCAACTCGAAATTAAAATCCCACACCCGCAAGTCTCCAATATACGCCTCAGCACCCCACAAAGACCAGCGGTGAGGCCATAGCAGGTCAGCCCATCCAGCCACATCGCCACTGACAATAAAGCAGACATTATCCACCAATCCGTCGTTATTATAGTCGAAATTCACGTCGGAAGGGAACATATTGTTTTCATTGGCATAATCGATGGCACGTACTAACAACTGCATCTCGCGGGTAGTGCGGTTATCTTCCTCATTATTATCATCATAACCCATCGGATTGGCTTCAGACCACGGCATATAATAATCTCTTGGATAGATATCTTCATAGGCTACAATGACATTATCCGTGCTTTGCGGAACGAGATACGAACGCACAAACAGCTGGTTATAAGTATTGACCTTGAAGTAGTTATACATAGAATTGTAATAACCATTACTCGTCACGGAAGAGTCGTTGAACATACGGTTCACTTCACCGTATGTCTGCTGAAAAGGATCATCCCCTGCGAGACGGATGAAGATGACGAGATTGTTGAAATCGCCATGGTTGGTATTCTCATCGCGCACACGCTCGCCACGACGGGCCTCTACCGGCTGCATCATGGCATCATAACGGCGATGCCACTCACTGTTAGAGATACGGGCATTCGGAACAAGCCCGACCTCAGCAGGGTTGACCCTGCCGGCCACAAACTCGGTGGGCACCACCTTCCCGTTCTCTCTCTTCCCATATACAAAATAGCCTGTCGCAGGATTCTGCACGATCGTATAGCCATCAGCATCATGCAGATAGTGGTAAAACTCATCGCCAGAAGCGAAACAATGCAGGGTATCGCCATTCGGCTGTACAAGCGTCTGCGGGACATTCGACACGTAGGCGGCCTGCAGAGCGACAGAAACCATCAGTAACAAGGAGAGAAACAGGATTTTTTTCATTATTCTAACATTAAAAAACACTAAGAAAAACAGGGAAATGCACCTATTTTAGGTAAAAAAGATGCCCTCTCCGTTTTGAGGGTGCAAAAATAATAAAATTTGGCTTGTGGAGATAGTTTTTTTTCGTTGAATTTGTGTAAATTTGCAGCCAAATTTTAATGATGAGAACTCGCGCCCTTTTCCTGTCTATTCTGCTTGTTGCCGTTATCGCGACAAGTCATGCGCAAGTGGGCGGTCAGTACATTTATAATTTTCTGAATCTCAACAACTCCAGCCGTGTGGCAGGTTTAGGCGGCGGACTCATAGCAGCCTACGACGATGACCCTGCACTGATCCTCAACAACCCGTCGCTCATCGGCGAGCGGCACCACACCTCGTTGGAGGTAAATGCGGTGGACTACTTTTCCAACGCCTCCTACGGCTCCGTCCTCTATTCCCATACATTCAAAAAGGTGGGCAGTTTCGCCTTCGGAATGCAGATGGTGAACTACGGCAAGTTCACTGCCACTGACGAGTGCGGCATCGAGCAAGGCTACTTCCATGCGGGCGACTATGCCGCCACCGTGGCTTGGGGCCGCCAGCTCGACTCCAGCTTCTCCATCGGCGCCGACCTCAAGCTGATCTACTCCGCCTACGAGTCGTACCAGTCGTTCGGACTCGCGGTGGATGTGGCCGGCTCGTACGTCAACCACAAGAAACGGCTCGCCCTCTCCATCATGGCGCGCAACATCGGTACCCCCATCGTGAACTACGTGCCAGGACAGTTCGAGAAACTTCCCTTCGACCTGCAAATTGCTTTTTCACAACGGTTTAAGTTCCTTCCCGTGCGCTACCACATCACGCTTCACCACCTCTACCGCTGGAACATGGCCTACGTGGGACCTAACGACCCGCTGCTCGAATACGATGTCATCACCAAAGAGCCCCTCTACCCCAGCAAAGCCGCACAATTTTTCGACAACTTCTTCCGCCACATCAACTTCGCCATCGAAATCATCCCCGCAAAATTCCTCTCCTTTTATGTGGCTTACAACCATAACCGCCGACAGGAGATGAATATCCCGCAAAAACGCACCCTCGCCGGCTTCTCCTACGGTTTCTCCATCAACATCAAGTCTATCCGCTTCGGTTTCTCCCGTATGCACTACGCCACCGGCGCGGTGCCTAACTTCTTCGATTTCTCCATCAATATCAATGAGATGGCGAAACTTCATCAAGAAAACAAAATGAAAAAACTGCAAAGAACCAACTAACCACTATGATACCATTCTCACCCCCCAGAATCGACGACCGCACCCTTGAAGAGGTCTGTGCTACACTGAAGTCCGGCTGGATTACCACCGGTCCGCGTGTGCGGAAGTTCGAAGAGATGCTTTCTGACTATTGTAAAGTAAATAACGTGCTGTGTGTGAGCTCCAACTCAGCTGGCATGGAGCTGATGCTCCACTGGTTCGGCGTGGGTCCTGGCGATGAGGTCATCGTGCCTGCCTACACCTATTGCGCCACAGCCAACGTGGTGGTGCATTGCGGTGCCACACCCGTCATGGTGGATGTGAAGGAGGATTTTGGCATCGACGTGGAGGCCGTACGGCGCGCCATCACCCCCAAGACCAAAGTCATCATGCCCGTTGATATCGCTGGCTTCCCCTGCGACTACGATGAACTCAACCAACTTGTTCGGGAAGATGCAGTACGGCAGATGTTTACTCCCACCAACGAGATCCAGCGACAACTCGGCCGCATCCTGCTTTTGGAAGATGCCGCCCACTCGCTCGGTGCCCGCTACCACGGACAGCCGCTCGGCACACAAGCCGACCTCGCTGTTTTCTCGTTCCATGCCGTCAAGAACCTTACCACCGCCGAAGGTGGCGCCATCTGCCTCAACCTCCCCCACCCTTTCGACAATGAAGCGTTATACAAACAACTGAAAATCAAATCACTGCACGGACAAAGCAAGGATGCGCTTTCCAAAACGCAGGCGGGCAACTGGCGGTACGATGTCACCGAGGCTGGCTACAAGTGCAACATGACCGATGTGCTGGCCGCCATTGGCATCGTGGAACTGGAACGCTACGACAGTGAGACACTTCCCCGCCGCAAGCAGATTTTCGATGCCTACAGCAACGCCTTCCGCAACGACAGCCGTTTCCAAATCCCCACCTACGAAACCGCAGAAAAACAATCATCTTACCATGTCTATCCACTCAGAATCAACAATATAACCGAACAACAACGCGATGAAATCATGCAGCGCATCTTCCAACTCGAGGTCAGCGTGAACGTGCATTTCATCCCGCTGCCCATGCTCAGCTTCTACCGCAACGCCGGCTACAACATCCAAAACTACCCCGTCACCTACGACAACTTCTCGCGCGAAATCTCCCTGCCCGTCTATTACAACCTCTCCGATCAACAGGTGCAGACCGTTATCGAGGCCGTCCGCCAAGCCGTCACTCTCTGATTACTTCCAAAATTTCAGCGAAAAAAAACATCTGAATATAAAAAAATCTGTACTTTTGCAAAGTCATCGTCATTATTATAAATAATTGATAATAAATAAAATATCATGTCTAAAAAGGAAAGAACACCACAAGATATACAGGATCGCAAGAAAAGGATTCGCGTTGCGTTGCTCTGCATCTCGGCCATCCTCATTTTCTACATCGGCGCTAACTTTCTCAAAGGCATCAACGTCTTTCACAAAAAGACCTACTTCTATTGCGTAATGGAAGATGCCAGCGGCGTGCAGCAGAATACCCCCGTTTTTCTCGCCGGCTACAAGATCGGACAAGTGCAAGAGGTGGAGCTGCTGAGTGCCAACCCGCCTCGCATCTGCGCCAAAATCATGTTGGGCGAAAAGGTGGACATCCCCAAAGACTCGCAGTTGAAACTGAAATCCAGCAGCATCCTCGGTGGCATGCAGCTGGACGTGATGATGGGCAATTCAACAGCCTATTTCCAAAATAACGACACCATCCGATGCTTCAAGGAGGCAGGGCTGCTGGATGGTATCGATGATATTAAAAACCAAATCGGCAGCGTGGTCGCCTCGGTGGACACTATCGGTCTCGAACTCAAAGACTTGCTACATAAAGAGGGCGGCGGTGAATCGCTGCGCACCACCCTCGCCAACATCGAAGAGGCTACCGACAACCTCAACAGCATCCTCGCCGACAACAAGGGCAAGGTGAGCAACCTCGTCACCAGCCTGCAACGCTTCGGTAACACCCTCGAAGAGGCTTCGCCGAAACTCAATGAGATTTTGGATAACTTCGACCAGATCAGCGACACCATCGCCAAGGCCGACATCGCCGGCGTGATCAGCAATGCCAACAGCACCATCAAGGAGGTTCAAACCCTCGTAGCGAAAGCCAACAACGGCGACGGCACCGTCTCCGCCCTGCTCAACGATGAAGGGTTAGTGAAGAAAATCGATGACACCATCAAGAGTCTCAACGATTTGCTCAAAGATTTCCAAGACAACCCGCGCCACTACCTGAAACCGTTGGGAGAAAAGAAGAAGAAATCGAAGAAATAAATAGGGCTACTGCGCCCGCTGGGGGAAATTGGCGGTCTGCTCCGTCTGGTACTTCCCATCCTTATCATAGATAAAATAGGCTGCCAAGTAATTCTTATCATGAAATTGGTTGAGAAATCCCATGGCTTTCTCTCTGCCCATCACCATGAAGGCCGTGGCCAACGCATCCGCGTAGGCGCAATAATAGCCACTTGCATCAGCCATAGGCACCCGATACACCACCGTTACACTCAACAAATCAGACTCTTCTGATCGACCCGTTTTGGGATTGATGATATGGCTATAACGATGTCCGTCATGCTCGTGGTAGTTGCGGTAATTGCCGCTCGTGGCCACCGCCATCCGCACATTCTGTGCAGTACCAGTCTCGAAAACATAGTCGGCCTCCACCATTCCATCCTTGGTATCGGTTGGTACCTGAATTCCCACACGCCATGCTACCGGCTCTTTTGCACGACTTTTCACCCCGTTTACCAGCAGCTCGCCGCCAATGTCCACAATAAAATCTTTGCAACTATGCTCACGCAGGAGCTGACCAATCAAATCCACAGCATGACCTTTTGCTATCGCATTAAAATCCAACTGCATACGAGGGTCTGACTTTACGGTATCGTCCATACCGAAGTTCAGTTTCTCATACCCCACAAACTCCATGATGGAATCCAACGCCGCGGCACTCACATCGCCCTCTTTATCTTTCGCGAATCCCCACTGACGAATCAGCGGACCGGCCGTCACGTCAAACGCGCCATCGGTCATCTCACTCACCTCACAAGCCTTCACCAGCAGTTCGCCAATTTCAAACGGCATGGTAACCTTCTCGTTACGGTTGAAGCGCGACACCACCGAGGTCGTATCAAACAGCGAATAGACATGATTCACCTCTTGTAAAACCGAATCAATCTGTTGCTCCAACCCCTCAAGAGGTTTCTCGCTCACATAGGTCACACGGTAATAAGTGCCGAAGGCAAAACCCTCCACCACCTCGGGTTGCGGCTGGCGTTTACACGCCGCAACCAGCATCGTCAATGCGATGAAAATCAGAAGTTTAGTTTTCATAAATAAAAATTTGCCCTATTTGAGGTGCAGGTTATGTCCCATCTTGTCCTGCTTGGTCTTGAGATAGAAACGGTTGATCTCGTTGGGTTCGATGATGATCGGAACGGTTTCTAGAATCTCGATGCCATGACCGAGCAGACCGGCGCGTTTGGCGGGATTGTTGGTGATGAGGCGGAGACGGGTGGCGTGCTGGTCGCGAAGGATCTGCGCTCCGATGCCGTAGTCGCGCTCGTCGGCCTTGAAGCCGAGTTCGAGGTTGGCCTCCACAGTGTCGCGCCCCAGCTCCTGCAGATGGTATGCCCGCAGTTTGTTCACCAGTCCGATGCCACGACCTTCCTGGTTCATATAGAGCACCATTCCCCTACCCTCTTTGTCAACCATCTCCATGGAGCGGTGCAGCTGTGCGCCGCAGTCGCACTTGCACGAGCCGAAGATGTCACCGGTGACGCACGACGAATGCACGCGCACGAGCACGTCGTCGCCCTCGTTCCACTCGCCCTTACGAAGCACCAGATGGGTAAGTCCGTTGTTGAGCTGCGTGTAGGCAATCAGGTTGAAGTTGCCCCACTGCGTCGGCAGTTTCACCTCTTGTTCCTTACGGATGAGGGTTTCGGTTTTGATACGATAGGCGATGAGGTCTTGAATGGTAATGATTTTGATGCCGTAGCGTTCAGCGACCTCCATCAGTTGCGGCACACGAGCCATGGTGCCGTCGGGGTTGATGATTTCGATGAGCGCGCCGACGGGCTGTAAGCCTGCCAGCTTCGTCAGATCAACGGCAGCTTCGGTATGGCCGGCACGCACCAGCACGCCGCCGTCGCGGGCACGCAGCGGGTTGATATGACCCGGGCGGCCGAAGTCCTCCGGACGGTGTCCGGGCTCCGCCAACGCCTTGATGGTGGTGGCACGGTCGTACATGGAAACGCCTGTGGTACAGCCATGTCCCAGCAGATCCACCGTCACCGTGAAGGGCGTGCCCAACAGCGAGGTGTTGTTGTTGACCTGCATCTCCAAGTCCAACTCACGGCAACGGTCAGCACTCATCGGTGCACACAACACTCCACGACCGTATTGCATCATGAAATTCACCTTCTCCGGTGTAATCTTCTCTGCGGCAACAATAAAATCTCCTTCATTTTCGCGATCTTCGTCATCTACCACAATCAGGAATTTGCCTTCTCTGAAATCCTCAATCGCCTCTTCTATCGTATTGAATTTAATCTCCATAAATAGCTTATAATAAATCGTTTAGTTAAGAATGTCTAATTAGAATTAATGAGCCACCAATTTTTGAAAATGCAAACCTTTCACCGCCCACTGTCCGGCATCAGCCGTATGGGTTTCGTAGCGGCAGCCGATACGCACACTGCCCGACAGGTTGTTGAGCACCGCCACCTGCGCCCGATAGAAACCAGCACCGTCGCGGTAATCACTGTAAACCAGCGGAATCCATTCGGTCGTGGAGGGGTCTCCAGTATAGTTAGTGGTATAATAAAGGGTGAATTTGCTCTGTGCGGTGGCATCGGTGTTGAAGAAGGCCTCTTCAACAAAAAGTGTACTGCCATCAACGGTAGCCGTGGGCAACACAGGCGACACGAGCCAGTCGTCGGTGGCTGCATCCACTCCATTGTGCAACATATAATCCTGATTGGTAGTCCAACCCGTATAATCCCAGCCGCTACCGTTGGCGGTCGTTACGGAATAGACATCCTGTATGGAGCCGAACGACTGCACATCGTCGATGGTGCGCAGCATCAGCTGGTAGGTGGAGTTGTAAACGGAAAGAATACCGATAAGGTCGCCGGTACCGCCGGGCACCAACGCCTTACGGAACTTGGCATAGTTGGAGGTGCGCACCACGAGGTTCGTCACCGCCTCGCCATTCACGCTCTTGATAATGCGGGAGGTAGTAGCCGCGTCTTCCGACCACGGTTTTCCCACCACATCATCGGCGAACTCCACATTGTGCAAACGCACCAACCGGCACACATTGCCCTCGTTGATGTCGTACGCACTCATAATGTCAAGCGGCTGCACCGGTTGCGGGAGCCCGTCACGTGAGAGATAGCGATCCAGATAGTGACCATCGATACGGCCCACGTCGCCGTTGTAGATCCAACCCACCTGATACACACCATGGTAGTTGCCTACCACAAGGCCGCTACAATTCAGATATACGGTCTGTCCCACAGGGTAAGTGTGGCACAATCCCGACTGGTTGATCTGCAGCTGGATGGCACCTGTTTCATCCTGGATGACCATATTCTTGTAGAAATTGCCGCCCTCATCGGAACTCACCACCGTGGCGCGCACGATGAAGGTCTCGCCGGCATGGCAGATGGAGTCCAGATGACCAGCCGCGGTATATACATTGATGATGTCGGCGATGGTCATGTTGGCAGGCTCGCCGTTATATGTCGGCACTTCAAATTCAGGGTCTTCCCACTTGTTGCAGGCACTGAAAGCGACCGCAGCCACTAACATCAGAATCAGGTAACTATATCTTTTCATAATTCAGATTTTTAAAAATTAACGGACAGGTACGCCCTTGATTTGCACACTGTTGATACGCCAGTTGGCACCATTGGCATCGCGGTAGCGGAAGGCGATACGGAAGTTGCTGTTGGATGCCACACCAGCCGGCAGGGTCTCCATATTATGAAAGACCGTCCAGTCGCTGGCGTTGATGTTGGTGCCGTTGAATGAGGTGCTATAGTACATCTCCATCATGCCGGTAGCGGAAGCGTTCATCACGTCATCCACCTCCACAAACACATCCTGATAGCCGCTCAGTCCGCTGATGGCGGGAGACACCAACCAACTATCAATCAAGTCACTACCTTGGTTTTGGATAGCGAATGCCGGGCCGCCGGTCCAGTAAAACCAGCCCGCGTCGCCCTGCACCGTCCAGCCCTGTCCCTCCAGCGGGTTGGTGGAGAAATCGACGCTGTAGAGAGTTTCGCTACTGACAGGATTCACACCGCCGCCCGTCATGCGCACATCATCCAACGAGCGGATAATCAGCTGAGGCGTCGTGTTGTAGATGGTCAGAATGCCGTAAAGGTCGCCCTCGCCAGACGGCAGCACCCTGTTGGCGAAAGTGGCGTAGTTGCTGGTACGCAGCACAATCTGCGTGTTGTCGCTCATCACAATGTTGCGCGAAGTGGCCGCTCCCGGGTCGCAGTAGGTGGCCGTGCCACCCTCCTCAAAATGACACCCTTCCAGCTTCACCAAACGGTTGTACATGCTGGGGTCAATGTCATTCTTGGAGGTGATGACCAAAGCTTCCGGTTCTGCACCGCACACATCGTCGCGATACAGGTACATGGCCTCACGTGAAGAGGGAATGCCTGTTATCGAGCCATCCACCCAGAAACCGAGCTGCTTGTTCTTGCGGTAGTCGCCGATCACCATATCGCGGCATTCCACATAAAGTCGTTGCCCAATGCGGTATCTGGGATAGAGCTTCGAGTCGTCCACCTTGATCATGATGGCACCCGTCTCGTCCTGAATGGTCAGGTACTTGTAGCAGTTGCCCTCTTGGTCGCTGGAGGTAATGACACCCGTAATAATCGTTCCCTCAGGTATTTCAGAATACGAGTCCACACTGCCTACCTGATGCAGAGCCAGCAGATCCTCAATGGTCATGTTGGCCTCGCCAGTATAGCGCAGCACGGGAGCCTCATCCAGCTCCTTGTTGCAGCCCGCTCCCACTACCACCAGCAGAAGCGTCGCCATCATCATTTTCACTTTGTTGAAAGTATTCATAATCTTAAACATTATCTATTATTGAAAAGTGTAATTGATGCCAATGTAGAAGGTAATTCCCTGTGCATAATAGTACTTGTTGGGGAACTTGTTGACATTGTAGCCGCTGTAGTCGTAACGGCGCTGCTCCCAACCCGAAGTCACAAGGTTCTTGTTGTTGGTGAGGTTGGTGAGACTCACATTGAAGCCGATGGTGTTCTGCTTCACTTTCCACGATTTGCTCACCGAAAGGTCCAGCGTGAACTGACCTTTGCAACGCTCCTGCGCAACAAGCTGCTGATACTGCTCGCTGTTGGTGGACAGTGTGCCTCGAGCTGCAGTGGTACGACGTTCAGGATTCATGTCCACATAAATCTTGTCGAAATAGTTGGCATTGAGGTTGACATACCAATACTTATAGTTGAATTTCAGACCGAGGGTACCCGCCACCTGCGGACCGGCAGCCACGTGGAAATTCTTCCAATATACCAGTTCGTCATACTCCGTAAAACCACTGCCGAACACATCATAACCATTGTCGGCCGAGATGGTGACATTGGGCTGGTTGGTATAGATATAGTCGCCGTAGTTGCCGGCCAACGCCACCGTGAACATCGAGCCGATAGGAATTTCAATACCCAACTCGATACCCATGTTGCGCTTGTTGATGTTGCTCATGGCATAATTCACGAAAGTACCATAGTCATCATGGTAGAAGCTGAACTGGTCGGTAACATCTCTAAACATATAATAATAGCCCGTCAGTCGCATCCGCATAAACGGATAGCGCATGATGTAGGAGAAATCCACACCGAGGTCCTTCTCACTCTCAATCCAACCCACATATTCATTACGGATGTTCGGATTGATGAAAGCATCGAGGATGCTGGGAGCTTGGGTTTGCCATTGAGCATTAGCCACCAAATAGTTACGACCGTTTATTTTATAAGTAACACCGGCTTTCAAGCCATAGTCAGGGAAAACTTTGACTTCGGAACGTCCTTGAGAATCATCGGGGAAACGGCCGTTACGCATGTAACCCGTACGCCACATCTCGGTAACCACGAAGTTAGCACCGAGGTGAAAATCCACATGGCTGTAGGCAAATTTGGCGGTAGCCCATACATTCTGCTTAAAAATGTAATAGGCGTAATCGTAGCCGAACTTGTCGCCCACACCGAGGTGCGCACCGATATTGTCCAAATCGTCGTACAGCAGGTAGGGGTTGTCGGGGCTCTCACCGTCGGCGTACTTGTCCTCGTTGAGCCAGTATGCTCCGCCCAACAAATCGTTGATGGTCTTATAATTACGCTGATGATAACCGCGAATATCCACACCGGCGGCAAGCTTGATATGGTCGGTGAGGTTGGTCACCACGTTGGTGGCGCCCGACACCTGCACATGGTCGATGACGCGGTTCTCCACAATGTACTGGGCGCGCTCGTCGTTGGCGGCGGCCAGCTGGTTCACCTCATAGAAGTGGTCCCAGTCGAGCTGGCGGAAGTCACGGTTGTGCAGCCACTGGTCGGTGTACCAAGCCTGCAGGGTGGTGTCATCGGTGATGTAGCTGGGCAAGTAGCGGTAGTAGTCGGGACGCGGGTCCGGCACGTCGGCCCAGTTGAGCGAGGTGGTGCTCTGGCGACCGAAACTGCTTCCTAAATTCGTGGTAATCTGAAATTTGCCGCTTTGCGGAGTGTAATAATGCGAGAGCATAAACACCGGCTCGTAGGTTTTGCGGATGCGGGCGTTGCGCTTCTTGCCATCGTACCAGCCCCAGTTGGAGTTGTAATAATGATCGCCGGTAAGGTCGTACACCTCTTGGGTGGAGTTGCTCTGCAGACTTCTGGATGTAGGTGAACCCCAGAGCGATAAGTTAAGGGCATGCTCGCTGTTGAAGCGTTTTTCAGCGGAGAAGAAATAGGCGAAACCCGTGTAGCTGCTGCCGTCCACGTAGCTCAGCTGGCTGCCGAAGCGGGTGGAGGCGGAGGCGGCAAAGGCCCAGCCGTTCTTCATCAGACCCGTAGCGTAGGTGAGCATGATGCGGTTGTTGTAGTTGCGGTTGCAGAGCGAGTAGTTGGCATGGAACTGATGACGGTAGTTGGAAGCGCGGGTACTGTAGTTGGTGGAGCCGCCGATGTCTCCGAAGTTGAAGGTCACGGGGTCGAGGTTGCCCACATTCTCGGGCCAGCGAAACACGCGGTTAAGGCCGCCCCACTGCGCATAGACGGCGCGCCCTGTCACGAGGCTCTCCATCTCCAGACCGTTGATGGCGATGGTCTGGTACTTCGAGTCGAGGCCACGGGCCTTGAAGTAGGCGATGCCGAAGGCGTAGGAGGTATTGTTGATGAACACGTCGCGCGACGAGTGCAGCAGTCCGGGCACGAAGCCGCCGACGGTTGACTCCTCATCGTCGAGTCCATCCGTGTCGAAGGAGGAGGTTTCGGCGCTGCCGTGCGGGTTAGACAGCGTGTCGGTTGCTGCCGGATTATCTTGCGAAAACCCTGAGTAGCAAAACATTACAAAAGAAAAAACGAGCGATAACGTTTTCTTCATATCTTTAAATTTGATGATATTTTTCCATCTGCAAAAATACTAAAAAATACATTAAATATTGAATTAAAAATATTTTTCAACAACCTATCAAAAAATCAACTTTTATGTTTATTTTTGCACCCTCAAATTTTACAACTCTACAAAAGATTGACATTCAACTAAAACAGATGGAACGGCAAAACATACTGACTGTCAGCGGGACAAAACTGTTAGGTCCTCTGTCATTCGTTATAGAAATTGAAGATTAAACTTTATGGTATGAGAACCAATAAATTGATGGATGAAATTAGGCAGACCATGACACCGGAAATGAAACGGCAAATGGAGTTGTCTGTCCAAATCGCCAACCGTATCTATGAAATCATGGAGGAGAAAGGCCTTTCGCAAAAGAATCTCGCATCCTTATTGGGAAAGACTGAAACGGAGGTGAGCCGTTGGCTTTCTGGCACTCACAACATGACAGTGGCCACCATCGCAAAAATCTCGACAGCCCTCAATGCCGACATCATCCGTGTAACCCGCATCCGCAGACACTCTTGAGATTCTGCTGTGAGGAAGGAATCTGCCATGTCGTAAATGTTCTCTTGTTTTTGGGGGGCGGCCCGGCTCCCTGCGGTCGCCGTCGGGCTATACGCTCTACGTCGCTACGCTCGTGCCGCTCCTATCCCTGCCGCGACCGAGCCTCGGAGCGGTGTCGGCATGTTCCGCTCCCTCCGGGAGCATGTCCATGGTGAGCCGCAGCCATCCAGCCAGTAACAAGGGGATTCCGTCAATCTGGCGATTGACGGAATGGTGGTGCCGCAAATTATCATACATAGGGGGAAGGATGGGCGGCGGCGCAGGCCGCTCCAAGTTTGGGGCCCGCTCGCCCGCCGCCCATCCTTACTTTTTTTGTATTCCAGTCCGCACCACCATTCCGTTGCCGACGACAGGAGGCAACGGAATCTCCACTGTCCACCAGCCTGCAACATTATCCCACACGCCGTGCGCCCCTACAAATTCCACACCGCATTGTTGAAATTTTTTTCATTTTTATTGCGCATTGCTAAATTTTTCGTATATTTGCAACGGCATTTTTTGTACTATGCCCTAAAGAACAGAGAAATTTAACTCACTACTACCCATTAAGATAAAACGCACTAAGTAACAAAACACGCCACAAAAAGCATATATAAAACTGACAATTGAGAGGTGAAAACTGAAAACTGAACACCAAAACCTGAAACAACAATATAATATTAATTAAATACATTTATTATGAAAGCATCTTTATCTCTTTCAAACACCGGACGGCGATCCCGCATTGCCCTCCTCCCCCTCCTATTGGGAATCCTGCTCTGCGTCGGAGTAGGACAAAAAGCATGGGGACAAGAAACTCTTACCGTGCATGATGGGACTACCACCAATGGTTATGTCCCCGTGTATGGCTTCTACGCAGACGCCTACTTGAAAAGTGAGTTTGTGATTCCTGCTTCAGACCTTTCACAAATGTCAGGTGGTACTATCTCCTCTATGAAATTTTACGCCTCACAGTCAAGTGTTTCTTGGGGAATTGCAAACTTCCAAGTGTTTTTAAAAGAGGTATCCAGCACATCAATAAGTAGTTTTTCCGGACCAGGAACTACTGTTTACCAAGGCAGTTTGAGTATTAGTGGTGGCGAAATGACCATCAATTTCAGCAATCCCTATCAGTATGGAGGCGGGAATCTGTTAGTAGGTATCTACAATACTGTGGAAGGCTCCTACGTCACTTCTTCTTGGTATGGTGAAACCGTGGCTGGTGCCTCTGTTCAAGGATATTCATACTCTGATTTAGCGTCCATCACCGCAACCCAACGCGACTTCATCCCCAAGACTACCTTCACCTACACACCAGATCAAGCTTCCTGTCCGAAGCCCAGAGACCTTGCAGCCAGCAATATAGCCCCTACCAGTGCTACGATTAGTTGGACAGGCAACGACAATGCCAACAGTTATGAAGTAATGTACGGAGAGTTAGTACAAAACGGAGTAAGTAATGTCACTTACAATTTCGAAAACGGCAACTTCGGCATCTCCACCCCTTTCACCTATAGCAACGATGCCTCATACCCGTGGACAGTGACCAGCAGTGGACAATCAGGATACAGTGGCACCTACTGTATCATGAGCGGTAACGGTGGTGTGGGAAGTTCCACTTCATCCTTCTCCATAACGGTCAATTTCTTAGAGGATGGTTCTATCAGTTTCCGCGGAGGATGCTGGGGAGAAGGCTCAAGTACCATTTGGGATGAATGCATATTTGAAATAGATGGATCACAACAGTTCTCCAATGGAGCACTCGATTCGTGGAGCACTTACTCCTATAATGTAACGGCGGGCACCCACACTTTCACTTGGGCTTATTCGAAAGACGGCAGTGTGAATCCCACTGGCGATGCATTCTATGTGGACGACATCGAGTTTACAGGACTTTTTGGCGGAGAACCTACATTTGAACAACTTGGTTCCTACACCGCACAAAGCATCCCATACCTACTGCAAGGCCTTATTCCAGAAACCACCTATAATGTTTATGTACGATCCAATTGCAGTGGCAATGAACATAGTGATTGGGTAGGTCCTATTTCTTTCACCACACTTGAAAGTTGTCCTGCCCCCACCAACCTCACCGCCACAGCTACAGAGCATGAGGCCACCGTTACGTGGACAGCAGGCCACAGTGAGAGCAACTGGATTTTGGAATACAGCACCAGCAGCGATTTCTCAGGCTTTACCACCGAAAACCTTAACAGTCCTTCCTATCATTTCACATGTCTTCCTATGGGCGCAACCTATTACGTGCGGGTGAAAGCTGACTGTGGTGGTGGAGACGAAAGCACTTGGGTCACCACCAGCTTCTCCACCAGCGGCGCGATCACATGCACTACAGTGGGGACAGGAACTGGTACTACCTACTATTTCCCCATCGACAATTACTTTAACTATTCCTGTACGGAGCAGATTTACCTCGCTTCAGAGGTGGGAAATGCTGGCACCATCACTTCCATCAGCTTCTACTACGACTACGGCACGTCCTATACAGCCTCGAACGTGACGATGTACATGAAGAATGTTTCTCGTTCATCGTTCTCTTCCACCTCCGATTACGAGCCCCTTTCAGCGAGCGATATCGTATGGACGGGCAGTATTGCCCCAACTGCCGCAGGATGGTACACCTTTACTCTGACCACTCCATTTGAGTATGACGGTACCAGCAACCTGTTGGTAGCCTTCTACGATGGCACCAATGGTTATCCTGGCTCGAGCTACACTTGGCGTCAAACCACATCACCCAACTCGGCGAACATGGCTCTGCGCTACTACAGCGACAGCTCCAACCCAGACCCATACAACTTAGGGTCGTATAGTGGCAGCAAGTACTTGTACACCTATCGAGCCAATGCTGAGATCTGTGTTTCGTCTTCCTCTTGCTCGAAACCGAGTGATCTTACCGCCGAACCCGACAAGCACACAGCCGACCTTTCATGGACTGAAACTGGCGATGCCAATGCATGGCAAATTTGTCTCAATGGCGATGAAAACAACCTGATTGACGTAACTTCCACCTCCTACACTCTCACCGGCCTCGATGCCGAAACACAATACAATGTGAAGGTTCGCTCGATATGCGGTGATTGTGATATGAGCCAATGGACATCCCTCAACTTCACCACCCTTGTTGCATGTGCACGTCCCACCAACGTTACCGCTACCCAAGTCATGCCCACATCCGTTACCCTCGAATGGGAAGGCACCGAAACCGGCAGAATACGCTATGGCCAGTTAGATGGCATCGCCTTCTTCGAAGATTTCGAGAACGGCTCTTTGGGCAACTTCACCATCATTGATAACGATGGCGACGGATTTAACTGGGAGATTTTCAATCAGTCGACAGGCAACGACTACTTTTTTGACACCTATGGTGTGGGTTCAGCTAGTTATGACAATAACTATGGCGCTCTAACACCTGATAACTGGTTAGTTTCTCCGCTTGTTGATTTAGGAGGCTCATTGAGCGTATGGTTAAGAGGCCAAGATCAGCAATGGGCTGCCGAGCACTTCGCTATCTACCTCTCCACCTCTGGCAACACAGTAAGCGACTTCCTCGCCGGCACCGTTTTGGTTGCAGAGACAGAAGCCCAAGCCACTTTAACAGAATATACTGCCAGTTTAGGTAACTGGGCAGGCCAGCAAGGCTACATTGCCATCCGCCACTTCAACATCACCGATATGTTCCGTTTGAATGTGGACAACTTCACCATCTATGGTGTAAGCAACTGGTCGGAGCCTGTTGAAGCCACCACCAACCCCTTCACCCTCACAGGACTTGATCCTGAAACTAGTTATGTGATACAAGTACAGAACTACTGCGATGATGAAGAGGATTATAGCGGCTGGAGCGGTATTGGCATCACTACTCCCGACAACTGCTCTACCCCAAACAACGTAGAGGTTGCCGATATTACCGCCCACGAAGCCACTGTGAGTTGGACGGGCATACACGAAACCTACGATCTGCAATACGCCGCCTGTACCGAACAAGAACTGAAATATGACGATGGCATCAAGACTGGACAGCTCAATTCTTTCACCAGTTGGTACAGTTGGGCAGTAATGTTCCCCGCCAACAATTATAGTGGCAACTTCCTTACTACTGTATCGGTTTACGACAATGGAGGTATGACAGGAACATTGGGTGTTTATTATGGTACTGCAAGTGAACCCACTGAACTTGTGAGAAACATGAACATTACCTTCACTGGAGCCAACCAGTTCGTGGATTTCACCTTCCCTGAACCGTTAAATATTGATCACACAAGAAACCTCTGGATCGTGTTTGGTATGCAAAGCATACCTTCTGGCTCATACCCCACCGCAATTTCTGCCACTGCCGCTCAACAAACCAATGCCAGTTGGTATAAAAGCAGCGAAACCTCTGCCGGATGGATGGATTTAGAGCAAGCTGGCGGATGGATGATTCACGCCCACATGTTGGATGCAGATGAGTTCACCATCCTGAGCGATGTCACTTCTCCTCAAACGCTTGAAGAACTTGACTCCTACACCAACTACCTCGTGCAGGTAAGAGGCAATACGAGCGACTGCCAAGGCGGTCACACCGATTGGAGTGCTCTCACCTCTTTCGCCACAACCCCCGCTTGCTTCCCGCCCACCAGCGTTACGGTGAGCGATGTAACTGGCGGTTCCGCTATTGTCACATGGGAAGGTACTTCTGACGAATACAATCTGTATTACAGAGCCGCTAACTTCGAAGATGCTATTTATGGTGCCGAATCTCCTGTCACCCTTTGCAACTTGCAGGCCGGCACAACCTACATAGTGGAATTGCAGGGCGACTGCGGCGCGGAGGGTTTGAGTCCGCAATTGGCTACCGCCCAATTCACCACTGGCAACACGGCTGTTACCTTCAATGCAGGTGCCATTACCGAAGACACCTACGTGCCCTGCGGTGACTTTACCAGCTCACAAACCATCGGCTCAGATGAGGTAACTGTAGAAGTACCGATTACCGAACCCGTAACCATCGGTGACGGAACTACCACCTACTATTACTACCCCATCAACATGTACTTCAACTATTCCGTCACACAGGAATTGTACACGCCCGCTGAAATAGGTTCTGCATGTACCATCAACTCCGTAAGCTTCTACTATGATTACAGCAGCAGCTTCAGCTGTTCTGGAGTACAGATGTATATGAAGCACGTGAATAAAACATCTTTCGATAACAATACCGACATGGTACAAGTGTATCCCTCAGAAAAAGTATGGGAAGGAACCATGTCTGCTTCCACTGCCGGATGGGTGACAATTACTCTTGATGAACCATTCGAGTATGACGGAACAAGCAACCTGCTTCTCTGCATGTATGACCCGACATCTGGCTATCCTGGAAGTTCCTACAAGTTCCGTACTACAGCGACATCCAACTATAGCGGCATTCATTGGTATAGCGATTCCTATACCCCCGACATTAATGATCTGACATCTTTTAGCGGAAGCAAGAGCTACACACAATACCGTGTCAATACCCAATTCGGAATCTCTGGCACTGGCACCGCCACCCAGATAGGTTCTGCCACCGGCAACGAAGTTGAGTACCAGTGGAAGCTTGACAACGAGCCCATCGCGGGTGCCAACGGTGAAAACTACATCATCACCGGCGCCGAGATGGAAGCCCTCAGCCCGAGTCTCCATACCTACACCCGCTGGGTGAAGGACCTCTGCAACGACTGGACACAGTCGGAAGGCGAATACACCCTCGACCTGCGTATGCCCGGCACTCCGGAAGTCTCTGGAATCTCCGCTGATCTCCTCTGCGGCGACCAGGCTACCCTCAACGTCTCCTCCGAGAACTCCAGCAACATGCAACTGGTGTACTTCTGGTACAACGAGTACCCCATCTCCAACAACATCCAGCCCATCGCCCACAGCGGAGAACAGTATATCACCCTCCCGTTAACGGAAGGTACCAACACCCTGTATGTGCAGGCTGTCTCTTACCGTTTGGATGACATTGACGAGACCGACACCATCTGGCAGTGCACCTCCGAACCCACCGAGGTAATCCTTACTGCCGCACCGTTCACGGCCACCACTATCGCCGAGATCATGCCCAACACCTGCGGCAACTTCTTCACCCTCCAGATCGAAGGCAATCCTGCCCCCAACCACACCTACGTATGGTACTCCGACGCCGACTGCACCCACGAGGTAGGCAGAGGCAACTCCTACACCTTGGAGGATCGCCAGACTGAAACCGCCACCTACTACATGCGTGAGTATGCATGGGAACTCGAGGGCGGCAGCTACCTTTGCCAGTCCAGCAACACCGCCTCCGTCGAGGTCACCGTCCTCCCGCTGGAGGCACCCTACACCCTCGACGGGTCGTACGAGCTCTGCAAAGGACAGCCGCTGAACATCGCAGCCTTCGGTGAATCGAACGACGAACAAGGTCTCTTGGATCCCTACATCGTATGGTTCACCAGCAGCGACGCCACCGAGTGGATCGACACCACCGCCAGCGGCAGCCCGCTGAGCCGTCAGATCGCTGACGTCTCCACCACGC
>JAEEGG010002808.1_pt1 | contig 44382 bp, 36 predicted proteins | sample 9134161 | NCBI WGS metagenome assembly JAEEGG01 (sample SAMN16246543, study PRJNA631951) | gut metagenome | biome: gut microbiome; feature: rumen; material: CR-attached | host: Bos | place: Iran: Karaj | collected 2018-10 | reverse complement strand
CCCTTACAGTCCTTATGCTGTTGCAAAGCAATACGGTTTCTGGATTGTCAAGGAGTATCGTGAGGCTTATAACATGTATTGTTGTTCAGGTATCTTGTTCAACCATGAGTCAGAGCGTCGTGGCGAGACGTTTGTTACCCGTAAGATTACATTGGCTGCTGCTCGTATTTCTCAGGGATTACAGGATTGCCTGTATTTAGGCAATATGGACTCTTTGCGTGACTGGGGTTATGCAAAAGACTATGTAGAATGTATGTGGCTGATATTGCAGCAGGAAAAGCCCGAGGACTTCGTGATTGCCACCGGTGTCCAGCACAGTGTGCGTGAGTTTACGGACTTGGCGTTTAAGCATGCTGGTATTGAACTGAAGTTTGAGGGCGAAGGTATCAACGAGAAGGGTATTTGTGTAGTAGGCCCTGAGAATCTCATTGGAAAAACCTTGGTCGCTGTAAGCGAAGATTTCTATCGTCCCACGGACGTTGTCAACCTCTGGGGTGATCCTACTAAGGCAAAAGCCAAACTCAAGTGGAATCCCAACAAGACCAGTTTTGAAGAGCTTGTCAAGTTGATGGTAGAGGCCGACATTGCTAAGGTTGCCGCTGAAGGTGCCGCTGCCAAAGTTCGCACTAACCTCGCAGAATACCTCGAAAAGGGTATTGTGAAATAAAAATCCAAGCCAGACCTTTGATGGTCTGAGCTTACCTTAATGTAAGAGCGACAGGAGGAGCGGTTGCATCCTCCCCATATAGGGGGAGGCCTTGGAGAGGGTGGATGTTTCTTTGCTTCTTTCTTTGCGCCAAAGAAAGTAAGAAAGTATTATGTTAAATAAAGACAGTAAAATCTATGTAGCAGGCCACAACGGCTTGGTGGGTTCAGCAATCTGGAACAACCTGAAGAGTAGAGGTTATAATAACCTTGTTGGAAGAAGTCATAGGGAGTTAGACCTCACGGATCAGAATGCCGTGAAGGCTTTCTTCGATGAAGAACAGCCTGACGCTGTGGTATTGGCAGCCGCCTTCGTTGGCGGTATCATGGCAAACTCCCTCTACCGTGCCGACTTCATCATGATGAACATGAAGATCCAGTGCAATGTCATCTCTGAAGCCTATGCCCACGGCGTCAAGAAACTGTTGTTTCTGGGTTCTACCTGCATCTATCCGAAGAATGCGCCTCAGCCCATGAAAGAGGATTGTCTCCTGACATCCCCTTTGGAATATACTAATGAGGAATACGCCATCGCCAAGATTGCCGGTCTTAAGATGTGTGAAAGCTACAACCTCCAGTATGGCACGAACTACATTGCTGTGATGCCCACGAACCTTTATGGACCGAACGACAATTTCCATCTGGAAAACAGTCACGTCATGCCAGCCATGATGCGCAAGATCTATCTGGCAAAACTGATTCACGACGGTGCGTGGGATAAGATTGCCATTGACCTAGACAAACGCCCTGTAGAAGGCGTCAATGGTTCAGCATCTCATGATGAGATATTGAAGGTTCTTGGTAAATATGGCATAGAGAACAACAAGGTGATACTCTGGGGCACTGGTACCCCACTCCGTGAGTTCCTTTGGAGTGAAGACATGGCCGATGCTTCTGTTCATGTGCTATTGAACGTCAACTTCAGCGATATCATTGGTATCGAAAAGTATTCATCCGTTCACTACGGCGCCTCCACTGATGGTGCTGTGGACCGTAACCATTCTGCAGGTCGTGGTGGTGCAATTCCCAAACTGGGTGAGATTCGCAATTGTCACATCAATGTCGGTACAGGAAAGGAGCTCACCATCCGGGAACTCTCAGAACTGGTGGTAAAGGCTGTTGGTTTTGAGGGAACAGTGGAGTTTGATGCCTCTAAACCTGATGGCACCATGCGGAAACTGATTGATGTATCAAAACTCCATTCACTGGGTTGGACGCACAAAGTCGAAATTGAAGATGGCGTCAAGAAATTATTTGAATGGTATCAAAGCACTTTATAAAAAAGAAGCCCGCCGATTGGCGGGCTTTCTTCTTATAGATTCATCTTACAAATTCTTCTTTAAGGTTTCCTTCCATGCTGCATAAGCACTCAGGTAGTCATCACGATGCTTAGCATCAGGCTCAATCACCTGTAACTTATCCAGTGTAGCAAAGGCCTCGTTGTTATCCTTATAGATACCGGCACCGATACCAGCACCCTTGGCAGCACCTACAGAACCGTCCGTATCATACAGCTCGATGGTTGCACCACTCACACCAGCTAAGGTATCACGGAACAACGGACTCAGGAACATATTGGCCTTTCCTGCATGAATTTTCTTGATATCCATACCCATCTGCTGCATGATCTCCATACCATAACAGAATGAGAACACAATACCCTCTTGTGCGGCACGAACCAGATGAGCCTTATTGTGCTTATTGAAGTTCAGACCGTTGATTGAACAACCAATTTCCTTATTCACCAGCACACGCTCTGCACCATTTCCGAAAGGAACGATGGTGACGCCCTCACTACCAATGGGAACACTAGCAGCCAAATCGTTCATATCTGCATAACTTACATCCGGTGTGATATTACGATGGGTCCAGGCATTCAGAATACCAGTACCATTGATACACAACAACACACCAAGACGTGTCTGATCAGCAGTATGATTCACATGTGCAAAGGTGTTCACACGGCTCTGTTTGTCATAGTTCACCTCGCCAAGTACACCATATACCACGCCAGAAGTACCAGCGGTAGCAGCGATTTCGCCAGGATTCAACACATTCAGCGACAGGGCATTGTTGGGCTGGTCACCACCACGATATGTAATCGGTGTACCTGCCTTCAATCCCATCTCTGCGGCAGCCTCTGCACTGACCACGCTCTGCTCTGCAAAAGTGGGAACGATGTCAGCTATCAAAGAAGCATCGAAACCATAATACTTCATCAGGAAGTCTGCCACCTGATTATTCTTAAAGTCCCAGAACATACCCTCACTCAGTCCACTGACAGTTGTATTCACTGTACCGCTGAGGCGCATGGCTATATAATCACCAGGCAGCATGATCTTATAAATCTGGCTATAGAGCTCTGGTTCATTCTCCTTCACCCAAGCCAACTTAGCAGCTGTAAAGTTACCAGGAGAATTCAACAGATGTGTCAGACACTGGTCTGCACCGAGATCATTGAAAGCCTTCTCGCCATAGGGAACTGCACGAGAGTCACACCAGATGATGGCAGGACGCAGCGCCTTCAGATTCTTATCGACGCAAACCAATCCGTGCATCTGATAAGAGATACCAATAGCCTTGATCTCCTCTGCCGTAGCACCCGAGTCCTTCATAATCTTCTGCAGACTCAGTTTGGCATTATTCCACCACATCTGTGGATCCTGTTCTGCCCAACCAGCCTTGACAGCTGTAATTGGAGCCTCCTTTTCGGGGAAGAAAGCTGTTGCCACACACTTGCCGTTATCGGCATTTACCAACGATGCCTTCACTGAAGAGCTACCGACATCAAAACCTAATAGATACCTGTTTGCCATAATTATATTACGTTAATTTCTATTTATAATACGGTTTAAATGCAAATTTCCCCTTTTTTTTTCAGAGAAACGATATTTTTTCCCAAAAAAGCGTTTTTTTTACCATATTTTGTGTTGAATTAATTTTTTTTGTTTACCTTTGCAACGAATAATGTGATTACGAACCGAATAAAACATTCATATATGAAGAAGAAAATATTAATACTTGATGACAAAGAGACCATTGCAAAAGTTCTCTCAATTTACTTGATGAGTGATTACGATGTACAGTGGTTACCTGATGGTTTGCAGGGCGTAAAATGGCTCCAGGCTGGCAACACCCCCGATTTGATTATCTCTGATATCCGTATGCCGGGTATGAGAGGTGATGACTTCCTGGAGTGGATCAAGCAGAATGAGCTGTTCAAGCACATTCCTGTGATTATGCTCTCAAGTGAGGACTCCACCAGTGAGCGTATCCGCCTGTTGGAAATTGGTGCAGAAGACTATATTGTCAAGCCATTCAATCCAATGGAGCTTAAAATTCGCGTCAAGAAAATCATTCCCTGATTAGTATTACTAATATATGATAGGTGTCATTTATTTAGGAAACAATCCCGAAACCCAAGAACGTCTCAAGTACATTCCTGGTCGATTGGTGCAGTTTGCGACCAATTACAAGGATGCGGCTAACATGTGCTCGCCTCATGTTCTAAACGAGCATTTCATTATGTTCTTTGAGCAGAGTGTTCAGGCAGAGGATGTAACCGCTATCACCTATATTAAAAAGAAATATAAGAATGTCTATATCATCCTGCTGACCCATCAGTTGACACAGGATGACAGGAAGAACTATCAGAGGTGCGGTATCAACGATACCATCGATGCAAATGCGTCCATCACGGAGATCAATAAGAAAATCCAGTTTATTGCCGACCGTGAGGGTATGCTGTTCGACGATGCACCGTCAAAGCATCGTATCTTGCGTTTTAAGATTCCACTCTGGAAGCGTCTTTTCGACATAATATTCTCTTTATTAGCCATTATCATCCTCTCTCCAGTATTCATCATAACGGCGATTGCCATCCGCTTGGAGAGTAAGGGGCCTGTGATCTTCAAGTCGAAACGAGTAGGTACTAACTATACTATCTTTGATTTCCTGAAGTTCCGTTCCATGTATGTAGATGCAGAGAGCAAATTGAAAGAGGTCGCAAAAGCGGCGGGCAACCAATATGCCAACAAGGAAAAGCAACTTGGAGAAGAGCCACAGAATGTCATCACAGCCCCACTTGGTGCAGAGGCAGAGATGATGATGATGGATATGGGGATGGAGTCTGATATGATGATCAGCGACGACGAGGTGATGCTGGTCGGCGACGACTTCGTGGTATCAGAAACCGACTTCAACAAAGAGAAGGAAGAGGAGAACGACAACGCCTTCGTTAAGATTGAGAATGATCCCCGTGTTACAAAGGTAGGCCGTTTCATTCGCAAATATAGCATTGACGAACTGCCTCAGCTCTTCAACATCCTGAAGGGCGACATGTCGGTGGTCGGCAATCGTCCATTGCCATTATACGAGGCAGAAAAGCTTACTGTTGACTCCAGCATCGACCGCTTTATGGCACCTGCAGGTCTGACAGGTCTTTGGCAGGTAGAGGAGCGCGGGAAGGGAGGCATGATGTCTGCAGAAGAGCGAAAACAACTCGATATTACCTATGGTCGGACCTATAATTTCGCTTTGGATATGAAGATCATCCTCCGCACGCTGACCGCTTTTATTCAGAAAGAGAACGTTTAACAAGAAATTCCAAGAAGTCAACATCATGAATAGGTTTAGACGACTTTTGCTGATGATCGTTGCCGCAGGATTAAGCGCTACTGCTTTCGCCCAGTTCGACGAGAGTGGTATTGCTGCGGGATTCTTTGACTCCAGCAAAGAAAAAGATATCAATTTCTCCGAGTTCCACCTTCCGCCATTAGTCGTTTTATTTGAAAATGCCAAGGCGAGTCCACAGATTATATCTTTGGAAAAAGCTCGTCAACTAGCTGAGGCAGAAGTTGCCAAACAAAAAAGGCACATTTTCTCCTATGTGACAGGTCATGCGAGCTATAGTTATGGTAAGACCGACATGTGGGGCAACAACTCATCTTCTTACGGTCCGATGGTCTATCAGTTCCAAGGCAATGAACAAAGTTATTGGAATTTGGGCGTAAATCTGGCTGTTCCTTTAGAGGACATTCTCGATTTAAGTGCTGCAGTCAAGCGCAAGAGGATAGAAGTTGACCAAGCTGCTATCGCCAAAGACGTCGCATACGATGAGCTTAAGTTACAAATTGCCACTTTATATGTAAGGATCACGAACAATCTCGTAACTCTAAAAACATACGGAGAAACCGCTGCCGCCTATCAGGGAGCTGGTGCGCTGAACCGTGAGGATTTCGAGAACGGAAACATGAGTATTGAGGATTATGCTTGGACGAAGCAACATGAAGGTGCACAAGTCAGGAACTATCAGGAGTTGCAAACTACGATCACTACAGACATCTTGACTTTAGAAATATTAACGCACACACCTATTATCACTAATTCGACAACAGAGATCACGCTTGACACGGTCTTAAAAAAGACAGACAAAGAAATTGCCAAAGAGCAAAAAGCCGTCAAAAAGCGTGTCCAAAAATCAATAGAAGAAACCGAGAAGAGAGAGAAGGCTTTGGAAAAAGCGGAGCGGAAAGCTGAAAAGGCTGCAGCAAAAGCCTTAAAAAGAAATAGATAACCTAAAATTGTAAAATATGGATTTATTCAGATATATTGTCAGGTTTTTATATAAAATACGGTGGTATTTGATCATTTTACCACTCATCGCCCTGATTGTGGCATGGTTCTCGACTCGCAATATGGAGCGAGTCTATGATACCAATACCACCATCTATACAGGTATGATTACCGGTTACAATATTGAAGGTACGACAGGTTCTGCTGGCGGTAACTCCCAAACTAACATGACCAACCTGATGTTGCTGATTACAACGGATGCGACGATTCACGAAGTATCACTTCGCCTGTTTGCCCGATGTATGATGTACGGAAATCCCAACAAGGACAACAACTATATTTCTGCAGAGCACTTCCGTCAGCTCAATAATAGTGTACCGACTGAAGTCAAGGCATTGATTAACCATAACAGTGAAAATGCAACCTACGCTAATCTGAAGGCGTACGAGAAGCCTTCGGCAGATAATTTCATTTTTGGATTGCTAAATTATCACCCCTATTTTGGGATTAACAATATTACAGCCCAGTTAAAAGTATTACAACTCGAAAAAAGTGATATTATAGATATTGGTTATACAGCTAATGATGCAGGTATCGCTTATAATACCTTAGACATTTTGAATGAAGTTTTTGCCCGACAATATGCCCAACTGCGTTATGGTGAAACCAATAATGTCATTAAATTCTTTGAACGTGAGGTGGCTCGTCTTTATCGCATTCTGACCAATGCTGAAGATGATTTGATTCGCTATAATGTGGAAAAGCGCATTATTAATTATGCAGAGCAAACAAAGCAATTGACTGTTCTTGATAAAGATCAACAAAATGCACGTAACGATCGTTATCTCTATCAGTCTTCAACACGTGCATTGATGGACTATTTGGAACGTCAATTAGGTGACCGTGCGAAAATTATTAAAGCTAATAAGCAATTCACAAATCAAATCACAGATATATCCCGTATTCAGTCACGTATCTCTAACCTAAAATTAATGAGTAGTGAAGGTGGTAGTGGTGTTGAGTCTCAGCAAGAATTAGCTAAAGCGGAGCGTATGCTCCAAGATGCGACCAACAATGTAAGAGGATTGGTTAAAGACATTGAAGCGGGTACCTATAGCACAGAGACTGGTGTGAAAGCCAACGATATGATAAGCCGCTGGCTGGAACAGGTTCTGCTGCTTGAGAAAACAAAAGCTGAGGTGAAGGCTCAAGATAAAATGCGTGAAGATTTGGATCGTCAAATTCTCTATTTTGCACCTATCGGTGCTACAATAGACCGAAAAGATCGACATATCACCTTTATTGAGGGCAACTATATGGAGATGCTAAAGGCCTTGAATGCAGCCCGTCTCCGCCAGAAGAACCTCCAGATGACGACAGCCACGCTTCGAGTGCTCAATCCACCGATGTTCCCTATGAATGCGCAACCCACAAATCGTATCATGATTCTTTTGGGTGCTTTTATGCTGACGTTTATTTTGACGGCCATGTACTTCTTTGTTATTGAATTACTGGATCGTACGCTTCGCGACCGTATGCGTTCGGAGCGTATCACTAAAGTTCCAGTCATGGGATGTTTCCCGAAAGAAAGCACCCTACGTTACCGGCGTTTCAATAAGACGATTGCTGATATGGCGATGCGTCAACTTAGCAAAGCACTACTTCCCAACTTCAAAGATGGACAGCAGAATGTGCTCAACCTGCTTTCTACAGATGCTGCCAACGGTAAGAGTTATATTGCTCAAGAGTTGGAAAACTATTGGATTTCCATCGGCCTTCAAGTACGTCGTCTGACATACGACGAAGATTTCTTAGCAGAAGATAGCCGTTTCATTATGGCAAAGGATATCAAAGATATTTGTCCAGACTTGCTGCCCAATGAAATAGCCATTGTGGAATATCCTAACTTAGATGACCATTCCATTCCACCAGCCTTATTAAACATGGGAACCATCAATTTGATGGTAACACGTTCCAACCGCACCTGGAAAGATGTGGATCAGAAAGCGCTTAAAGAGTTGGAAGCGCAATTAGAGAATAAAGATTCTCTCTTCATGTACCTAACAGAGTGTCAGCGCTATGCGGTTGAAGAGTTTGTGGGCCAGTTGCCACCATACACGAAGTTCAACAATTTCGTTTATCGTATGTCACAGATGGGTCTGACAGCAGTAGAGAATAACCATGCCAAATAAATGACGAATCAGGTCGTAGCATATTCCCGAGAAAACGGAGGAAGAGTATTTATACTCTTTCTCTTGTTTTTCTTGGCATTGTATGAATTTGTGACGGCAGGTTTTCCAGTATTTGCAATCATTTGCATTCTTCCCATCATCGTTCTTTTGGGCTACTGGACATTTAAATACGGGATGTTTGCATTTTGGTCTCTTGTTGTCATTAACTATTTTGTCCAATTCAAACTAATACCTCTGCCCATTCCAATATCGCTTCCAAACGAAATGCTGCAATGGCTCTTATTGGGCATCGCCATTATTGACGCTCGTCAAACGCCACATTTTGAACGAAGCATCAATATTATGCTTTTAGCGATTATTATATGGTGCACTTATTGCACTATAGAAGTTCTGAACGATACATGTGGATTAGGAATTAACATAGGTGCTTGGTATTCTGGAGCCCGTATGATGGCTTTCCAACTGCTTTATATTTTCTTAGTTTTCTCAATCTATGTTTCTTCACCAGAGATATTGATGAAATATCTGAAGATTTGGGCAATTCTTTCACTTATTTCTGCTATTTGGACATGGAAACAACAAAATCTTGGTTTGACACCCGTTGAGACAAGTTTCCTGTATGGTAAAGGCTCTACAACTCATTTATTACAAGGAGGAACACTTATTCGTTATTGGTCAACATTTAGTGATGCAGCAAACTACGGATGTAATGCCGCAGGAGCAGGCGTAGCATTTATCATATTTGGTATAACTTCAAAGCTCAAGAAAGAAAAGTTGTTCTTTCTACTTATAGGCGCCTTTGTCATCAAAAGTATGTTTGCTTCCGGAACACGAACAGCTGTATTCTGCATGTTTGCAGGTTTTGCGGTCTATATCGTATTATCAAAATCAATAAAGATAGCAGTTCCAGCATCAATTATTGGAGGGTTGTTTCTTTTTATTTTGGCTTTTACAACCATTGGTCAAGGAAATCAGCAGATTCGACGTATGCGTTCTGCTTTTGACAAGAATGATGCATCTAGCAACACCCGTTCAATCAATCAAGCTACAATGAGGAAATATATGCAAGATGCACCATGGGGAATAGGTGTTGGTAGAGGAAACGACAATGTGCCTGCCAATAATAAATATAATAAAATGGCAACTATTCCCCCAGATTCTGAATATGTTTTTATATGGCTAAGAGCCGGGAAAATTGGTCTTACAGTATTTCTTATTACGACAGTAATCATGTTAGTAGGGGCATGTTTCATTGTAATGTTTAGATTAAAAAGTTCATCATTAATAGGAATTGGTGGAGGACTATGTAGTGCCTTTGTAGCAATCCAATTTGGAGGCTATGCCAATCAGGTTCTCATGCAATTCCCCAATTGTCTGATATTCTATGGCGGCTTAACTATCGTCTATCTTCTGCCATATTTAGAACCTGCATGGATAGAATATGAGAAGAAGCAGCTAGCAGAACAAGAAGAGCGTAAACAGCTTAAATTGGAGAAGAAATTTGCATCTAGAGTTTAATAATAGAAGATTGAAAGAGATATCCATCATCACGATCAATTACAATGGGCTAACTGATACCTGCGCATTGATTGAAACAATCCCCTTCAATGGTGATTTGGAGGTGATTGTGGTAGATAATGCATCTAAGAATGATGAAGCAGACATTATAGCCAAGCGCTTTCCACAAGTAAAAGTGATCAAGAGCAAACAGAATCTTGGTTTTGCAGGTGGTAATAATCTTGGCATTAAAGCTGCACAAGGTAAATATCTTTTCTTCATTAACAACGACACAATCTTTAAAGAGTTCAATGTCCAGACATTGATTAACAGATTAGAGTCTTCACCAAATATTGCTGTTGTATGCCCTAAAATTAGATTTGCCTGGGGCAGTCATCCAATACAATTCACAGGTTATACCCCTCTCTCAAAGATCACAGTCAGGAACCAAGCCATTGGTTATGGTGAAGAAGATTATGGTCAATACGACACAGCCCACCCTACGCCCTATGCCCATGGCGCTGCCATGCTCATTAAACGAGAGGCAATTGATAAAGTGGGGATAATGCCAGAATGTTTTTTTCTCTATTACGAGGAATTGGACTGGTCTATGATGTTTACACGAGCAGGCTATCAAATCTGGTATGAACCCCTCTGCACCATCTATCATAAAGAGAGTCAGGCCACAGGACAGAATAGTCCGTTACGCACCTACTATATCGTTCGCAACCGACTTCTGTTGGTCAAGCGAAATTGGTGTGGAATCACAAAATACTTATCTTATGCCTATCTGATAGGAGCTGTAGGCTTACGGGATATTATAAAAAATGCCTTAACAGGTAAATGGGAGCTTCTTAAAGCAACAACAAATGGCTTACGTGATTTCTATAATAATCAATTCTCCGCTCGACTTTGTCGCTTATATGAGCGCTAGCGAGTCTTAAGAACCTTTAATGAATTAGGATTATGGATTTTTGGCTGATATTATTTATATTTGATTGGATACTATTCGTCATCATAGCAGGAACCGTCCTTTACATGGGAGTCTTTGCTGTTGCTGCTCTCTTTCATAGCAAACCAGACATACCCAAAGCTAAAAAAATGAACCGCTTTGTGATATTGATTCCCGCATACAAGCAGGACAATGTCATCGAGCAGACGGTTCTGTCTGTTTTAAGTCAGGCCTATCCACAACGTATGTTCGACGTAACTGTCATCTCTGACCATCAGGATGAACTAACCAACATGCGTTTGGCCCAATATCCTATTACACTTCTGACTCCAGACTTTGAAGAAAGTACCAAAGCAAAATCACTACAATATGCCATTTTGAATCTCCCAGAATTCAAAATCTATGATGCTGTTGTCATCTTAGATGGAGACAATATCATTGATCAGGATTTCTTAGACCAAGTCAACAACGCTTTTGAGATTGCTGCAACCAAGGCTATACAGACACATCGTATATCCAAGAACAGGGATACGGCAGCAGCCCGAATGGATGCCATTTTTGAGGAAATCAACAACGCCATCTTCCGCCGAGGCCATATCAGTTTTGGTTTGTCATCAGCTTTGGCTGGATCTGGCACAGTCTTTGATTTCAACTGGTACAAGGCCAATGTCATGCGTACGAGGACATCTGGTGAAGATAAAGAACTGGAGGCTTTATTAATGCGCCAGGACATTTTTGTTGATTACTTTGATGACATCTATGTCTATGGCGAGAAGAAACGAACCACCTCGAAACTGAATGAGCAACGAGGCCGTTGGGCTACCCAACAGTTCGCCAACCTATTCCGGAATATCAGATTCTTACCAGGAGCCATTTTCAGGAAGCAATACAACTTAGCGGATAAACTGATTCAATGGATGCTGGTGCCAAGAACCAATATGATTGGCATTATCATGATCATGAGCCTTGTGTTACCTTTCATATATCTGACTATGGCCATCAAATGGTGGATCTTAGGTTCTCTTGCTTTGTTTATCTTTGCTTTGGCTACACCTGACTATCTGGTAGATGAGATGTGGGATAAGACGTTCCTGCGTTCACCATTTGTCAGCTTATGGAAAATGTTTAGTATTAAAATTCATAGAAAATCATGATTTGGACGATTTTACATATAATAGAGATTACCCTATGGATAATTATCTCATTCTCAGTTTTTTATGTGGCATTCTTTGCCGTCATCTCCCTGTTCTATGAGAAAGAGGATCGTGTGGCGATTCATGCGCAAGCTTTATACCATCGGATGGGACGTTTCCTGATACTGTATCCAGCCTACAAAGAAGATAGGGTCATCATCAATGCGGTAGAGCAGTTCCTCCTTCAGAAATATCCTGCAACCCATTATACGGTAGCTGTTATTTCTGACCACATGCAACCTGAGACCAATGAGAAATTGAGTAAATTGCCCATTACCTTATTGACCCCTGCCTTTGAAAAAAGTTCCAAGGCCAAAGCGATGCAATATGCCATTAACGAGGTGGAAGGTGAATTTGACAATGTGGTAATCTTGGATGCAGACAATGTGGTACGGCCAGACTTTTTGGACCAGCTGAATGTCCTATGTTCCATTTATGATGCCATCCAATGTCACCGTTGTGCCAAGAATGCCAATAATGATGTAGCGGTTTTGGATGGTGCCAGCGAAGAGATTAACAACACTTTATTCCGTAAAGCCCACAATCGTCTGGGCTTATCTTCTGCATTAATCGGTTCTGGCATGTGCTTTAGCTATGAACTGTTTAAGAAAAATGTTTTCCAACTCTCTACCGCTGGTGAGGACCGTGAGATGGAAGCCCTCCTACTCCACCAGGAAGTCTTTATCAAATATGCACCAGATATTCATGTCTTCGATGAAAAGGTCAGCAACCAGGATAACTTCCAAAAGCAACGTATGCGCTGGATGACTGCTCAGGTGCAGAGTCTCTTAAGTAATCTGCCAAAGATTCCGAAAGCCATTCTTCATGGAAAGGTAAACTTTATCGACAAGACCATCCAACAGGCTCTAATCCCCCGCTCGATCTTAATTGTATTATTAGGTGGTATATCTGTCATTATGACCATTTTATTCCCCTCATGGTGTGAGAAATGGTGGATTCTCTTTGGCATTTTGGCATTATCATTATTTATTGCGATTCCAGCGCCGTTGCGAGTCAGTTCCTTCACTAAAGTCTTGGCAATCCCAGGACTGGTATTGCGAATGCTGAAAAATGTCCTTCATATGGATCACAAGAACACAGACTTCATTCATACCGAACATACCACATGAGTGAACGGGTACATAGAAGCATCATGAACATCAAAGTGGGAATGTTATTCTACATTCTCTCTTTATTTCTCGCCTTCTTTTCCCGCAAGGTATTTCTTGACTGTCTTGGGGCAGAGTTTATCGGACTGACTGGTATGCTCATGAATATCATGAGTTTCCTGAGCGTTGCAGAATTAGGTATTGGTACCAGTATTGTCTATTTCCTCTACAAGCCATTACAAGAAGACAACCACAAGAAAATCAATGAGGTGATGTCGATGTTGGCATACCTTTATCGATGTATTGGTTTCATCATTGGAGGCATTGGCGTTTTCGTTAGTTTATTCTTCCCCTGGTGGTTTAACCATCTATCTACTGGTCTGCCTTTAGTTTATTTTGCCTTCTATTCTTTCCTGGCTACATCCATGTCTGGCTACATATTCAATTATAAACAGTTATTAGTTAGTGCAAACCAAAAGCAATATATGGTAAATGCCTATTTCCAGACCATAGGTATTGTGCAAAGCCTTACCCAGATTTTCTTAGCATATTATTATCGTAATCTCTATCTCTGGGTTGTTGTTGGTTTGTTTTTTACCATCATCGGCATCATCGTCTTCAATTATCGCATTCGTCAACTCTATCCTTGGCTCCAAGTCAGCTTAAAAGAAGGTCGAAGAAATCTAAGCCAATATCCGGAAGTATTAAAGAAAACCAGACAGGTCTTCGTATTAAAGATCAAAGATTTTATTCTCAATCGCAGCGATGAGTTGCTGGTTGGTGCTTTTGTTTCAGTAACTCAGGTTGCTTTTTATGGGAACTACACGATGATCATCAATAAAATCATATATCTGGTTAATATTCTTGGTGATGGCATGAGTGCAGGCGTTGGAAATCTATTGGCAGAGGATAATGAGAAAAACACGATGAAGGTCTTTTGGGAGATAACGGCTACCAGATTCTTTATCATGGGAATGGTTATCTATCCGCTTATCATGTTTATACAGCCTGTCATTTCATGTTGGGTAGGTCAACAATATCAGTTAGACAATATCATAGCATATCTACTCATTTTTACACTATTTCTACGGCTCCAATATGCAACGGTATATCTATTTGTATGTTCCTCCGGTCTTTACGGTGATGTCTGGACCTCATGGGCAGAACTGATCATCAATATTGTTGTTACACTTTGCTTAGCCCCGTTCTTTGGGATTATTGGTATTCTGTTAGGCAAGATTGTCAGTGTATTCTTCTTCAACGTATTCTGGAAACCCTACTATCTTTTCTCAGAGGGATTCCATAAAAGCGTATGGGACTTTTGGCGTCCTATGATCACCTATTATGGTCTGTTTTTTATCTTTACAGGTCTGTCTATAGCCATTAAAGATCTGATGATTGACAACTATGTTGACTCATGGCTATCTCTGATCATGATGGGAATCCTTACATATCCCATCCTTTTACTATTCTATTTTATATCTCTTTTTGTCTTTACACGTGGAATGAAATATTTTGTTGCACGAAAGCCTGTAGTCTATCATCGTCTATCTATTATACTTTGGGAAAAATGAAAATAGCAATACTCACATCAGGCATATTACCCGTTCCTGCAGTACAAGGCGGAGCAGTTGAGAACTTGATTGATTTCTATCTGGCATACAACAATCTGCATAAGCTATATGATATAACAGTCTATAGTGTAAACCATCCTGAGACAAAGCATCACCCTGCACTTCAATCAGATGTCAATCATTATCATTATATTGACACCTCCAGTATCTTCGCAAAAATAAGAAGAGTATTATACAGTAAATTTCATAAAGATGAATACTATAATTACTTCATTGAATATTATTTCGAGCAAGCATTTAAGCATTTAAAGAAGCAATCATACGATTATATTATTCTGGAAAACAGACCAGGTTATGCCTATAAATTATCTCAACGGATTTCCAGCAAACTGGTCCTTCATCTTCATAATGATCTGTTAAATCAGAATTCCAAACTCCACAATGAGGTCTTTAACAATCTTCACAAGGTTCTGACAGTTTCGGATTATATTAAATCAAGAGTCTGTTCCATTAAAGAAACATACAAGGTTAGGACTCTTCATAATGGCATCGATCTAAAACGTTTTTCACCTCAAACAGAAAGTCATATCAAAAGAGAGAATATCGGATTATCTGAGAATGATTTCGTATTAGTTTTTAGTGGACGTATCAACAAAGACAAAGGTATTTCTGAACTAATAGAAGCGATTCAATTATTAGATAAAAAACAAATCAAGCTGCTTGTTTTGGGTAGCACCTTTTTTGGAAACTCTACAAATGACGATGCATTTTCAATAAAACTAAAGACCAAAGCACTGCCATTGAAAGAACGTATCATCTTTACAGGCTTTATCCCTTATTCTAACATGCCTGATTACTTACGTATGGCAGATATAGCTGTTATACCATCCGTTTGGGATGATCCTTTCCCCACAACAGTCCTTGAAGCACAGGCTATGCAATTGCCTATTATTACAACCCGTCGTGGAGGTATTCCCGAAGAAGTAACAGAAGATAACGCATGTTTAATTGACACCGATGAACATTTCGTTGACAACCTCGCATCTGCCATTCTCGACCTTCACGATCATCCTGAAAAACGTAAACAGATGTCCTTAGCCTCGTACAAGCGCTCCAAACTCTTCGACAAAGAGATTTATGCAAAGAACTTCTTCGCTGCTTTAGAAAACATTTTATAAACATTAAGCGCAACTCCTTATCGAAGTTGCGCTTAAATATATGTGTATCATATTACTTATTAGGTCTGAGATACCAATCCTGATTCGTTGTTCCACCTGAAGTTGACCAATCTAAGAAACCAGGGAAGAACTTATCTATAGAGATACTTTCATTCTCCCGCTTCAGAATTGTCTCTTCGAATGCACTGATATCAGCTCCTTTCAGGTAGAAGCCAAATGGATAATCGCCCTGACGTACAAAATACGATCCATTTTTAGGATTTGAGCGATCATCTCCCTTTCCGAAGTAACTGGTATTCATGTTAGCGGTAGGAGCCTCCATCGGAATATGAACCTCCCAGTACTTATTTCCTTCCTCTGGACGATAGATGAATGGCTGGATAGAAGCCAAATTTGCTGATGAACTTAATGGATTACTATAGGTAAGCTCAAGAATATAGGTCGTTCCAAGTTCACCTTTAAAATCTTCTGTCAGATAATAGATATTACCCTCAGTTTCAAAGGATGCCACTTCCGTCACCGTCGATCCCGGTGCAATCTTCTTCATAGCAACCTTAGGCGTGACTTTAGTATTGAGCGTTAATGCCAAACCGCTTGTCAGTTCAACATAATTCTGATAAGTGGTCAGATAGAATGTCTCCTTGATAATCTTACCATTAGTATTGAATTCCTTCTCGTGCTTAGCATTTACTACCGCATCGTTAAGATCATAATCGCCCTTGTTAGGCCACATATCCTCAAAGGCATAGACCCCATTCGTAGATGATTTCTGATTGGCGACCTCAGGTACGGGAGCAAATACGCCAACAGGTTTCAGGGCAAAGATGATATCATCAAAGTCCTTATCGTCCATAGCATCCTCAAACGAGATAAGAGTATAGGTATCACCATTTGCTGCCTTATAACTGAACTTGGCTCCACGGCTAGAACCATCCAGATTTGGAACTTTTTTATTTTTTATGTCAATACTCAATAACGTGCCATACGAAACGCCATCGGTTGTTGAGCTCCACCAATTGAAATTCTTAAAACCATTATTGGTCAGTTTATCTGCATTGATAGAATAATCACGCCCCTGCATACCCCATCCCTGAGTCTTCAAGATAAAGCCGATTCTTGTTCCTTTAGGAAATACCTTTGTAGCCTCGCTCTTATCGTTATTGGCAATGTGTGGATAGTACATCAACTGGACAACATCACCACGCAAAGTTCCGATATTGCCATTATATGACTTGAGCTTTAGAACGGAGGCTCTAGCCCACTGTCCATCCTGAGTGTTAGGGTACAGCATGATAACATTGATATCACTTGGCTTAGTGGGTTTATTATCATCTGTATAATAATAATAACCCAAAGAGGAGTTCCAACATGTACTACCACCAAGGAGGGTAAATGTCACTTCTGAATTCTGTTCAAGAAGCAAGTCCGGATATGAGCAATACTCATCATTCATAGCACTACCAGATACAAAGGCTGCTCCAACAGCAGCATACAAGCCTTCCATTTCTTCATCGCTGATCACTAACTTCGAATCAGCCTTAGACTTATCAAGCAGATAATCTGGACGACCAGAGGCAGAGTTCCATGTACCCAACCAGTTCTTCCAATCTTTATAGATCCTCTCTTCCGTAATATTACCATTTTCATCCACGGTATTTGTCAGATTAAGCGCTGACAGATCATCCGTTGAGACACCAGGACCTTCTGCACGTGTGCCTCCACGGGCAGCAACTACCAGAGTATTTTCTGCAACGACGGAAACGGCACCATTCTGCACATCAGCCTCCATCAACATCATACCTGTGAAAAAGTTACCTGTTGCAACATAAAGATGCTGCGCATAGGCAGGTAATTCTACAACGGCATTGAATTTACCGTTTGCTTCTGTATAGTCTTCATAGATCGGCTTGACATCCTCGTTCCACTGATCATCTGGAGCACCCTCAACTTCAATAAAAGGGTTCTCGGTATAAACACCAAAGAAAACAGGGCCATAAGTTTTAAATGCAGAATAATCTACATTAAGGTTTACGTTCTGGACGGTTGAAAAATCGAAAGAATTAGGGACTTCCCCTGGCATACTATCACCAGTGGTAACTGACATCTCGTACTTGGATTTATCTACGCACGATGCCATTGAAACAGCAAGGATAAGTCCCAAACAGATTTTTCCAAGATTTCTTCTTAAACTAACTAACCTAACCATATTCTAACTTTTTATGTATATTCCGCCGCAAAAATACAAATAAGAAATGAAATACGCAAGTATTTATCTACTTCTTTCTCAAAAAAGCCCGTTTCTTGACCAAACAGCATTAAAAATCAACTAAATATCATTGCATCAGATAGATAATCACGAAGAATGAGGCTAACCAGCCGAGGATGCAGAATTGGATGAAATGGTCTTTCACGAGGCTTTTCGTGGGGGAACCGCTAAGGCCATAGACGATCATGTTCTGCAGATAGCGCAATAAACCAAGTAGTGCCCAAGCGCTGGTGAGATAGACATAACGGGTGCCCATACGCTGGATAACCTCAGGTGACATAGTGTACATGATGTAGCAAACCAGTGTGACAGAAGCGATGATGGCTGTGGCCTCATTAATAAAGGTCTTGTTATAGCCTGTTATTGAGACGCGAGGTTTGGTGCCCGTCTGTTCATAGATACGATAATCATCGTTGCGCTTGGTGAAAGCCAGAAAAAGGGCCACAAGGAAAGTCATCATCACCAGCCAGTGGGAGATCCATATGTCTGTTGTCAGACCGCCTGCCAACACACGCATCACGAAACCAACAGCGATAATCGACACATCCAAGATGGCAATCTGCTTCAGACGGATGCAATAGGCAAGGTTCATCAGCCAGTACCCCACCACTACCATAAATAAATAAGGTGTGTTGGGACTCTGGGCCAATGGTATGAGTGCCAAGGCACCAAGCATACTGAGTATCATCATCGCGTAACCGCCTTTGATAGACACTTTCCCAGAGGCTATTGGGCGATGGCATTTCTTCGGATGTTGACGATCCGCCTCCACATCCCTCAGATCATTGAAGCAATAGATACTGCTCGAAACCAGACAGAATGAGGCAAACACCACCAATGTGGGCCAAAAGAATTCTGGCTTCAACAGGTTATTGCTGAAGAAAATCGGTGCAAAGACAAACATGTTCTTCAGCCATTGCAGCGGGCGTAACAGTTGGATATACTCTATCATTGCGCTGCAAAGGTAGTGCAAATTGAGAGAAATACAAAATAAAATTTAGTTTATTTTTATTTCCGAGATGCAGCCTACCTTCGAACGAAGTTCAAAGATACGAATAAGCGAGTGATTTTCCAAATTTATTTGAGAAAATCCGAGTGTAAGTATCTTCGAGCGAAGCTCAAAGGTAGTGTGAAATTTGTGCATTTATCAATTGTTGAAATTTTCATTCAAGTTTTTGTATTACTCTATACATTCCTACATTTTCTTTGTATCTGTCTGTTTATCTGTTAATTAAACAATGTATAGAGGTGTAAATATCAAGTTTATCTATACATCTTTTAGGAACTACGCGTTGTTCATGACGTTTCTTCGGCTCATTCAGAAGTCATCTCCGAGGGAAAGATGACTTAGTTTCATAGGTGTTTCTAACTTCGAAACATTTTGTTTCTGCCTTTGAAACAAAGTGTTTCCATTATTGAAACAAATTGTTTTCATAACTAATATAAATAAGAAACATATTGATTAGCAGCAATTTAGTTCGCATTTTAAATCATTAATAGCCATTATCACGTTCTATGATGTATAGCTTATAAATACATTTAAGCTCTATACATCATGTAAATATCATATTTTCAATAAGATATAAGCATTATGTAGGAATGTATAGTGTTTTATTACATTTAATCAGAGTTAGAATTTACCTGATTCACATACTCTGGTGAATTATTGGAAAAGACAACAAAAACAGCCCAAATATTTGGAATTTTAACCAATTGTTTGTATTTTTGCCTCATCAAAGCAAATAACAATGATTGATACATTATAAAATATGAATAGAATTCTTGTGTCGATTTTGCTCACAATGGGCTTCGGCCTCTGTGTGTCGGCACAGGAGAAGGAGTACCAATTGGTGTGGAGTGATGAGTTCGATGTTGAGGGTAAGCCTTCTACAGAATGGAGCTATGAATCTGGCTTCGTGCGCAATGAAGAGTTGCAGTGGTACCAGTCTGACAATGCATACGTCAAAGATGGATACTTGGTTATTGAGGGCAGAAAAGAATGCTTCAACAATTCCCATTACGAGGCTGGCAGCAGCGATTGGCGCAAGAATCGTGAATTCATTCATTACACGTCGAGTTCGTTGACGACAAAATTCAGTCAACAGTTCCTTTACGGACGTTTTGAAATCAGAGCCAAAATCCCTGTTGCCTCAGGTGCTTGGCCTGCCATCTGGTTGCAGGGCAACAAGTGGGAATGGCCCAATAATGGGGAAATAGACATCATGGAGTATTATATCAAGGATGGGCAACCATCGATTATCGCCAATGCCTGCTGGGGTTCACCTGAGCAATGGAAGGGTGTTTGGGATTCGGCAGTGACTCCCTTCAGCCATTTTACGGAGAAGGATCCATACTGGGCCGATAAGTTCCACATTTGGCGCATGGATTGGGACAAAGCGTTCATCCACATCTATCTCGATGATGAGTTACTGAATAAAATTGATCTTTCGAAGACTCAGAATCAGGGGTATAATGGTAACACAGAGAATCCATTCGCCAACGATGTAGTAGGTTTTAAACATTACCTTCTCCTCAATCTCGCTATTGGCTCCAACGGAGGCGAACCCGATGATTCTCAGTTCCCACTCCGTTATTACATTGATTACGTGAGAGTGTATCAGTAATGCGTGTGATCCTACTCTGACTCTCTCACAAACCTTTTTACTCGTTCGTCAATAATTCGCAAGTATTTCCTTTTCATCTTGTCATTCAGGAAACTATTTCCAACAAGTTTCGTGGTCAGCTCAGGAATAACCATATACTTGTCCAACACTCGCTTGATACGAGCATCGGTCAATCCTATTTGTGCACCAAATCGTTCAAAGTCTAAGCGGCATGGATGGCCTGTCCTGTCATATACATCGCTCTTTTCAATGTCTGGAGATAAGCCTCCGTCTAGTCCAAAATCATCACCAATCACATGCAGACTTGTGTTCAGCAGGTCGTATGCAGGAGCAAGCCTGTAATCTCCACCTTGACGAATGACAGAGAAGTTCTTCAGATGGTCATCTCCATTAGCATAGATGTAATTGAACACTACGAGTTCGAAGAAACGTTCCATGTCAACCATCCATGCAGGAATAGTCTTACGGATACATTTCGCAATGTCCTCATAGCAGCCATTATATTTGAAATAGGTGCCGTCGGTCTGCTCATTTCGTCCAACAAGTGCAGCAAAATCCTCCATTTCCACCTTCGTTCCATCAGGTAGAATATCAAACCTTTTAGTAATATACACCGTCTGACCGTCTTTGGTAAAACACAGTCCGTTCTCAGCAGTGACAATGCCATACACCTGCCGGGCAATCTGCATCGTCACATGCTCATTAGCGGGTATCTGTTTCCTTGTAGCAATGGTCTCGTCCCATGGGGCCGGTTTGATGATGTACGTAGATCGCTCTGTGCTCTCTGCAATCCGGATGTTGTTATGATCAATCAGTCCAGAGAACTTTTCCTGTACACCAGAGACGGATATGCGTTGCATGGCCCGAACTATCACGTCCGACTGTTTCAACTCATTGATATTGAAATCCAGGAACGGTGACACTCTCTTTCCGTCAAACAGTCGTTTCACTGCATGCGGACTATAGGTGTTATAACCATCTACTAATGTCGATGGACAATATTTTATTTCAACCATTCTCTACCTCCCTAAAGTTTACGGAGCCTATCATATCAGTACCAACGGTAGCCATCAGCATACCGAAAAAGTCTTTTTCGTCAATACGCTGTTCCCTGCAAATCACTTTCCTGTTTGCTCCTTCGGGGAGTAAGTTTGTGAAAAACGGGAATAAAAACTCTGCCTCGTATGCCTCCTTCCTTTTGGGCAACGTCAACGATACAGGGGGCAAGTCCGAGTCAAGATATGCCTCAGTATAGACAAACGTATAGCCCTTGCCCGGATTTAACTCCGTCAGCATTCCTGCCTTCACATCATTTACATATACATCGAGCTGTCTCATAAACTATATCATTTGATCGACCTAATATGAAACTCCATTTCCAACCCCAGCACTTCTAAGATTCGCATCATGGTTTTCATCGAGGGATTGCCTGCGCCTCGCTCAATATCCTTCACTGTAGCCAGGCTGATACCTGCCATTTCCGCTAAGTCTATTTGGGAGATTCCCAAGACACTTCGACGCTCTTTGATCACTTCTCTTAGATTCATAAAAGTATGTTATAATCAACTTTTGGTTGCAAAGATAAACATTAATTTTCAAATTTCCAAGAAAAGTCTAATAAAATATACTTTTTGTTCGTTTTTGACAAGAATTCCCGTTCATGGAGATTATTTATCTATAAACGATACTAAAAACAAGCGTGCAGACTTGGAGGTCTGCACGCTTGATTTCTATTTCACAGCAACTTTCTTGCCATTGATGATGTAAATTCCTCGAGGCAATCCTTTCAGATCATAGGCTTTCGACTTCACTTTTCTGCCTTGCAAATTATATACATCAAAGGGTTCACCTTCTGTTACATTGACGCCATTAATGCCAGTTAATGTAGATATTGGCACTATATGTTTGAACTCACACCAGACAGGTGCTGCCTTGTAGAGATCGACACTGCCATCAGGAACATAAAGAACACAGGTGGTCTTATCTACTCCTTCGAATACAGAAGCACCGTCACTTCCACGAGTACCAGCGACAGCCAAACTAATTGGCGTCGTTATATACACTGTTATTGACTTCAGATTCGAGCACCCTTTGAAAGCTTTGTCACCAATATTGGTGATAGAGCTCGGAATAGTCACAGCAGACAGATTCGTGTTGTTTTCAAAAGCATTTGCTCCAATCTCTGTAACAGTAAAGGTCTTGCTATGATAGATTACTGTTTCAGGAATAGCAAACGCTCCACCCACATCCTTGTCATCAATAATGGTAACGGTAGGCGTTGTGCTTCCATCACTTCCTGTTGAGGTTATCTGATAAGTAGCCGGATCGTCTTCATCCTTGGAGGTATCACCTCCAGCTACGAATTTCAAAACTAATATCGTCAACTTACCATTTTTATGAGTGATTTTGTAGTTGGCAGCTTCTGCCCCACTGACATTGATGGCATAATCACCAGGCTTACTACCGACGATAGCACTACATCTCAAGATTGGCTTCTTGGTTAATACAGCTTCCGTCTCTTTATTAACAAATCCGTCATATTTGACAGTGAATTCAGGTATTGTTTCACCCTCGAAAATCTCATAATTATCTGCAGAGATTGTCAGTGCAGCAGGGGTAATTGTAAACGTCTTACTACCACTCACTTTAAAATTGCCGCCCTCTTTATCTGTTACTGTAACAGTAGCTGTTCCAGCATTTTTGTTGTTTGAATAGCTAACTGCATATTCACTTCCTTGGACAGTCATATTATTCCATGTTACAGTTACAGTTGGCTTCATCTCACCACCATCATACGTATAACTGCTTTGACTCAAAGAGAAAGAATTAATTTCCTTTGGCGCGATGGTTGCCTTAACTGAATCTATTTTAGTGTCACTATGATTGGCATCGCCCTTCACTCTATAATATATCTTATAATCGCCTGCATTTTTCCCAGTTGGAATCGTCTCGCTAAATGTTTTTTCATCTTTGCTAAGACTATATTGTACATTACCAGTATTTGATGCACCCGCATTAATCAAGGCTTGATCAGTGCCACTATAAATAATATTAGTCTGGGCAGTTGGCGCTTTAGTCAGACTACTTGCTGCACGTGTGATCTCGAACGTCTTACTACCACTGACAATATAATTGCCACCATCCTTATCGGTGATTATTACGAGAGCTTTTTTCCCAACATCCTTATTATTTTCATAGCTAACGGTGAAATCTTTTTCTTTCGTGAAAACTATCTCACCATATTTTACAGTTACAACTGGTTTCTTCTCACTGCCATCATAGGTATAGCTATCTGGAGTCAAAGTGATTTCAAGCTCTTTCGATGTCAGTTCCTTAGGAGCGATAGTAACTGAAATCGATTCACTGATTGCAGAGTTATTATAATTATTATTACCCTTGACCATGTAATATACCTGATAGGTTCCTGCATCAGTTCCTGTAGGAATATCACCTTCAAAATTCTTTCCATCCTTGCTATATTCCAAAGTTCCTGGAGCGGGTTGTTTGAGAGAGCCACCATTAATCAATGCCTTAGAAGTACCGTCATAGACAAGGCCATTTATAACAGACGGTTCCCCTTTTTCTTCAAACAGAGTTTCAAGAGCGACATCTGCCTTTTTTATCTCGAACTTTGTACTGTCTTTTTTAATTATATAATTACCATCTTCCTTATTATCTTCGATATAAACTTTTGCTTCTGTTCCCGCATTGACATTATTCCCGTAGCCAACCTTGTATTCTTCCTTTGGAATCAGTGTTTCAATATTATCTATTTTTATATATACTGATTCGACTTCAGGTTTGTACTCATTCCCATTATATGTATAGCCGTTTTTATTCTCCTTTAACGTAATGGTCAGTTTGTCAATCGGTCTGGGAGCTATGGAAATACCTACTATTGAATCAGGCTCAGTGTTATAGTGTTCAGTAACACCATCCACCCTATAATAGACTTTATAAGTTTGAGCATCTTTTCCTTTAATCTCAGTAGAATAATTCTTCTTATCCAGAGAATATTTCAATGTGCCAGATCCCTCTTTCAAGTTTACATAATTGATAAGATCCTGATCATCGTTATTAAAAATAATATCTTTTCCTGTTGGTGCTGTTGTTAGATTATAGCTCACATAAAGGGTAGAATCTTTAGCTGGCATCGCCTCAAAGGGCTTAATAATGGTATATGATAATCCATCTTTTTTCAAATCTTTATCTGGATGACTAACCTCACACCCATAATATAACGAATCGCTATACAGCACATCTGTTGTTCCTTCTGCCATATAAATCCGTTGATATTTCAACGAGCCGACAATCACAGAATCTTTATTAGGCATGATTATAGGTTCGTCCTTCCAGCCTGAGAATGCTCTTCCCTTAGGATTGTCATCAGCGTTGGGGTCTGCATGATGGTCAACTGGTGTTCCAGGTTTAAGGGGAATTTCATCAATAACTCTATCGTCTAACTTGTAAGTAAGCTTAGGTGAAGAAGCTATAGTTTCTATCTTTTCGAATTGTGTCCAAATTTCATGATCCTTAAATTGGTCTGCATTTTTTACGCATAGAGTCGCTTTATTGTAAATATCAGTGAAAGTGTTTTCTCCTACAGATGGCGGGGTCTCACTTTCAATGGTAATCATTTCCACATTTCTACATGAAGAAAATGCAAGATTTTCCAGAGTATTAATAATGGGTAATGTAATTGCTTTTAGATTATCACAATGAGTAAAAGCATTAGTACTAATTTCTAAAATATTGTTCAATGCAAGTACTATCAAACTACCACACGATGCAAATGCATTTATACCAATAATCGTTGTGGAAGTAGGAAGTGTGAATGATTCCAGGTTTGAACAGCCCGAAAAAGTATATGCAGGCAATACAGTTAATGACATTTCCTTATCAAAAACAACTCTTTTCAGATCAACACATGACTGGAAGACACTCTCATCCATTGTCTTAATATTACTGGGTAATGTAATCTCTACAATACCGCAAGAATTAAAGGCAGATTTGCCTAATGTTTGTAATCCTAAGGGCAAATGGTCTATGTTATATTTTGTACAGCCTTCAAATGCAGATACTCCGATAGTTGTAACTTTACTCGGTATGTCTAATGTGCTTAATTTTGAACATCTATAGAACATCTTTTCTGTTATTTCTGTTAGAGCAGCAGGCAATATAACCTTTTCCAGATCCGAACAACCTTCAAAAAGCGCAATGCCGATATTCGTCGTAGCATTGGAAAGATCAATCTCTGTCAAATTCTCTGCTCCATTGAATGCATTAGCTCCAATGGAATCAATAGTGTAAGAGTCACCTTCGATTACAATCGCTGAATTGATTTTAACAATACCAGGATTTTCAGAATGTTCATATCCGGTAACTTTGGCTTTTGGTGTGTCTGAGTCTGAACTTAAAAAATACTTTACGCCAAGATCATCGCCACCAGTAGAGATATATTCTCTCTCAAAATGACCTTTTATGACTAAGTCATCATCTGGCATTAGTGAAGGAATCTCGTCATCCCATCCCGCGAAATCCCAACCTTCTCTGGTAGGTTGTTCTTCAGGAGTCGGGACTGGCTGGCCAACTTCAACATTTTTAGAATAAAATACCCCACCATCTACATAATAAGTGATTGTATGTTCCTGATATGTTGTTGGATTGAGTTCCGTCCATGGCGATTTGTCATAACCACTCGTTTCGCCTTTCGGAATGTATATCTTTATACTTTCATAACCATAGAAAGGATTTACCGAAGATTTCGGGGCCGTCGCTGTGTTAGAATAGATTTTAAGACTTTTTGAGCCAGAGAAGACCCAATCACTAGAACCAATTGTTAAGTTTGTCACCTCTTCTGGTATGAAAAGATCGGTAAGATTGGTACAATCCTTAAATGCACAGTTTCCTATCGTCTGAATGGTTTTTGGTAACGTTAATTCTGTAAATCCCTTACACCCCTCAAAGGAATTTTCATCAAACTTTACCAAATTCTCCCCTTCTGGCAGACTTGACAATGAAGAACAACCTCGGAATGATCGATTACCTATTGTTGTTGTTGCTTTTGGAAGTGTTACTTTTTCTAGGTTGGTACAACCATCAAACATTCGATATGACAAAACAGTTAAAGGTGCTTCTATACTAACAAATTCCAAGTTTGTACACCCTTGAAAGGCCTCATTATCTATGGATATAATATTCTCTGGAATAATGATACTATTTAGTTTTGTATTATGAAAAGCATTAGTCCCAATCGTTTTCAGTGACGATGGAAAGTCGATTTCTGACAGTTTGGTACAATCATAAAAAGCATCTGTGCCTATATTTATTACATTATCTCCCGCGAAAGTAACCTTTGTTAGATTTTTAAATCCCCTAAATGCATAAGGTTTCACATCATTACTGACAGCAACTTCTGTTAACTGACTTTCACGATTATTAAGCCATACCTCTTTGGCATAAACTATAGGATTGCTGGAGGAACTCTCATATGACATCGTTGTCAAATGAATCATGTCGGCATAAAAGACCTTATCAAAACCAGAACATTTATTAAAAGCTTCATTGCCTATGGATGTTACATTTCCTGAAATGTAAACTGCGGTAATATTTTTGATTCCATAAAAAGCATATGCGTTAATACGACTGACATTTTGACCAATTTCAATGGTTGCCAGTGATTCTTCACTATTCTTATATAGTTGTGCATATGTATTTGATAATGGATTGGCATACGGGTTGGCAAAGGTGGTGGTACATATGTCATTTACAGATGCAAATATGACTTTTGTAAGACCAGAACAACCGTAAAATGCATTTTTACCGATTGACTTAACACTGGCAGGAATGCTGATGGAGGTTAAATCTGAGGCATCCTTAAACGCATTTTCTCCGATTTTTGTCACATTATAGACCTGATCACCTTCACCAGTATTCACAGTCACAGTTGGTGGAATGTTAATTCCACCAGAATAGGGGGTTAAATCAGCAATATTAGGAACGGGACATACTTCTACAGTTTTTTTATTTTCATCGATGATTTTGTAATATACACCATCAACTTCAGTTTGGGCATTAGCGAATGTCGAAACAAGAATGAGCAGTACGCACAAAAGGTTTATTTTTTGAATTCTAACCATAACACAATATCCTTTAATATATTCTTTAAGATGCAAAGATATTAAAATTAAGTGAAATTACAAAGAAAAAGCACAAAATTAACACTTCTGATAATCAACCCCAAAGAGATAATGTCCAAGAAAATGATTAAGGCGAATTACATAGCTGGTTAATAAAGTCACAACCAAGACCAATAATGAGACACATATGATTACAACAAATTCTATTATACCACTATCAAAAGCCTGCAACTGATCAGCATAAGACATCAGGAAACGAGGCAGGAAGAAATAGTGAAGCATATAGATATCAAGTGTTCGTGTGCCAACATATTGCAGAGGCTTTGACAGGTGAATCCGCTGAAGCCACGAAGCAGAAAGACGGAAGAAACAGAATACCATTATCATGCCTGTGATGCCTCCCACATAGAATCTTAATATCTCATAAATCAGATGATCCTTGTGGGGCGTTGAGGCGACAAAGGCAAAGATGGCTGTAATAAGCATTATCACTACAGGTTTTCCAGTCCATCGGATAAACGTTTCAAAATGCCTTCTAACACATGCACCAATATAGAAGAACAAGAAGTAGCGCCACACAACCACACTCAAGAAGCCCAGCATGTTGATAGCATATATTTGCCAACCAACTGCTGAAGAAAGAATCACATGGTAATACCGAGCATAAATAAATGATCCTAACGCTATCAACAAAGCAACTCCAAAGTTCCATCTTCGAAAAAGCCTCACGACTAGCATATAGAGGATAAAAAACTCAAATAGAACAAACGTAAACCAGTAGCCACCTTTCACTGCACCCAATTGATAAAAGAACTCTGGTGGTGGAGCCAGCAAAAAGAGGAAAATGAATGTCGGCACTAACTGTACCATCATCTTTCGGCGAGCAACCTTCCAAAACGGTTTTCGAGCCATTGTCTCAAACAGCCAACCACTGATAAAGAAGAAACATGGCAGGCGGAACAGGAAAAACACTGCATTGAATCCCAATAAGGAATCGCCAAAACAAAAATGGCAGATATGCGAATAGACGACGAGAATCATCGTGAATCCTCGCATCGCATCAATGTATTCTATCCTCTGTTTTGCCATTATGCTTGCAAAGATACAGAATTATTCACAATATATCACCAATAAATTTGTTTTTTTACTCACTTAATCGTATCTTTGCATCATGAAAGAGAGATTAATATGGATTGATTGGGCAAAGGCACTGGCTGTTTGCTGCGTGGTATTCTGTCACCTGCCGCAATCGCAGGATTGGTTCTACTATCGATTCCTACAAGCTAACATTATCATTATATTCTTCTTTATCTCCGGCTACTTGAAGAAAGATCATGGTAGTGACAAGGCCAACTGGCAGAAATACTGGAGCAGCCTCATCCTGCCCTACCTCATTTACAACGCCATTGCCTATCCTTATTGGCTCATGAAATTCTACATGCTCAATGGTAGCATGCCTAATCTCTTCCAAGCCATGCGCCCCATCTTTGGCGCCCTACTCTTCGAACATGAGAACGCTTTCTGTGAACCACTGAATGGGCCATTGTGGTATATCCCCGCCATCCTCTTGATGCATATCACCATCGACCTTTGCAGAAAAATCCGCTATCTGCATCAGATTATGATAACGCTCTGCGTCCTCTCCGTCATCCTCTACGCCGCCAACAAATACTACTATTTTGCTCCTAATCTGACTCCGATGGGTATTCTCAGGCGCTTACCTTTTTATTATATCGGGTATGTATTCGGGCAGAGACAATTATTCAGAGATTCTAACATACGTCGAAACCTTATCGGCTGCGTCGTCTGCTTATGCCTCAGCATTATATTCTTCCTTTGGCATCTCCAAGCCTTCAGAGCAGGAGAACACATCTTGCATATTGCCCTATTCTATCCGTCTAATATTTGTTTCCTCTTTGGCGTGCTTTATGGTTGCAAGCTACTAAACGACTGCAAATCGCAGGCCATTATCAACCTTTCCATCGGAACACTGGCTGTGATAGGACTGCATGTACCACTCATCAGTTTAGCCAACCAAATAATTGTGTATCTCTTCACTATTGAGGGTACATTATGTTATACATGGTATGAAGCTTTACCACTTACCCTTCTTGTCGTTGCAGTTATTTATTCTTTACCAGATTGTCTTCAGTATCCTCGTAATAATCAGTCTTGTGGAAGATTCGCGTAAGTCCCCTTCCTTGTATCTTCATGTGCTGAACGAAGCTTTTCCAAAGGGATTGTTGTCCGATGGTACCATAGCCTGTAATGGCACAAGCACGACGATCACGCAAGAAGACAATCTTACCATATTTCTTCAGCGCCAAAGCCATTGCGCCATCCTCTCCACGTATAATATCCACCCGATAACCTTCTTTCCTGCCTATTTCTGCCTCATAGGCAAATACCAAGCCACGTACACTCAGTTCTGGACGTTTAAAATGTTGAATCCATAAGAACAGATCACGTCCCATCTCGTAAAGACGCAACCCTAATTTGGAATGTTCTGAATCAGGAAAATAACTCCAAGTGGCAGACACTGCCACAACACCTGGTTTCATCAATTGTTCCAGCATCAGTTCATAATACATCGGTGGATAGAGGGTATCGCTATCCACATCAAAATAATACTTACCTTTTGCATGTTCCAAACCACAACGACGGGCATAACCACATGAGTGCTGATACTCCGTGTAATAAGGAATACCAGACTTCTCATATACCTCTGCGGTATGGTCTTTTGAATCATTATCGACACCGATGATCTCTACAGGATATTTGCATTTGATCTCACTGATAGCCCAAAGACAAGCCTGCAGATGCGTCTCTTCGTTGTAGCCAATCACTACAATCGAAGCGACAGGGTTCTCACTCTGCAACGCTGCCAGTCGCTCACGAGTGCCATCAATAATCTCCTGAGGAACTTCACTAAACGGTTTTCCGTATATACTGAGATATTTATCGTACCAGTCTGCCATGATCTAAATAAAACATTAACGATTAAACAAAAAATCAAATGAGTCCTTTCTTTTTACCAAAACTTTTTATCAAGTTGACAGTGACAGCAGGCGGTAATATACCCAACAAATACAACGTCAGACTTCTTAAACGCCATCCTTTCATCTTCAGTATATCAATAAAAGAAAGAGGAAAACGCATAATATTACGAATCTCACGATTTGAGAAGGATGGTGAGATCACCTTTTCATCTTTCAAAACGGTACATGCCATATAAAGATGTACCTTCATCACCTTTAGCATACGCTTATGGAAATAGGGCATTTTTCGTAAGCGATAGCTTTGGTCCTTCACCTCCTTCATCACTCTTATCGTCGCCAATATTTCGGATTTATCTATATGAGAACGCACTTGATAATTAGACAACGAGCCACTACGACAATAATAGAAATAAGTAATATCATGCAATAGCACAGCACGTGTGATATAAGTGGGCAGATCCATCGTGAATGTAAAATCTTCCAAGTAATTAGTGGATTTAAATCTGAGATTGTTTTTTCTCAGTACATCTATCTTCACTAAGAAATTCCAGGTGGTACCTTGCAGATTATCATATTTACTATATGCGAATTCGGCAAATTCATGCTCTTTCATAAACTGAATAGAAGAATAACGGTTTTCTATTCTCGTCAGTTTTCCATCATATAATTCCACTCTTTCATATGACCCATATACGATCTCGGCATCATATCTCAATGCATTTTTATAAAGTAATTCTATCGTATTAGGCGTGATATCATCATCAGAATCCAACATATACAGATACTTGGTCCGAGTTTCATCAAGGATACGGTTACGGGTCTCACCAATACCCATGTTATGGGGTTGTCTGACAATGCGGATATCCTTACCACGTGGATGCGTCTGTTGGTATTCCTTAACGATATCAATAGACTTGTCCGTTCCGCAATCATCAAGAATCAGGAACTCTATACTATCAAATGTCTGTGCCAATGCCGAATCCATGGATGAACGGATATATTTTTCGACATTATAAACAGGTATTCCTATTGTGACTTCGTATGACATGTCAGAAATTTTGACAAAGATTCTTAAAAAAATTATTCCATTGGGGAATGATTTTACCTTTAGTAAACCGTTGGGAAGACAGAATCGCATTCTGACCCATTTGTTTTCTCAAGGTTTCATTTTCCATTAACAGACACAACTTATCTGCAAAGGCCTCAACATCATAGCAATCAATCAAGAATCCATCTTTTCCATCTGTGATAATTTCAGACGGACCATAAGGACAATCAAAAGCTATAACGGGAATGCCACAGCTCATGGCCTCAGGCATTACCAAGCCAAAAGGTTCATAGACAGACGTCAGGACAAAAACAGAACCTTCCTTATACTTTTCCAGAATATTTATCGTCTGAGCATGGGGATATACCTGCTTGCCCCGGGGGATCAAACTCTTATTCTCTGGCAGATCTGCCCCCTCCCCATAAAGATCCAATCTCCAATCAGGATGACGTTTTTCAACAATACGCCAAATAGCATCCAGGTACTGATAACCTTTCTGTGGATCTAGTCTTCCTACGAATATCACACGTTTCGCTTCACAATCACTATAGACACCAGTATCGTTCATCGTCACGATATTGGGAATAATAGACACATTGGGATTGACTTGCTTCCATTGTTCAGCATCTCCGTGTGTCAAAGCGACAATATGATCAGCCTTCTTCAAGGCCCTTGTATGGAAGAACCATTTAATGCGATTGCTGATGGTCATCTCTTGCATGTGAAAAGGACGTTTGAAAATACCATGACTCTCCACCACCAGAGGCACTTTCCCTTTACACTTCAAAATATAATCTACAAATTCAGAAGCATTGGACACAAGGATATCTGGTCTCTCTGCCTCCAATAGGGCATACATCTTTCTTTCGAACAATTTAAGCAATTTACAATAAACCCAATATCGCATCAGGCCTTGATGCTGATACTGTTGTACAAAGCGAATACCAAGATCTATATGTCGTACGTTCTGATTCAGAGGATAAGGGATCTTGTGCTTCCCCTGATCTGTCGTTACCAAGCATATCTCATAGCCAGGAATGTCAGACAAGGCATTCATCTTATCTGTCCAAACACGTTCAAATCCACCCCAAACTGCAAAGACCTGACTAACATATAGTATTTTCATATACTTTCTTCAAACTTTATAATACTCTCTTTATCTTCCCCAACAAACGAACCGTCAAAATAAACAACGGAACGGGTAAGAGGGGAATCAGCCACAGCACGATATTAATCATGCGCATATGACCGAATCTCAGTATATCGAAAAGTCGCAGCGGATACTGCATTATCTGACGCATTTCGTCATTTGTAATGGAAGGCGTGATTCGTGTTTGATACTTCAAAACATAACACACAATATAGAAACTGAACATCTGTAGTGCACGGCATAAGTTCGGAGCATATGTCTTACTACGGAACTTGTAGCACTGCGATTTCAAATAATCGATCGTCGATGCATTCTTAAGGACTTCATTACGCTGAAGCAATTCACGATCTTGATAATGTGACAGGGAATTGGGACGAAATATATAATGGTAGGTGACATCGGGCAATAGAACAACCTTCTGTACCTTTGTTGCCATATCGTAAGTAAACGCCACATCTTCCCAAAACATCGTATCTATAAACTTCATTTTACAATTCCTCAAGAGTTCTATTCTCATCAAACAATTACAGACCGATACCTGAAAACTGCGATACTGTGAGAATACGTATGTTGCGAACTCATCCGGAGCATTAAAACTTTGCAGGGGATATTGGTATTGTACAGCCACATTGTCGTGCATGGTATCTATTTTTTCATATGAGGCATACACAGCATCAGCCTGATACTGTTGCATCGCACGCATGAGAATGGTGATTGTCTCTGGCTCAATGATGTCATCGGAATCCAAAAAATAAAGGAATTCACCTTGGGCATGTTCTATGATGAGATTGCGTGCCACCCCTACACCAAAATTCTGACTATTATATATAATGTGAATATCCTTTCCCCGCTGATGTTCACGCTGAAAACGCTCTACTGTCTCAATCGTTCCGTCATTGCCATAGTCATCCACAACCAAATATTCGATGTTGGCGAATGTCTGATTGAGAACTGACTCCATCGTTTTTTCAATGTAGTCAACAGTCTTATAGGCAGGAATTCCTATGGTAACATCATACTTCATCTTTGTACGGAGAACATATTCAACACTTTCTCAACGATCGGGCCCATATCATAATACTTATATTCTGCTAACCTGCCACCAAAGATGACAGCATCTTCTTTCTGGGCTAAAATCTCATATTGTTTATACAAATTTGTATTCTTCTCATCATTGATGGGATAATAGGGTTCCATTCCGTCAGTCCATTCCACAGAAAACTCTCGACTGATAACAGTCTGAGGATTTTTATAGACATCATCGGCAAAAGACTCGAAATGCTTATGTTCTATGATTCGGGTATATGGAACCTCTGCATCCGTATAATTGATCTGAGCTAATCCCTGATAATTGGGGGTATTCAAAGTCTCGTTTTCAAATCTAACGGTGCGATATTCAAGTTTACCATATTGATAATTATAGAATTCATCAATCTTTCCTGTAAAAACAATCTTATCTGCCATCAACTCAAATTCTTTCCTATTGGCAAAGAAATCTGTATCTACTTTCGTCTCAATTCCAACTAATAATCCTTCTATGAGTTTATTATAGCCACCAATAGGTACACCTTGATAAATGTCATTAAAGTAATTATTGTCATAGACGAATCTCACAGGAAGACGTCGGATAATAAACGGCGGCAGTTCTGTACACCTCCTACCCCACTGTTTTTCAGTATAGCCTTTGACAAGACGTTCATAGATATCTCTTCCTACCAACGAGATGGCTTGTTCTTCCAGATTTGAAGGCGTTTTACCTTCCATTTCTTTTCTCTGCTCATCAATCTTTTTTCTAGCTTCTTCTGGTGTGAGAACACCCCACATCTGAGCAAACGTATTCATATTGAAAGGCAGATTATATGCTTTCCCCTTATAGAAGGCAACTGGAGACTCTGTAAATCGGTTAAACTCTACGATGGAATTGACGAAAGTCCATACTTTCTTGTTTGAGGTATGAAAAATATGGGGACCGTATTTATGGACATTGATACCTGAGACTTCCTCACAATATAGATTTCCTCCCAAGTTCGGACGCTTATCAATAACTAGACAACTTTTCCCTTGTTTATTGGCACAATAAGCAAAGACAGAACCAAACAGGCCTGAACCAACTATAAGATAATCATATTTCATCTTCTGTATCCTATTAACGAACTATTTTCGCTACAAAAATACGAAAATTACTTGCAATATACAACTATTTTGAGAAGATTAACAAAGAAAAAAAAGAAATTTATTACAAAAAGAGAATTAAATTTGGCAGAAAGAAAAATATAATGTACTTTTGCAGAGGAAATTATCATTTCTTCTCCTCATAATTAAACAAATAAAGATCTATGGATTGGTACGAGAAATATCTTAGCATTTACGAAAAGCCATTCAGTGAGGTTCCTCAGGAAATCATTGATAAGACTCATGATCAACTTGTCGCTCTTCAAAGCAATGATCCACTCATCTCAATTATCATTGTTGCCTATAATGAGGAAAAGCGTTTGCAAGCCTGCCTTTGGTCGTTGAGTGAAACCAAGTGTAAGTATCCTGTAGAATTTATCGGAGTAGATAATGAATCCAAGGACAGAACAGCCGAGATCTACCAGAAGTCAGGCATTCCTTTTTATACGGAGCACCAGCATACATGTGGTTACGCTAGACAATGCGGCTTGAATCAGGCAAAGGGCAAATATACGATGTGTATAGATTCTGATACGCTTTATCCACCTCAATACATTGAAATTATGGTTGAAAATCTCATGAAACCAGGCATTTCTGCTGTTGCTGCCATGTGGAGTTTTTATCCCAATGAGGAGCATTCCAGACTTCAACTCAAGATATATGAGTTTATTCGTGATATTTATATCCGCATCCAGAATATTAATCGACCTGAACTGAGTGTCAGAGGATTGGCTTTTGGATATTACACTGCTAATGCTAAGAAGGAGGGCTACAGAGTTGAAATTCTTCGAGGCGAAGATGGATCTATGGCGTTATCCATGAAGAAATATGGAAAGATTAAGTTTATATTTGACAGGCGTTGTCGTGTGATTACGGGATATGGTTCATTAAAAGAAAGTTCCATACTGAAAGCAATGTGGAATCGACTTAAGTTCTATGGAATCTCCAGACTATTCTATAAGACAGACCATTATAAAGATGCAGAAGATAATTTCTTGAAAAAAGACAGTTAACAGCTAATAAATTTTCTATATAGGTACGATGCCATCATTGATGGCATCGTTTTATTTAGGGTCTATTACATTTATAGGTTTATGAATACAATATTTAAAATCTATATATTTAACGAATAGCCATATTAACATAACAGACAAAGAAGAAGGCGACTTACCAAGCATCCATGTAAACAGATTCTGTTTTCGTGCTTTTTTTGCCTTAAGGATTTCGCTCAAAGACATCGGATGCCACATAACATGATGGATTTCAGAGTCTGTATAAGGGGGAACAATATCCTTTCTGCGTTTGACTATCTCATATGCAAAAGAAAAGTCATACATCATAATCTTAGCACAGCGTTTAGCATAATAAGGACGTTCTTTTAATTCCGTGCGATGCTTTGCCGTATCAAGGGCAGCGATAGACTTATCCATCTGTTCACGAGAAATCAGTTTTTTACGTTTTTCTTTAAATACTTTTTCCTCAATAAAATACTGATATGTTACATTGGGCAATAATACGACACGAGTCACATAGGTTGGCAAATCTACTGTAAAAGTAAAGTCTTCACCATATCCATGACCTACAGGTGTTACGCGCAAATGATTTTTCCTTATTATATCTAAAGAAATCAAATAATTCCAATTCATTCCTTGGACTCCAACATGATATGCATAAGTCGCATATTCATCTGGTTCTGTAAATACTCGGAATGGATATGGATATTGAACAGTACGTCTCTTGTCTTCATTTTCATAAAAACGTTCATAACTTCCATAGACGAGCTCTGCTGAATATTCTTTAGCAGCATGATATAACAGTTCGATAGCATCAGGCGTTATTACATCGTCTGCATCCAAAGAATAGAAAAATCTGCCTTGTGACTCGTCTATCATACGGTTTCGAGCTGCCCCAATACCCATATTATGAGGCTGACGCACTATACGAATATCTTTGCCCCGTGAATGATTCTGTTGGTACTCTTTGACAATATCAATTGAAGAGTCATTACCACAATCATCACAGATGAGGAATTCAATACTCTGGAACGTCTGAGCCAGAGCAGAATCCATTGTCTGACGTATATGTCTTTCTGCATTATATACAGGTATTCCTATGGTAACTTCATAATTCATCCTATAAAGCATCAAATAAAGATTTCCACTTCTCTGCGATCTTTTCTATACTAAAGCGCTGAACATTTTCAATGGCTTTAGTTGCCATATTACTACGCATCTCTGGATGCTGAATCATCCAAATAATAGCATCGGCCAGTTTTTCCACATTACCATTTTCAACCAAGAGGCCATCCTCTCCATCATGGATGATAGCTCGTGGTCCCCATGGGCAATCAAAAGAGACCACAGGAAGTCCACATGACATAGCCTCAGTAATTACAAGTCCAAAGCCCTCAAACTTAGAAGAGCAGACAGCCAAAGAACTTTTTTCAAATTCATCTTGAATATTTGAAGAACGTCCATGAAGAATACAACGATGACGATCCATATTCAAAGAACTTATCATCTCCTCATATTGTGACCGATCTCCTTCACCAAATACCTCCAATCGCCAATCTGCAATGCTATTTTGGACAATGAGCCATGCTTTCAGTAAGAGATCGTAGCCTTTTTCATGACAATATCTTCCAACTGCAATGACACGCTTTTCTGTGAGTTTGCTTATATTTTGCGGAATGAAAGAAAGCGGGTTAGGAATGACACACACGTTATCAAGCTCCACCCAAGCTTCTTTATCTTTTTCTGTTAACACAACAAAGCGATCTAGCCTTTTAAGTTTATTGGTTAAATCATTCATCCATATTTTTGCAAAAAATCGCTTGATAAAGTTATCATCTTTGGAGTCAAAATTGCGAAAGTTTGCACGATTAATATGAATTTCACCAATTTTCTTGCTTCCGTCCTTAATATCATTAATAAAATTAATCTCACGACGCAACATACTGACAGTGATATCTGGACGAATACGCATAAGTTCATTTTTCAGCATCTTCTTATAGAGGTACTGTTTCTTCAAATATACGACAATCTTTTTTACAAATGAGCATGTCCACAATTCCTCAAAACCGATATTCAAATTAACAACCTTCACTTTATCAGAAAGCGGATAAAAAAGAGGTTCATCTGCTCCATCAGTCAATATGATGGTAATATCATAGCCAAAATGCTCTGCAAAATAATTAGCCTTCATCGTCAAGACACGTTCCATTCCACCAGCAAAATACAATGCAGGAGTGCAATAAACGATTCTGTATTGTTTTGAAGCCATATAATACCTGTTTTTATTTGGGCAAAAATACAAAAAAAATCGGAAATAGCAAATTATTCAGTATTTTTTTTTATCTTTGTGGCAAAATTAGGTTCAAATGGTTAAAGTTAGTGTTATATTACCTGTTTACAATGTCGCACCTTATTTAGATGAGACCTTTGGATCATTGTTAAATCAATCGCTGAAAGAGATTGAAATTATTGCCGTAAACGATGGTTCAACCGATCAAAGTGAGTCAATTATCAAAAAATTTATGCAACAGGATTCACGGATTAGCTATTTTTACCAAGAGAACCAAGGCCAGTCTGTGACCAGAAATCTGGCACTTCAGCACGCAACAGGAAAATATATTTATATGATGGATTCCGACGATATATTACATGATCCTAATGCTTTACAAATCAGTTATGAATACGCAGAAAAGAACCAAGCTGATTTTATCTTTTTTGACGGAGACATCTTACAAGAAGAAGGTGCAGAGCATCTCTCATGGAATTACAAACGAACCCAACCTTTAGATGAGAACAAACAATATGGCGGTCATTTTCTCCTCAACCAGATGCTGGATACGAGTAAGCATATTTGTGTCGTATGGCTCTTGTTGATCAATCACGATTATCTGAAACGAATAGGATTAAGTTTCTATCCAGGAATCATCCACGAAGATGAACTTTTTACAACAAAGCTGACACTTCAGAGCAAGAAAATATATTGTCTGAAAAGAAGTTTTGTAAGACATCGTGTCAGATCTGCGTCAACTATGGGAAAGCGCTATTCAAAGCGAAACATCAATTGCTATCTGACAGTTATTGACGAATTACTCAAATGGCAAAACACTCCCATCATTCACAAATTTGCCAGATATACGCTTGGTAAAGTATTCTATACAGGACACTTAATACCCTTTTATGAAAAATTTGGCGTCTTTTGGAGAGCTGTGAAGTCTGGATATCTTAAATATATTGGTTGGAAGTCATCGCTTGTATTTTGGCTTAAATAACATCTACGCCTCATCAAGCACTTTCTGCATCAGAATTTTCCAAGAGAGGTTTTCTACTGTCTTCCGAATCTCCTCTGGCCGAAAATGATGATGATCGATAAAATCCAAAATCTGTTGGACATCTATTGGAGACTCATCTGGAGTAGCCTTGATAACATAAGGCTGATGATCAAAGTCACTATCCTGTTCGCTATAGATAAAAGGTATGCCACGAGTAGCATACTCACGGTTCTTTAAAGTCTTGATAACGGTTATACCACTACGATGTCTTGCCAAACTGCCTATAGCGAAACAGCTCCGATTGAACACTTCATCCAACGCATCGCCAAATAATTGACCATGGAAAATAATCTTATCCTGAATACCATATTTATCTATGATGGCCTGCAAACCTGGATGGAAAGCATTTGCCTTATATCGTTCTTTAGGATGAACACCTCCTACAATATGGAAAAAGACCTGGCGCGGATTGGGCGTATTCTGATAATATTCTCCCAAACCAGCAATCAAGCGATCATAGCCATGCCATGTATGAACTTCTGCTACACCGACCAAATGAATGGAACCATCTGAGGGTATCTGATACTGATGAATCGGAATACTATCAAAATCGACCCCATTGCTGATGCGAATCGTGCGCTGTCCGAATATACGCTCCTCATCGGAGAAAGTCACAATGCCTGCCATCTCTTTTGAAAGTTGATGGCGAAAAAGCTGATCGATTTTCAACTCTAACTTTTTATTCCATGGAAGGTACGAGAATTCCTGATCATACGGATAGGTCGGTATTTCCATTACAATCTTGATACCTAACCGTCTCAACTTCTTAAAGAAACCAACCAATATAGGATTGGCATTCTGGTAGCTACGGGCATAGAAAAATTGAATGCCGTTGAGTTTGCAATAATCATAAATACAATCGTAATCTAATCGCTGACGAAGGGCTGCCAGTTTTCCAATTCCATAGTCACGAATAACTTGATCATCAATAAATCTGCAGCGATGACCTCTATCATCAAATCCATAAGTACATAAGTGAACCTCGTGACCATTTTCACGAAGTCCCTTCACCTGATAGCGGATCTTTTTGGTGATACCACTTGCTTCAGAGAAACCATGATAAACCAAGAAAAGTATCTTCATCTACTAATATTCTGTCGTTATAGATTCGATAATTTCAATTTTTTGTGCAAAAATAAGAAAAAATTTGGAATTACACAAAATAATTCCTATTTTTGTAATCTGAAAAGAAAAAAGTCATGGATAGTGAACAAGTCAGGGAAAAGTTTAAAGGCAATCCGAAGCTGAAGAAACTGGTAGATTGGCTGATTATGAATCAGGTGGAGACAAGACCTCGCTGGTATGTCAGGTTATTGGCACCCTTGTATCAGCATCGGGGGAAGCACAGCGTGATCCATCGTTCTGTAAGGATGGACACACCACCCTATCGTCAGTTCAGACTTGGAGACTACTCCGTGGTAGAGTCTTTCGCCTGTATCAATAATGCCGTAGGTGATGTGATTATAGGCGATCATACCAGAATCGGGCTGCATAATACGATTATCGGCCCTGTCACCATTGGCAGCCATGTAAACCTGGCACAAGGCATCACGGTGACTGCACTCAATCACAATTTTGAGGATACCAATAAACGTATTGACGAACAAGGCGTCAGTACGACACCCGTTACCATCGGCGATGATGTCTGGATTGGGGCTAATGCCGTGATCCTACCTGGTGTTCACATCGGCAACCATTGTGTGGTGGCTGCGGGTGCCGTAGTAACCAAGGACGTACCAGCGCATTCACTCGTGGCTGGTGTTCCTGCAAAAATCATCAAACAGCTATGAGAATAGGGATTGAAGCACAACGCATTTTCCGGAAAAACAAACACGGAATGGATTATGTGGTTCTTGAGGAAATCAAAGAACTACAGAAGTCTGATACCAGAAATGAATATTTCGTTTTTGTGGCACCAGGCGAAGACCATTGTCTTCAAGACAGTAAGAATGTGCATATCATACAGATTGGGAACAACTTCTATCCGCTTTGGGAACAGTTCTCATTGCCACGGGCTGTCAATCAGCTGAATCTAGATATGCTTCATTGCACCAGTAACACGGCACCGATCCGCTGCAAGATTCCGCTCATCTTGACGCTTCATGACATTATTTTTTTGGAACCAAGAGATAAATCCAACAAATCGTTCTATCAGGATATGGGATGGCGCTACAGAAGATTCGTTGTACCTAGAATACTGAAGAAGTGTAAGCGTATTATCACCGTTTCAGATTTTGAATTCAACAACATCATTACCAAACTCCAGATCCCAGAGGAGAAGATGGTGATGATTTATAATGGCTATAATCAATGGTTTAGACCTGTTGAGGATACAGAGTTGATTTACCAGCAATACATCAAGGAACCAGGCTATTTCTTCTTCCTTGGCAATACGGATCCTAAGAAGAATACAGAACGGACACTGATTGCCTACTCAAAGTATCTGGAGCAGTCGGATGTGAAAAGGAAACTACTGATGGCTGATTTAGACAAAGGGTATCTTGAAGAGATCATCAACAGAAATAATATTGGAAACATCAGAGATCATATCGTCATACCTGGTTATATCAAGAATGCCGATCTGCCGTATATCTACAACAACGCTTTTGCATTCCTCTATACTTCACTAAGAGAAAGTTTCGGTATTCCTTTATTGGAAGCAATGGCTTGTGGAACGCCTGTCATCACATCCAACACCTCATCTATGCCTGAAATTGGAGGCCCCGAGGTCATCATGGTGAATCCACAGAATGTCCAAGAGATTACCGAGAAAATGCTCCTGTTAGAAAAAGACGAGGCGCTGTATCAGAAACAGAAAGAAATAGGCATCATCAGAGCCCAACAATTCTCATGGAAATATACAGCCGAACAGTTGCTAACGGTCTATGAAGATGTGTATAAACAAAGAGGTTAACTGAACAAATCCAAAGAGAGGTCTTTCGAAGGCTTCTCTTCTTTTTCTTCGATTGTATGTTCTTCCCTGAACTCTATCATCAGCTGGCGGGCATCGGGATTATTCTGCGTATTCAATCGATAATAGCCTCGACGGTCCATACTCTCAATCAGGGAGGAAGGAGATTTGGAGTTTTTCAGAAGATACTGTTGGACATACGCACGGATTTCCTCCAGATTCGGCATAAAGAATAAAGAGGCATTTTTATTAAACACATGCTTGGACAGCAGCTGTACGCTGATGCCCTTTTCACCTACATCGGTAAGAATCTCCAATATCTGTCTGTCGTAAGTCATCCGATTAAAAAAGGTCGGTAAAAAAGATTACCGACCTTCTTCTATCATTCGTTAAATTGTCTTATGCCAATGTAACTTTCTCTCCGTCGTTAGCGAGCTTACCCTCCTTGAAGAGCCAGCCGAGACCGAGCAGAGTCTCCTCCTCTGAAATCTTAGCAGCCTTAGCAATCTCCTTAACGGTGAGAGCCTTACCTGCTGCTGCAAGTGCCTGATAAACATCACCAGCCTTGAAACCTGCGTTCTCAGCGTTTGCTGTGAAAACTGACTTAGCGGCTGCTGCCTTCTTAACTGTTGTGGTCTTCTTAGCTGCGGCTGCCTTTGTCTCAGTAGCCTTCTTAGCTGTTGCTTTCTTTTCTGCCATAATTCTTAAAATGTTAATCCGTTATTCTGAAGTTTTACTTCTCTTAATCTTTTCGCGTGCAAAAGTACCACTATTTATTCAGACAACTTATTGATATTTAAGTATTTTTGGCAAAAAGTAAATTATTCTTGATGTAAGTCAATACGCAACTGAAGCTCTTCCAACTGTTTCGGGTCTAACTCACCAGGTGCATCCAACATCACATCGCGACCACTATTGTTCTTCGGGAAGGCGATACAGTCACGAATACTGTCGAGACCTGCCATCAAGGAAACGAAGCGGTCGAGACCGAAGGCAAGACCTGCATGAGGCGGTGCTCCATACTTGAAGGCATTGATGAGGAAGCCGAACTGGGCCATCGCACGTTCAGGGGTGAAGCCCAGAATCTGGAACATTTTTTCCTGCAATTTTCCATCGTGGATACGCAGGGAACCACCACCGACTTCAACGCCATTGCAGACAAAGTCGTAGGCAACGGCACGTACCTTCTCTGGTGCTGTATCCAATAAAGGAATGTCATCAGGATTCGGCATCGTGAACGGATGGTGAGTAGCCATCAAGCGCTGCTCCTCATCGCTCCACTCAAAGAGCGGGAAGTCAACAATCCACAGACAAACAAAATTGTCCTTATCACGCAGTCCCAGACGATCACCCATCTCCAGACGGAGGGTACAAAGTTGGATGCGGGTCTTATTGGCATTATCACCAGAAAGGATCAGGACTAGATCGCCATCCTTAGCACCCATAGCCTCCTTAACCTTCTGCCAGACCTCAGGCTCATAGAACTTGTCGATACTGGACTTCACGGTGCCATCTTCATTGAACTTGACATAAACGAGTCCCTTGGCACCCACCTGCGGACGCTTCACAAAGTCAGTCAACTGATCCAGTTGTTTACGGGTATAGTTGGCACAACCAGGTACACAGATACCACCAATGTAATTAGCCTCATTGAATACAGGGAATGAACCTGTGCCCTTCAACACATCCATCAGCTCCACAAACTCCATACCGAAACGGAGGTCGGGCTTATCAGAACCGAAGCGGCGCATTGCCTC